>Ga0102851_10000506_pt1 | contig 19841 bp, 19 predicted proteins | sample Mud3Dept3metaG_FD_79558 | JGI IMG/M metagenome (GOLD analysis project Ga0102851, IMG submission 79558) | Freshwater wetland microbial communities from Ohio, USA, analyzing the effect of biotic and abiotic controls - Mud 3 Core 4 Depth 3... | ecosystem: Environmental > Aquatic > Freshwater >... | reverse complement strand
GGCACGATCCACATCTATCCGACGCTCGCCGAGGCGAACAAGTACGCGGCCGGCGCCTGGAAGCGCGCGCACCAGCCCGCGAAATTGCTGCGATGGATCGAGCGCTACCATGCCTGGATGCGGCGGTGAGGCAGTGAACGATGAAGCTTGAGCGAACGGACGACTTACGCTCGACACCACCGTTGTCGGTCGTCATCCCATGCCTGAACGAAGCGGGCGGCATCGTCGCTGCGCTTGACCGCCTGCAGCCGCTGCGCCGGCGCGGCGTCGAGGTGATCGTCGTCGATGGCGGCAGCGGCGACGGCAGCGGCGCGCTTGCCGTTTCGCTCGCCGATCGGGTGTTGTCCGCACCACGCGGGCGCGCCTCGCAAATGAACGCCGGCGCCGCTGTCGCGCACGGCCCGGTGCTGCTGTTCCTGCATGCCGACTGCGCGCTGCCCGCTGATGCTGAACGGCTGATCGTCGGCGGGCTGCAAGCCAGCGGCAAGCGCTGGGGGCGCTTCGATGTCAGTCTTGCGGGCGCGCATCCGTTGTTGAAAATCATCGCGTTCATGATGAACTGGCGTTCGCGACTGACCGGGATTGCCACCGGCGATCAGGGCCTGTTCATGACACGCGGACTGTTTGCCGACGCCGGTGGTTTCCCCGCGATCGCACTGATGGAAGACATCGCGCTCTCCAGAAGTCTGAAAACATGCGGCGCGCCGCTGTGCCTGCGTGCGCGCATCACCGCTTCCGGCCGGCGCTGGGAGCGGCATGGCGTGCTGCGCACGATACTGCTGATGTGGCGGCTGCGGTTTGCCTACTTCCGCGGCGCCGAGCCCGCCGATCTTGCCGTGCGTTATGACAGCGCCCGCTGCCGTGACTGACACCCGCATCATTGTGTTCGCCCGCGCGCCCGAGCCGGGCGCGGTCAAAACGCGCCTGATCCCGTTGCTCGGCGCCGGGCGCGCCGCCGCGTTGCAGCGCGTACTGATCGATCGCGCAATCTCGACCGCGCTTGCGGCCGGGATCGGCCCGGTCGAGTTATGGTGTGCGCCTTCGGCACTCCACCCGCTGCTCGCCAGCTTCGCTGAAACCCACGGCATCGGCGCGGCAAGCCAATGCGACGGCGACCTCGGCGCGCGCATGCTGCATGCGGCGGTGACAGCGCTCGCCGCCACCGCGCGAGTCATCATCATCGGAGCCGACTGCCCGGCCTTGACCGGCGGCGATTTGCAGCGCGCCGCCGCCGCGCTTGTCGCCGGCAACGACGCGGTGCTGATCCCGGCCGAGGACGGCGGCTACGTGTTGATCGGGCTCACGTGGTGGGATGCACGGCTGTTCACGGACATCGCGTGGGGTACCGATCAGGTGATGGCTGCAACGCGCGAGCGGCTCGCCGCACTTGACTGGCGTTGGCTCGAACTGCCGCCCGCGTGGGACGTCGATCGCCCTGCCGATTTTGAGCGCCTCGCGGCGAGCGGGCTGATTCCTGATCTCGAACAGGCGATCAGTACACCGCGGGACGGTGTGATTAATCGTTAAGAAACAGCTGGATAGAACGGGGCCTTTGAAATAATCCGTTGCCTTTTGCGGGGATTAAAGGGACAATAGCGCCTCCCCGAAACGGTTGTTTTCAAATGATTTTTAAACGCCGACGAAGATAGTCCCAACCTTCAGTCCAAAGATCACGCTGCATGTCAGACCTCGCCAGCCTGCGCGCGCTCAGCAACACCACCCCGCAGCTTCCTGTTCACTGGTACTTCGATCCGCAGATTGATGCGCTCGAGCAGCGGCTGCTGTTCGAGCGTGGCCCGGGTTACAGCGGGCATGCGCTGATGACGCCGAACCGCGGCGACTATTACGCGCTCGAGTGGAACGGCAATTCCCACGCGCTGGTGCACAATGAGCACGGCGTCGAACTCGTCAGCAACGTCTGCCGCCACCGCCAGGCCATCATACTCAAGGGCCGCGGTAACACCAAGAACAGTATCGTCTGCCCGGTGCATCGCTGGACCTACGGCCTCGACGGCAAACTGCTCGGCGCGCCTCATTTCCCCCGCAATCCGTGCCTCGACCTCGCGCGCACGCCGCTGCAGAACTGGAACGGCCTGCTGTTCAAAGGCAGGCGCGACGTCGCGCGCGACCTTGCCGGCCTCGGCGTAAAAGGCGATCTTGACTTCTCGGGCTTCATGCTCGATCGAGTGCAGATCGATGAATACGCGTGCAACTGGAAAACGTTCATCGAGGTATACCTCGAGGACTATCACGTCGTACCGTTCCACCCGGGGCTGGGCAATTTCGTGGCGGTCGACGACCTGCACTGGGAATTCGGCGACTGGTACAGCGTCCAGACCTGCGGCGTGAAACAAGGGCTCACGCGCCCGGGCACGCCGGTCTACGGGAAGTGGCACGAGGTGCTGCTGCGCTACAACGAGGGCCGCGAGCCGCCGCACGGCGCGATCTGGCTCACTTATTATCCCAACATCATGGTCGAATGGTACCCGCACGTGCTCGTGATCAGTACCATCGTGCCGCGGGGCCCCGAGGCCTGCACCAACGTGATCGAGTTCTATTATCCCGAGGACATCGCGCTCTTCGAGCGCGAGTTCGTCGCGGCGGAACAGGCGGCCTATGCGGAAACCGCGCTCGAGGACGCCGAGATCTGCGCGCGCATGACCGAAGGCCGCCGCGCACTGTACCTGCAGGGCATCGATGAAACCGGGCCCTATCAGTCGCCGATGGAAGACGGCATGCTGCATTTCCATGAATTCGTGCGACGCCACATTCAACCCATGATGAATGCGCAATGAGAGCAGCCGCGACCCGCAACGGCTGATTGCGCAATGACCGGCACACTACTACCGGAAGCGCCTTCTGAAAATCCTGATCGTTGACGACCATCCGCTGATACGCGAAGCGCTGCGCCACGTGCTGACGGCGCTCGACCCGAAATTCAATCTGATCGAAGCGGAAGATGGCGCTGCGGCGCTTGCGGCCGTGGCTGGCAATCCTGATCTGGATCTGGTGCTGCTCGATCTCGCGCTGCCGGATATCGACGGCTTTGACGCGCTTGCGCAGCTGCGCGAGCGGCATCCGGGCGTACCGATCGTGGTGCTGTCCGCATCGGATCAGGCTGAGACCGTAATGCGCGCAATCGACGCCGGCGCGATGGGCTTCATTCCAAAAACTTCGTCGAACCAGTTGCTGCTCAATGCGCTGCGGCAGGTGCTGTCAGGACGCGTATACCTGCCAGCCGACGTATTGCACCGGCATCACGGCACGCCCGAGCATTCCCTGCAGCTCGCAGCCGCCGCACAGCGGAGCGGCGGGACGCTGGCGCCGCGCGATATTGGACTGACCGCGCGCCAGGCCGAAGTTCTGGCGCTGTTGGTACAGGGCCAGCCCAACAAGCTGATTTGCCGCGGCCTTGATCTCGCGGAAGGCACGGTGAAAATACACGTCACCGCAATATTGAAGGCGCTCAGCGTCTCGAACCGGACCCAGGCCGTCATCGCGGTCGGGAAACTCGGCTTGAAGCTGCCGCAGGTCTAACGGGGCTGCCTCAAGGCGCCGATCTCTAAGAGCGCCTAACATAATGAAACGCGTGATGCAGGCGCAGACAGCACCGCCGTCTCCGGGGAAACCCCCGGATTCAAATCTCGACGCGCTGATACACGCCGAGCAGATCGAAATGCTGCACCGCCAGTCGCCGGTCTCGATTATCGGCAACGTGACGGGAGCGCTGGTGCTCGCCGGCGTGTTCAGCGGCGAGCGGCCATTCTGGCTGATCGCCGGATGGTTGACATGCATGACCGCCCTCCAGGGCTCGCGCCTGGTACTCTACGTACGGTACCGCAGGCACGGATTCGTTCGAAGCAACGTCAGGCGCGCTACCGTCATGTGGGTGACCGGAGCCGGCGTCACCGGCGTGGTGTGGGGCGCAACGGCGCTGCTGTTCTTTATGCCGGACCAGCCTGTCTATCAAGCCGTGCTGACGGTCCTGGTATTCGGCATCACGGCGAGCGCGATCCCGTTGATCGGATCCTACATCCCCTCGTTTTACATGTTCGTGTTCCCTGCACTGCTGCCGTTTATTGCACGCAATGTATTCGAAGGCACCGCACCGCATCTCGTGCTCAGCCTGATCGAAGCCGCGGTCATGGTGGGGTTTGCGTCATTTGCACATAACTACAACCGCATGCTGATCGAATCGCTGCGCAACCGCCTCGAAAAGCAGGCGCTGGCGGACCGGCTTGCGGTGCAAAACGTCGATCTCGAGCTGGCGCGCGTCGCCGCGGAACAGGCCAACCGCTCGAAGACGCGGTTTTTCGCGGCGGCGAGCCACGATCTGCGCCAGCCGCTGCACGCCATGGGCCTGTTCGCCGCAGCGCTCGCGCAAAAGGTGCGCGACCCGCAGGTGACCGGAGTGATATCGAGCATCAACGCTTCGGTCCAGGCGCTCGAAGCGTTATTCAATGAGCTGCTCGACATATCCAAGATCGACTCGGGCGCGATCAAGCCCGATTTGAGCGATTTCGCGCTGGAGGAAGTGTTCGCCCGGCTGCAAGGCGAATTTGCCGCCGAGGCTGCCGCCAAGGGCCTGCGGCTGGCAGTAAACGGCGGGCAGTACGTCGTCGCGAGTGACCCCGTGCTGCTGGAACGAATCGTACGCAATCTGGTCAGCAATGCGATCCGTTATACACCTGCCGGCGAAGTCGCGGTGACTGCCGCGCCGCTCGACGGCGCAGTGAGGATCGAGGTGCGCGACACCGGAATCGGCATCCGCGCCGAAGACCAACCGCGGATTTTCGAAGAGTTCTTTCAGCTCGCGAACCCGGGGCGCACCAGCAGGAAGGGATTGGGGCTTGGTCTTGCCATCGTCCAGCGCCTGTGCGGGCTGCTCGGCTATGCGGTCCGCCTGACTTCCGAATACGGCAAGGGTTCGGTGTTCAGATTCGATGTGCCTCCCGGCGCAGCACGAGTAGAGTGCCGCGATGCCGCGGACGCCGCGGTGCCGGTCGAGACCGATCTGGTCGGAAAACTGATCGTGGTCATCGACGATGAAGCCGCGATCGTGGCAGGGATGAAAGTGCTTTTGTCAGGCTGGGGCGCGAACGTCATCGGCTCAGCAACGGGAGACGACGTGATCGCCGCCGTGCACGGGGCGGGGAGAATCCCCGACCTGCTGATCGTGGACCACCGGCTCGGCGCCGGCGAAAACGGCATCGAAGTTGCGCAACGCATCCGGCAGGCGCTCGACCCCGAGATCCCGGCAATCCTCATCACCGGAAGCATCACGCCCGATCTGGCCAACCAGGCGCGCGCAATGGGCCTTGAATTCATGCTCAAGCCGGTGCTGGCTGACGATTTGCGCCGGCATATCGGCGCAACGCTCAGGCTTGATCCGGGCCGCCGTTGAACGCCGAAGAAACCCCCATGACCTGGCTCGCCGATCTCATACTCGTCATTCATTTCCTGTTCGTGCTGTTCGTGGTCGGCGGGCTCGTGCTGATCTGGATCGGTGCCGCCGCGGGCTGGCGCTGGGTGCGCAACCGGTGGTTTCGCATCGCGCATCTTGCGGCAATTTTCGTGGTGGCCGCGGAGGCACTGCTCGGCATGGTGTGCCCGCTGACCGTATGGGAAGACGCGCTGCGCGGCGCGCCCGTCGAAACGGGCTTTATCGCGCGCTGGGTGCACCGCGTGCTGTTCTACAGCTTTCCCGAGTGGGTGTTCGCCGTCGCCTACGTGCTGTTTGCGCTGGCGGTCGCGGTCACGTACTGGCTCGCGCCGCCTCGGCGGCGGCGGAACCCGTCAACCTTCCGCTGACAGTTGCCGCCGCGGGTCAGGCCAGCGTATCGGCCCAGATATTGCGTGCCCAGCCCATGGCGAACGTGCCCTCGAGTTCATTCGCCTTGCCGGACAACCCGCCCGCGCCTTTGACCACCGTCAACGTCTTTTGCGCCGCGTCGTAGGCGTGCACCGACGCGACGTGCGCGACGTTCTTGTCATCCATGAAGCTATAGCAGGTGTTGATCATCATCGGCCGCGTGTTGACCGGCTGATTCTTGATCAGCGCAATGACGGCGGCAGCGGCGACTTTGGCATGCTGGTTCGCCATGCTGGCGGACTTGGGCATCGCCGGCGCGGATAGCGTTGCGTCGCCGAGCACGTGGATGTTCGGCTGCGCCACGGATTCCATGGTGAGCCAGTTCACGCCACACCAGAGGTTATTGGCGGTGACCACGCCGGCGCGGTGCGCAATCTGGCCGGCGGTCTGAGACGGCACGACGTTGAGGACGTCGGCCCGCACCCTTTCGCCGATGAAGATTGCGGTATTGGTCTTCAGGTCGACGTCCTGCAATTCCATGGCCGGGCGATACTCGACGATGCCCTTGTAAGGCCCGTTCCACGCCGCCATGAACAGGCCTTTTTTCGATACCACGTCGCCATTGGCATCGAGTATCAGCACCTTCGATTTCGGCTTGCGTGCCTTGAAGTAGAAAGCGACCTGGCAGGCGCGCTCGTAGGGCCCCGGCGGGCAGCGATACGGCGCCATCGGCACGGACAACGCGTAAACGCCGCCATCGGGCATCGCCTCGAGCTGCTTCCTGAGCGCCACCGTCTGCGCACCCGCTTTCCAGGCATGCAGGATGCGCTCCTGGGCCGGCGCCGTGTTCAGCGCCGGGATTTTCTCGTATCCGAAATCGATGCCGGGCGCGATGATCAGCCGGTCATAGCCAAGCGTGGCGCCGGATGCAAGCCGCACTTCGCGCTTGACCGGATCGACCGCAACCGCGTCGTCGCGCACGCGCTTGACACCATACTTGTCAAGCCCGCCGTAACCGATGGTAATGTCGGCAAGCGTCTTGCTGCCGCCAAGCACGAGATTGCTGATCGGGCACGAAATAAATTCGCTGTTGCGCTCGATGAGCGTGACTTCGATGTCGGGTGACCACATGCGCACATACTTGGCTGCGGTCGCGCCCGCATAGCCGGCGCCGATCACCACCACGCGGCCCGCGCTCGCTCCGCCACCGGTTCCCGCGCAACCCGCAACCGCGGCAACGCCTGCGCCTGCCGACATCCACTTGATGAATTCGCGTCGATTGAGTGTCATGGCCGCCCCCTTATTTCTTCTGCGCCGCGAAATAAGCGGCGATCTGCTCGATCTGCGCGTCGGTATAACCCTTCGCGAGCTGGTGCATGACGGTGCCCGGGCGCTTGCCGGCTTTGTAGTCCTTCATCTGCTGCGCCAGATAGCTCTTGTCGACTCCGGCAAGAGCGGGGGTGATGCCGACGCTGCGGCCGTCGGTGCCGTGGCAGAACGTACAGGTCGCCGCCATGTCGCGCGCCGCGGAAGAATCCTGCGCATGGGCAGCGGGCCAGGTGGCCGCGGCGGCCATCAGCAATGCCGCAGGTCCTATTGCAAGCTTGATTTTCATGAGCTCCTCCAGGCGTTATGAAAACATCGAAACCGGCACATCGCTGCCGGGCTGCCGGCACGGGTCTAGGCGACGCTCGCCTCTTCCTCGGCGAACACCAGCCGCACCTGCTGGTCCGCGCCGAGGTCGACGGTAACTTTGCCGCCATTGATGAGGCGGCCGAACAGCAGCTCGTCGGCGAGCGCGGTGCGGATCGTATCCTGGATCAGGCGTGCCATCGGCCGCGCGCCCATCTGCGGGTCGAAGCCTTTCGTGGCGAGATAATCCTTGAGCGCATCGGTAAAGGTCGCTTCGACCTTCTTCTCGTGCAGCTGTTCTTCGAGCTGCATCAGGAACTTGTCGACCACGCGCATGATGATGTCGCGGCCGAGCGCGGCAAACGAAATGATCGCATCGAGCCGGTTGCGGAATTCGGGCGAGAACATGCGCTTGATTTCGGCCATCTCGTCACCTGCCTGCCGGCTTACCGTAAAGCCGATCGAAGTCTTCGACAGCTCCGAGGCACCGGCGTTGGTGGTCATGATGATCATCACATTGCGGAAATCCGCCTTGCGTCCGTTGTTGTCGGTCAGCGTGCCGTGATCCATCACCTGCAGCAGGATGTTGTATACATCCGGATGCGCCTTCTCGATCTCGTCGAGCAGCAGCACCGAATATGGATGCTTGGTGATCGCTTCGGTCAGCAGCCCGCCCTGGTCGAAACCGACGTAGCCGGGCGGCGCGCCGATCAGCCGCGAAACCGCATGGCGTTCCATGTATTCCGACATGTCGAAGCGGATCAGCTCGACGCCCATGATGTAGGCAAGCTGGCGCGCGACTTCGGTCTTGCCGACGCCGGTCGGACCGCTGAAGAGAAAGCATCCGGTCGGTTTCTGCGGGTTGCCAAGGCCGCTGCGCGCCATCTTGATCGCCGCCGACAGCGCATCGATCGCCTGCTCCTGGCCGAACACCACCGCCTTCAGGTTGCGGTCGAGATTCTTCAACTGCGAGCGATCGTCGGAGGACACGCTCTGCGGCGGGATGCGCGCGATCTTGGCGACGATCTCCTCGATCTCGTGCCTGGTGATGACCTTCTTCTGCTTCGATTTCGGCAGGATGCGCTGCGCCGCGCCCGCCTCATCGATCACGTCGATCGCCTTGTCGGGCAGGTGGCGGTCGTTGATGTAGCGCGCCGCCAGCTCGGCTGCGGAGCTCAGCGCCGAAGCCGCGTACTTGATACCGTGGTGCGCCTCGAAGCGCGTCTTGAGACCGCGCAGGATCGACACGGTTTCCTCGATCGACGGCTCCACGACATCGATTTTCTGGAAGCGGCGCGACAGCGCATGGTCCTTCTCGAAAACCCCGCGGTATTCGTTGTAAGTGGTGGCGCCGATGCACTTCAGCTGCCCCGTCGACAGCGCGGGCTTAAGCAGGTTCGACGCATCCAGCGTGCCGCCCGACGCGGCACCGGCGCCGATCAGCGTGTGGATCTCGTCGATGAACAAAATCGATTGCGGATTGTCGAGCAGCTGCTTGAGCACCGCCTTCAGGCGCTGCTCGAAGTCACCGCGATACTTGGTGCCGGCCAGGAGGGCGCCCATGTCGAGCGCGTAAACCTGGCATTTGGCGAGTATCCCGGGAACCTCGCCTTCGACGATGCGCCGCGCCAACCCCTCCGCGATCGCGGTCTTGCCGACACCGGCCTCGCCGACCAGCAGCGGATTGTTCTTGCGGCGGCGGCACAGCGTCTGCACCACGCGCTCGAGTTCGCGCTCGCGCCCGATCAGCGGATCGATCTTGCCGGCCTGCGCAAGCGCGTTGAGATTCAGCGTGTAGTTCTCGAGCGCGCCCCCCGGCGAGTGCTCCTGCTCCGGTTCGGCTTCGCCCTCGGCCTTGCCGGGCGCCGCCTGCGGCACTTTGCTGATACCGTGCGAGATGAAGTTGACGACATCGAGCCGCGTCACGCCCTTCTGGTGCAGAAAATACACTGCATGCGAATCCTTCTCACCGAAAATCGCGACCAGCACGTTGGCGCCGGTCACCTCCTTCTTGCCCGAGGACTGCACGTGCAGGATCGCGCGCTGGATCACGCGCTGAAACCCGAGCGTCGGCTGGGTGTCGGTGTCGTCGGCGGCAAGGATCGGCGTGTGCTCGGTGACGAACTCCGACAGCAGCTTGCGCAGGTCGTCGATCTCGGTCGCGCACGCCTTGAGTACCTCGGCGGCCGACGGATTATCGAGCAGCGCCAGCAGCAGATGCTCCACGGTGATGAATTCGTGCCGTTTCTGGCGCGCCTCCATGAACGCCATGTGCAGGCTGACTTCGAGTTCCTGGGCAATCATCAGTTTTCCTCCATCACGCAGCGCAGCGGGTGTTGATACTGGTGGGCGAACGCGGACACCTGCTCGACCTTGGTCGCCGCAACGTCGCGCGGATAAACCCCGCAGACTCCGGTGCCTTCGCGATGAACCTTAAGCATAATCTGAGTCGCCTTCTCGCGGCTGAGAAAGAAAAACTTCTGCAACACCAGGACCACAAAATCCATCGGCGTGTAATCGTCATTCAACAGCAAAACCTTGAACATCGGAGGCGTTTTGACCTTGGCCTTTTTCGCCTCCAGAACCGTTCCGTCGCGATCCCGCGTCGTCATGCTTCGCACCGCCATGCACTACCCACTCCCAACTGTCATTTTGACCATAATGCCAGATTTTTCAAGTGGTAACAGGGGCGTTTTTTAACAAAAACTTGACTTCCACTGGCAAATAGCCTAGAAAGCGAAAAGGTGTTTGGCTTCAAGCTCGATCGCGTTACCGGTTTTGCCGTATGCGTCCTTGAAACTCAAACAGTCTCCGGAAATTTTCTCCGGTAATTTTTTAGTTAATTGAGGGAACTGCAATATGGCAACAGGTACCGTGAAATGGTTCAACGATGCGAAGGGTTATGGCTTCATTACGCCGGATGACGGCAGTGAAGATCTGTTCGCGCACTTCTCGGCGATCCAGATGGGGGGTTTCAAGACCCTCAAGGAAGGACAGAAGGTTACGTTCGAAGTAACCCAGGGCCCCAAAGGCAAACAGGCATCCAATATCCAGGCTGCCTGAAAACACGGCGCATTCCAGAATACCAAAATAAAAGCCCGTCCGGCGCATGCCGGATGGGCTTTTTTTTTGGCTAAATGAGATAATTGCGTTACGGACCCACATCGCCCTTCCTTCGCGACGCTCCGACCGATCGCTGCAACACGCCGATCACTTGACCGACCAAACCCGAACGGAGAAGAAGCATCATGACTGAAAGACTCGACCTACTGAAGATCGCCCAGGAAGAACAAAGCGGCGATCTGTTCAAGCTGCTGGACAGTATCTACAAGCGATCCGCGATCAAGCCGCGGGGCATTTCCGACGCGATCATCTGGGAAGGCGGAAACCCGCACGGCAACGTGAAGCCGGTCGCGCACGCGTTCACCGACATGTTCGCGCTCAACGGCACGCTGATGGCGCTCGACGTTCTGGGCTTGCCGTTCCTCGGCGTGCCCATGATGGCGCAGTTCCGGCACGACACCAAACTCGCTTCCCTCGAATGGTTCGGCAAGCTCGATTACACGTCGCTCAAGTGGTCCACCGCCGGCGACTTCATGGTCAACGAAAAAGGCAGGAAGGTGGTCGTGGCCGGCAAGTCCGCCAATGCGCCGCTGCGCACCGCGGCCGGAGTTTACTGCAACGTCCGGCCCTACGGGACGATCACCAGCGTGCGTTTCATGCCCGGCCTGCCCTACTCCCAGGACAAGAAGAAGTTCCGGGTCGACGCGGGCACCGGCAACATCCACTCCGAGATGAATACCCCGGGAGTCAGGATGGCATACGCCGCGCGTTTATTCCTGAAGATGGTGCACGAAACCGGGCAGATCGGGCGCGTCGCCACGAAACCGACCCAGGCCCAGGAAGACACCGTCAACGCGGGGATCATACGGTGGCTGTTGCAGGGCACGAAATTCGAACTCAAGCGGCGCTACTCAGTCGACGCCTACGAAGAAGAAAAAGCAAACGTGGACGCCATCGTTGCGCTGCTGCCCAAGGACTTCAAGGCCGGCATGGAAAACTGGGGCGGCGAGATTAATGAACACATCTCGGATACCAACTTCGGTCTGCTGCTGCATGACATGATGCGGCAGCGCAAGGTCATCGTCTATGCGACGGACCTCGACGGTGACCGGTTGACCGACCTCATGGCGGATGCGCCCGACGCGCTGCGCGACTGGGGACAATTGATCCTCGACCATGTCAAGCCCGGCGCGGACATGAAAAAGGTCTGGGCCGAGATGGGCTTCACCATGAAGAGCGGCAAGGACATGACCAGTGTGATGTACCGCATGCAGGGCGAACCGATTTTCGAACAGACGCTGGGTTCCGCCGACGCGATGCTGCTGCGCCTGCTGGCCGGGGATGAGACGGTCGGCGGCGAGAAACAACCCTACGACCCGCGGATCCACTTTGTCCTGATCAACGAAGCGTACAAGGCCGCCAATCCGGGCAATACCGAACTCGCCCGCTGGCTGGACGCGCAGCTTGAGATCTTCGACAAGATCTATGGCGGCAAGCGGCCCCGCTACATCGACGGCTACAACAAGCTCAAGGACGCGATCAAACCCTGGGGCAAATAAGCGCTTCGCGCTGGACCTCCGTTCAGCGCCTCGTCCGGCAACAACGCCCGCGGCAGCGGGCGTTGGCGTGTCCGGCGGAGCATTTTTCAACTAAAGTATGCCGCCCCGTCAACGCGTTACGGTACCACGCGTTATTGGAAAGGAGATACTGACGAGTGTCTCGACAAAATCAACCTACTTTGCAAAGGAAGGGGAAATAAACATGACCAAACTGCTGGCCACACTGATCGCCGCTGCATTCTTCGCGGTTTCGATGAGTTCGATTGCCATTGCCCAGGCACCGGCGGGTGACGCGCCGAAGGCGGAAGCAAAGAAGGCGGATAAGGCCAAAAAGCCCGCCAAGGCCAAAAAGCCCGCGAAAGCCAAGAAAGCCAAGAAAGCTGCGAGTAAGTAAGTAACCGCTTGCGCTTCGGGAAAAAGGCAGGGTAACTCCCTGCCTTGTTCGTTTTGTAAGCCCCTGATTTTAAGAATCTTAAATTACTTACCCTGAAAAATCATGGATTTAAGTTGCCAACATCGCTGAAAATTGTTACTTTTGTCAACGGTTTTTTAGCCAACACGTTAAAAACGGTGACCGGAGATACGGTCGGGTATTAAAAAATCGACTTTCATCAACTTTCAACAGGGGAATCAGAATGAGCAAACTGTTCGCAGCTATTTTCGCCGCTATGTTCGCGCTGGGCACCGTTTCCGCTTTCGCGGCTGACAAGGGCAAAGGCGATGATAAAAAAGTAGCAGCCAAAGCGAAAGCCGACGACAAGAAAAAAGACGGCAAAAAAGGCGACGGCAAGAAAAAAGACAAGTAATCTTTCGTTCTTCCGAACAAGGCAGGGTCTACACCCTGCCTTTTTTATTTGCAGATGCACGCAGCGTGCGGTTTGACGTGGTGGGAATAAAATCGCGCTATGCCCTATGAACCCCGGTCCGGAACCCGAACATCACGGTGAATAACTCGTGTCCAGGCAACGCATAGTCGTCGGCATGTCAGGCGGCGTTGACTCGTCGGTCACGGCCCTGCTGCTCAAGCAGCAGGGCTTTGAGGTCATCGGTCTTTTCATGAAAAACTGGGAAGACGATGACGACGAGGAGTACTGCAGCTCGCGCCAGGACCTGCTGGACGCCGTGTCGGTCGCCGACAGAATCGGCATCGAGATCGAGTCCGTCAATTTTTCTGCCGAATACAAAGAACGCGTATTCAGCGAGTTCCTGCGCGAATACCGCGCCGGCCGCACGCCGAATCCGGACGTGCTGTGCAACGCGGAGATCAAGTTCCGCTCGTTCCTCGACCACGCGCTGGCGATGGGCGCCGAGCGTATTGCGACCGGCCATTATGCGCAGGTGCGGGAGGTCGACGGACTGTTTCAGCTGCTGAAGGCGGAAGACGGCACCAAGGACCAGAGCTATTTTCTCTACCGCCTGAACCAGGCACAGCTTTCGAAAACAATGTTCCCGCTCGGCACGCTCTACAAGCGCGAGGTGCGCGAAATCGCGCGCAGCCACGGGCTGCCGAACCACGACAAGAAAGATTCAACCGGCATCTGCTTCATCGGCGAGCGGCCGTTCCGCGAATTCCTGAACCGCTATCTGCCCGCCGATCCGGGCGAGATCTGGACGCTCGATGGCCGCATGCTCGGCCGCCATATGGGACTCACGTTCTACACCATCGGCCAGCGCCAGGGACTGGGAATCGGCGGCCAGCGCGACGGCGAGCACGATGCCTGGTATGTCGCCGCCAAGGATCTGCCCAACAACCGGCTGCTGGTGGTGCAGGGCCACGACCACGACGCGCTGCTGAAAAACCGGCTGACCGCGATCGACCTCAACTGGATCAGCGGCGCCGCGCCGCACTGCAACTGGGTCTACGGCGCAAAAACGCGTTACCGGCAGAAAGACGCGCCATGCACCGTCGCGCGCGTCGATGCCGAGAGCTGCGATATCGAATTTGCCGGGCCGCAGTGGGCAGTCACGCCCGGCCAGTCAGTGGTGGTCTTTGAGAGCCGCGTGTGCCTGGGGGGAGGGATAATTCAATGAGGCGGGAGACTAGCTCTTTGGCGGCACCGTGTCCTTGAACGACGCGCGCTGCGAGAGCTTCTCGCACAACCTGGCCAGGTTCGGATACGGTTTGCGCCAGTTCAGATCCGGCTGGCGCAGGTCGAGAAAACCCAGCGTGCAGCCGACCGCGATATCGGACAGGTTGTAACTCTCACCGCTGCACCACGTCCTGGCTCCGAGTTCCTCCGACATCGCGTGCAGTGCGCGGTCGATCTTGCCCTGCTGGCGCGCAATCCATTCCGCGCTCTGTTGTCCCGCCGCACGGCGCTTTTCCATCACGATCGCGACCCCGGCATCGGTGCAGCCGTCGGCAAGCGCTTCCCAGCGCCGCACCTGGATGCGATGGCGGGTATCGTCGGGGATCAGCCGGCCCACCGGGCTCGCATTGTCGAGGTATTCGACGATCACGCGCGAGTCATACAGCGTGGTATCGTCATCGAGCACCAGCACGGGAATCTTGCCGAGCGGATTGAATTCCGGGACGTGCGTGGCGGGTTCACCGGGATTGTCTCTTACAAAATCGTACTCGATGCGTTTTTCCGCCAGCACGATGCGCACTTTGCGGCTGTACGGGCTGGCGGGCGTTGCGATCAACTTCATTGCTTTGCGCTTTTCCGGGTGTTTTCGATCCCGCTAATTATATCATTCGGGCGCGCGTTCCCCATGCGGGTGCGGGATCAATCCCGCCGGGGAAATGCTTGACGCATCGGCGCAACGGGTAGTAGGCTGCGGGACCTTTACATCGAGATGCGCTGATGGATTCCATCGCCGAAAAATTCGTGCTGTTCACCCAGCCCGGGTGAAGCAGCTGCCTCAGAGCGAAAGAGTTTCTTTCGAAAAAGAACATTGATTTCGTCGCGGTCGACGTGCTGAACGACGCCGGCGGCCGCGACCGGCTGCTCGCGCTCGGCGTGCGCAACGTGCCGGTGGTCGCCAAAGGCGGCGCCTTCGTATTCGGGCAGAACCTCGAGGACGTCGCCGAGTTCGTCGGTCTGCATGGCACCGGCCACACGCCACTGCCACCCGAGCAGCTGATCACGAAATGGATCAATGTGCTGCGCGCCGTGCAGCGCTATGTGCGTCAGATTCCGGATGAGCGCATCAACGAGCGCGTGATTCCCAACCGCGACCGCTCGCTGCGCCTGATGGGCCACCACGTGTTCCGCATCGGCGAGGCATTTCTCGAGACGGCGGTCGACGGCGTCGAATACGCGGTCCAGCTCGCCAACATTCCGCCCGCCGACGGCACTTTCATGACCGGGGAGGAGATCGCGCGTTACGGCGATACGGTCATCACGCGGCTGCAACAATGGTGGGACGGGCTTGCGGACAAGTCGTGCCGGCAGAAGGTGCAAACCTTCTTCGGCATGCAGCCGATACACATGCTCTACGAGCGCTCGACCTGGCATTCGGCGCAGCACGCGCGGCAGCTGGCCGCCGTGCTCGAGCGCTTCGGCATCGAGCCCAACGGACGCCTTACCGCCGCGGACCTGGCCGGACTGCCGTTGCCGGAACGGCTCTGGGAATAACCGCCCGCCCCCGGGCGCGACGCGGACAGTCTCGCTGCATGCTTCCCTGAAACGACACCGGGCGTTTAATGCCGCTTTTCGATTTTGACCTGTTCACCATCGGCGCCGGTTCGGGCGGCGTGCGCGCGAGCCGCTTCGCCGCCGCCTTCGGCGCGCGCGTTGCGATCGCGGAAGAACGTTATTTTGGCGGCACCTGCGTCAACGTCGGCTGCATCCCCAAGAAACTGTTCAGCTACGCCGCGCACTACCGCGAGGATTTTCATCACGCCGCCGGTTACGGCTGGAGCAGCACGGCTGGGGAATTCGATCTCGCGCGGCTCGTCGCCAACAAGAACCGCGAAATCGAGCGCCTGAACGGCGTCTACCGCCGCCTGCTCGATGCGGCCGGCGTCACCATCTTCGACGGGCGCGCAACGCTCATCGATACGCACACGGTCGAAATCAACGGCGCGCGGCACAGCGCGCGCTACATCCTGGTTGCAACCGGCAGTTGGCCGGTAAAACCCGCTGTCCCCGGCGCTGAACTGGCGATCACCTCCAACGAGGCGTTTTTCCTTCCCGCGCTGCCGCGCCGTGTCGTCGTGGTCGGCGGCGGCTACATTGCGGTGGAGTTCGCATCGATTTTCAATGGCATGGGCGCTGAGACCGCACTCGTCTATCGCGGCGCGCGCATTCTGCGCGGCTTCGACCACGAACTTGGCACGATGCTCGCCGAGGAAATGGCAAAAAAGGGCGTAACAATCAGGCTCAATGCCGATATCGCCGCAATTGCGCCGGCCGACGGCGGCCTGCGGGCAACGCTCGCCGACGGCGCAACCCTTGACGCCGACTGCATCATGGTTGCGACCGGCCGCGCGCCGAATACGCGCAAGCTCGGACTCGAGGCGGCCGGCGCCACCCTCGCCGCCAAAGACGCGATTGCGGTCGACGCCTACTCGCAAAGCACGGTGGCGTCGATCTACGCCATCGGGGATGTGACCAACCGCGTCAATCTGACACCGGTCGCGACTGCGGAAGGCATGGCGGTTGCCAACACGCTCTTCAATAACCGCCCCACCGCTCTCGATTACGAGAACATTCCGACGGCGATTTTCTCCAACCCGAACGTTGCGACCGTCGGCTTGAGCGAAGAGACCGCGCGCTCACGCGGCGGCGCAATCGATGTTTATGCCTCGCGCTTTCGCCCGCTCAGGCACACGCTTTCCGGCAGCGACGAGCAGATGTTCATGAAGCTGGTGGTGGAACGCGCCTCGAACCGCGTCGTCGGCGCGCACATGATCGGCGCCGACGCCGGAGAGATCATGCAGGGCATCGCGATTGCGATCAAGTGCGGCGCGACCAAGGCCCAGTTCGACGCCACCATCGGCATCCATCCGACGGCGGCCGAGGAATTCGTGACCCTGCGCGAGCCGCGCAAAGCGTGACCATGATCTTCCCGTCTTACCCGCGTGTTTTCGCGGATAGCCGGGTCATAGCATGGCGGCCCGGAAATACGCTAAACTGGCCCCCGCTATTAGGTTGATCCTGTGACATCCCGGCACGGCCCACACTTGAATATGCGTTATTCCTATTTCTCCGCGCTGCGTTGCGCGCGCCGGCTTCGATGCTGAATTCCGGCGCAACCGCGCGTCGCGCGATTCCCTCGGTCGACCGGCTGCTCAGGCTCGCAGCGGTCGAAACCCTCATATCCGAGTACGGCCGCCCGCTCGTTGTAGAAATCCTGCGTGCGGTGCTCGACGCGCAGCGCGAGTCGCTCGACCGCCAAGCTGCCGCCGATCTCGACGAAAACTCACTGATTGCCGCGTGCATCGTGCGGCTGCGCGCCGCCACCGGCGCCTCCCTCAAGCCGGTATTCAACCTGACCGGTACCGTGCTGCACACCAATCTGGGCCGCGCGCTGCTGCCGCGCGCCGCAGCCGACGCAGCGCTCGCGGCGATGACGCGCGCGGTCAACCTCGAGTACGACCTCGACGGCGGCGCGCGCGGCGAGCGCGACAGTCACGTTGAAGCGTGGCTCAAACGCCTGACCGGCGCGGAGGCCGCGATCGTCGTCAACAACAATGCGGCAGCCGTTTACCTCGCGCTCAACTCGCTCGCGCTGCGCCGCGAAGTGATCGTCTCGCGCGGCGAGCTGATCGAAATCGGCGGTTCGTTCCGCATCCCCGACATCATGGCGCGCGCCGGCTGCACCTTGCGCGAAGTCGGCACCACCAACCGCACTCACGCCAAAGATTACGCCGATGCCATTGGCACGCGCACTGCGGCCATCATGAAGGTGCATGCCAGCAATTACTCGATCCAGGGCTTCACCGCCGCGGTTCCCGAACCCGAACTCGGCGCGCTCGCGCGCCAGCACGGTGTGCCGTTCATCGTCGATCTCGGCAGCGGCATGCTGGTCAATCTCGAGGACTACGGCCTGCCGCACGAGCCGACGCCGCGCGAAGCACTGGCTCATGGCGCCGACATCGTGTCCTTCAGCGGCGACAAGCTGCTCGGCGGCCCGCAATGCGGGCTGATCGTCGGCACCGCTGCGCTGATCGCGAAAATCCGCAAGAATCCGATGAAGCGCGCGTTGCGCGTCGACAAAGTGACATTGGCCGCGCTCGAAGCCGTGTTGCGTCTGTACGCCGATCCCGAGCGATTGCCGCGCGAGCTGCCGACGCTCAGGTTGCTGACGCGCCCGCAAACCGAAATCGAAGCGCAGGCGCAGCGCGTGTTGCCTGCCGTCGCAGCCGCGGTGGCGGACAATGCCGATGCGAAGGTAATCGGTTGCGCAAGCCAGATCGGCAGCGGCGCGCTGCCGGTCGATGCGCTGCCGAGCGCCGGTATTGCCGTGACCCCCAGGCACAAGCGCAGGCGCTCGGCGGCGGAGGCGCTGGCCGATGCGTTTCGCGCACTGCCGGTACCGGTGATCGGCCGCATCAGGGACGGCGCGTTCATTCTCGATCTGCGCTGCCTCGATGACGAACAGGAATTCGTCGCGCAACTGCGCCGGCTCAAGCTGCCCGATCCATCGCCATGATAGTCGCCACCGCAGGCCACATCGACCACGGCAAGACGTCGCTGGTGATGGCGCTGACCGGCGTCGACACCGACCGGCTGCCGGAAGAAAAAGCGCGCGGCATCTCGATCGACCTCGGTTTTGCGTATTGGCAAACCGCCGCCGGCGATACCATCGGCTTTGTCGACGTGCCCGGCCACGAGCGTTTCATCCGCAACATGCTCGCGGGCGTGTGCGGAATCGACTACGTGATGCTGATCGTCGCCGCCGACGATGGCGTGATGCCGCAAACGATCGAGCACCTGCATATCGTGGACCTCCTCAACGTCGCGCGCGGCGTGGCCGTCATCACCAAGACCGACCGGGTGGCGCCCGAGCGCGTAGCCCAGGTGACTGACGACGTGCGCAATCTGCTCGCACCGACCACGCTTGCATCGATTCCGGTGATCCCGGTGTCGGCAGTGAGCGGCGACGGAATCCCGGCCTTACGCGACGAGCTTGCGGCAGCGGCCAAAGCGCACGCGCGCAGCGAGCAGGCTGGCAGGAATTTCCGCTACGCGATCGACCGCGCGTTTACTATCGCCGGCAGCGGCACGGTGGTCACGGGCACCGTCTTCAATGGCGCGGTTGCGGCCGGCGACAAGCTGATGCTCTCGCCCAGCGGCATCGAGGTGCGGGTACGCTCGCTGCAGCAGCACGGTGAAGCGGCAGCGCAGGCGGTAGCCGGACAGCGCTGCGCGCTCAATCTGAGCGGCGCCGAACTGGCGCAAATCGGCCGCGGCGACTGGCTGGTCGCGCCGGCGCTCCATGCCCCGACCCAGCGCATCGATGTCCGCCTGGAGGTGCTCGCGAGCGAGGCGCAGCCGCTCAGGCACTGGACGCCGCTTCACCTGCATCTGGGAACCGCGGACGTCACCGCACGCCTTGCGATCCGGCGCGGCGAAACGATTGCGCCCGGAGCCACCGCGCTGGCGCAACTGATAGCCGATCGGCCGCTCGCCGCGCTGCATGGAGACCGTTTCATCGTTCGCGATCAATCCGCCGCGCGCACCATCGGCGGCGGCAGCGTGGTCGATCCGTTTGCGCCCGCAACACGCCGGAATTCGGCCGTGCGCCGCGCGCAGCTCGCCGCCCTCGAGCATGCGGCGCCGGACGCCGCACTGGCAGCACTGCTCGCGTGCTCGCCGCAGGGC
>Ga0102851_10000505_pt1 | contig 19852 bp, 13 predicted proteins | sample Mud3Dept3metaG_FD_79558 | JGI IMG/M metagenome (GOLD analysis project Ga0102851, IMG submission 79558) | Freshwater wetland microbial communities from Ohio, USA, analyzing the effect of biotic and abiotic controls - Mud 3 Core 4 Depth 3... | ecosystem: Environmental > Aquatic > Freshwater >... | reverse complement strand
TGCTACTACTTTTTCTGCCACTGCCGCTTTTTCAACTGCTGCTTTTTTAACAGCTCCATTGCCCGCACCAGCTGGTTTTGCAGCTGATGTATCGATCAAACAAACAACAGATCCGACTTTAACAGCATCGCCTTCAGCTGCCTTCAGCGTAATAATCCCGGATGCTTCAGCAGGAAGTTCAAGCGTAGCTTTGTCAGAATCAACTTCTGCAATCGCCTGATCTTTTTCCACATAATCACCATCTTTTACTAACCAAGATGCAATTTCAACTTCTGATATCGATTCTCCCGGTGAGGGAACTTTCATTTCCAATACTGACATTTCTGTTTCTGTTTAAATTTCTACTAAATTATTTTCCGGCAATTTTTGTAAACAAACGATCATACAATTCTGACAATCGTTTTTTATGCAATGAGCTTGATCCGGCTGCAGGTGCTGCTGATGCTCGTCCTGCGGCAAAATCCAAATTGTATTTTCTTAAAGCAAGCGCAACGAATGACCATGCTCCCATGTTCTCCGGTTCTTCTTGCCCCCAAATAAATTTTTTGACATTTTTGTATCCTGATAAAACCTTTTCTAATTGTTTTTCCGGTAATGGATAAATCTGTTCCAGTCGAATAAACGCAGCGTTTGTTACACCTCTTTGTTCAGCCTGCTCTTTCATTTCGTAATAAAATTTACCTGAGCATAAAACAATCGTATCTACTTTTGACTTTGTTACATTGTCATCTAAAACTTCCTGGAAATTTCCTTTTGCTAAATCGTCAATTTTAGAAACTGCTTTTGGATGACGCAACAACATTTTAGGAGAAAAAACGATAAGCGGTTTTCTGAATTCTCTATGAATTTGTCTTCTCAATAAATGGAAATGATTTCCAGGTGTACTTGCATTACAAATCTGTAAATTAAGATCAGCACATTGTTGTAAAAAACGCTCTAAGCGACCGCTGGAGTGTTCAGCTCCCTGGCCTTCGTAGCCATGGGGAAGTAACATTACAAGTCCACTTTGTACCCACCATTTATCTTCACCGGCAGCAATGAATTGATCCACCATAATTTGAGCGCCGTTGAAAAAATCTCCGAATTGTGCTTCCCAGATAGTTAAGCCTTGTGGTGTTGCCAATGAATATCCATATTCAAACCCTAAAACGCCATACTCAGAAAGTAAAGAATTATAAATTGAAAAAGGAGCCTGTTTTTTATCCAATAAATTTAACGTGGTAATTTCTTTTTCATCGTCTTCTGTTTTTACAACTGCGTGGCGATGACTAAAAGTTCCGCGTTCAACATCCTGTCCTGAAACTCGTACAGGATGGCCTTCTACAAGCAAACTTGCGTAAGCCATCATCTCTGCCATTCCCCAATCAAGAGAATCATCTTTCAACATTTGCAAACGATCTTCCAGTAATTTTTCAATTTTACGGAAGTACTTATTTTCTTTTGGAAGTGTTGCTAATTTAGTTCCAAGTTCAATTAATTTTTCTCTTGAAATTCCTGTTTCAGGCGATAAATCAAAATCTTCTTGTCTGCCATGTCTGAAACCTTTCCACGTGTCTTCAAGAAAATTAAGAACAATACTTTTTTCTAATTTTTTGGAAGCATCATGAGCCTGGTCAACCTTGCTGACATAATCATCTTCGTATTTTTGTCCTTCCTCGGGAGTAAGAACTCCTTCAGCGAGAAGTTGCTGCAAATAAATTTCACGCGGTGTCGGATGCGCGGCAATTGCTTTGTACAATTTTGGTTGCGTAAACTTTGGTTCATCACCTTCGTTGTGCCCGTATTTTCTATATCCCAAAAGATCAATAAAAACATCGCGGTTAAATTGTTGACGGTATTCAACAGCAATTTTTATTGTTTGAACAACTGCTTCGATATCATCACCATTCACGTGAAATACCGGGCACAAAGTAGTCTTAGCGACATCCGTACAATAAGTAGATGAACGACCGTCAAGATAATTCGTTGTAAAACCAACCTGGTTATTTACTACAATATGAATTGTTCCGCCTGCACGATATCCGTCCAGTTGCGCCATCTGGATTACTTCATAAACTATTCCCTGGCCGGCAATTGCAGCATCACCATGAATAATTACGGGAATAATTGATTTTTCATCTTTTAAATAATGATCTAATTTTGCACGGCTGATTCCCTGGACAACAGGTGCAGCAGCCTCTAAATGCGAAGGATTCGGAGACAATGTTAAGTGAACAACATTTCCGCTCAGGCTGGTTATATCAGTTGAAAAACCGAGGTGATATTTTACATCACCGTCAAAAGATTCATCACTGTCAAAATGTTTTCCGTCAAACTCAGTAAAGACAGATTTAAAATCTTTTTCAAAAATATTTACAAGCGTACTTAAACGTCCGCGATGCGCCATTCCTACAACAACTTCCTTTACACCCAGCTCTGCACCGCGTTGAATAATTGCGTCTAAACTTGGAATCAACGATTCTCCACCTTCAAGCGAAAAACGTTTTTGTCCAACATATTTTTTATGCAAAAACTGTTCAAACACTGTTGCATTATTCAGTTTTGAAAAAATTCTTTTTTTGTCGTCAGCGCTGAATTTCGGGCGATTTTTTAATTCAATTTTTTCTTTGAACCATTGTAATCTATCTGGATCACGCATGTATGCAAATTCAATTCCGATTGACTGGCAATAGGTTTCCTCAAGGTGATGAATGATTTCAGCTAATGTCGCCGGCCCAATTCCAACTTCATTTCCGGCCTGGAAAACAGAATTTAAATCCGCCTGTTCAAGACCAAAATTTTCAATTGATAAATCCGGTTTGTAATGTCGGCGTTCACGAACAGGATTAGTTTTTGTAAACAAATGTCCGCGGGTCCTGTAAGCATTAATCAAATTAATGATCTTAAATTCTTTCTGAAAATTTTCAGGAATTCCGCCCGTTGTAAAATCAGTTTTCGCAAAATCAACACCTTCAAAAAATCGCGCCCATTGAATATCGACCGATTCGGGGTTGTTTACGTACTTGTTATAAAGATCATCAATGGCATTGACATCGCCATTTCCGATAAAAGTAAATTTATCCATTATACTACAGTTTCGACTAGTACCACAAATCTAGAAAATATCTGCATACGGATTGAATTTTAGGTGGTTTATTATGTTTAGATATTGAGTTTCGCTGTTCCTGCGGCTAAGTGATGCATCGCGCAGCCACAGGAAGGATAGGGACTGTCCGTACAATATGTTTAATAGTCGAGGCCACCTGAAGGATAAGTTATTTAAATTTCGCCCTTAAATACACTTTCTGGGCTTCTCTTTCAATCACTAAAAATGCCAAATCGGTCAATGATAAATCGCGTGAAAATGAATCCAGGTATTTTTTTTCTCCGAGATCAACGCGGTAAATAAATTGCGATAATTGTTCGGGCTGTTTTTTAGAAAGTTCCTGAAGGATAGGTTGTAATGTTGAAATTAACTGTTCAATAATCGGAGAATCTGAATTGAAATTATTTGTTAATTCAGTGAAAAATAATCCCTGAAGATCTTTGTTAAGTTGCGCTATTGTTGAATCGACAAAATCTTTTTGGTTGAATAAAGAACTGATTTCGTTATTTTGTTTTTGAGGAAATGGCATAAGACCTGGATTACCTTAACTATCTTGATTGTCTGGGTCTAAAGTTAGTTCATTGGGCATCGAATTACAAATTATGCGAAGTCGTAATTGAAAATTCCTATGAGTACTTTTCTCCCGGGGGTCAAATTAGCCTATTAAACAGATATGCCTGAGATAGAATTTATAAACTCAAATTATTATTGAAACAAATCCGGGTTACCTTTTAATCCAAAAGACATCAATAGTTAATAATTTGGAAAGAAGTTAACTATATTTATTTGAACAATTGATGCAAAAACATAAAATCATATTTTTTTTAGTTGGGCTATTTTGTATCTCTAAATTATCTTTTAGCCAAACAACAATTCCGGCTAGTGGAACAGTTGATCATACTTTGTTAAACGAATACATTTTAACTGAAGTAAATAAGCATCGAAAAAAAGCTAAAGCAGATCCTTTGTATAACGAACCATTACTCAAACCCGCCGCCGATGATCATAGCGCGTACATGGCAAAATATGATAAACTCACGCACTTTCAAAAAACAAAAATAAAGAAAACGCCAAAAAACAGGGTCGATTTTTATGGTGAACAATTTGCGATGGTCGGTGAAAATTGTCAGCAGAATTATCTTTCAATAAAAGGAGAACATGATGTTAAAACATACGAAGATTTAGCTAAAGTTTTAGTCACCGGTTGGCGAAATTCACCGCCGCATTATGCGAATATGATAAGTGAAGATTATACAACAACATTTACATCTGTTAATATTGGTAGTGATGGAAAAATTTATGCTTGCCAGTTATTCGGATCTGATGCTTATACTAATTCATATCGTGATAGTGTTCTCAGGTTCGTGTATAAACCCTCCAATGAAAATCGTTGCAGAAGATGCGAACGAAAAATGTTGGTTGGCAATCTGCAAGTTGTTGACAGCTTAATTATTTATTCAGGCGCTGCAGGACTTTTCAAAACAAAATTTATAAAACGACGACTTCGACTTAATCGCTGGCGATATGGTTTAGCTGCTGATATTGTTTTAAAAGAGCAGTATGATTGCGACTCAAATATTATTTTTAATGGTCAAACAGGAGTACGGGGAATTCCACTGGAACCGGTTTTTAAGAAAGATTTCAGGAAGGGAGACAATGTTTTTTTCTGGAAATTTATTTACATCGAATTGGGTGTTGTTCCGGAATGGGTTGACCAGGAGTATGAAGTAAATCTTACGTTGATTAATAATAAGCGAACGTGCATGCCTATTATTTATAATGTTATTCCCACCGAATTTGAAGTAGATTTTAATCTTGATTTATACCTCGATAGTTTGACGAAATTCTACCGGGTAAAAAAAGCTGATACTTTAATTTACAGAATCAATTTTGATAAATCAGTCGCAGAAGTTTCTGATTCATTATTGCAACCGGTCAGCGATTTTGTTATTGATAATCTTGATGATATTAAATCTATTTATGTCAAAGGACTTGCAAGTATCGAAGGCAAAACAGAATCAAACATTCAACTCTATAAATCGAGAGCGGGAGTTATTACAGAACGATTAACAGAACTGGGAATTGATTCAACTTCCATTTCAATTTCCAGTGCAGAAAATTTTCAGGATTTCAGGAAAGACATTAAAGAAACAAAGTATGATTACCTTTTGTCTAAAACAGATTTGGAAATAAAAACGGTGATTAATACCGGTGAACTTTCACAAGAACTGGAATTTATTTTAAAAGATCATCGCTTTGCCGAGGTAAGAATTTATGCGGACACTTATGTTGAGATGACTTACACGAAAGAAATGACTTATGATTTGTTTAATAAATCTTTGGCAGAAGGAAATATCCAGGGATGTAAAAAAATGCAAAGTGTGGAATATAATCTTGCGTTAAATCAGGAAATTTCCGTTGACGAAATAAATGAGTTAGAAATTCCCAACGAAAAAAAATACATTGATTTATTGCATGACAGGAACCTGATGATTTATCGGTTGGACTCGTTGAATCCTAATGCCCGTGCAACATTCCATGATACTTTAATTTCGCTTCAGAAAATGGATCCAACTGATAAACGTGTTAATACAAGTTTAGCAATGCTTGATTATGAGGATCATTTTTATGACGGAGGAAGAGCGTTTAAAAAATATTTCAAAAGTTTAATTTCATTAACTCATGTCGACGCAACTATTAAGTCACGCATGATTTTGAATACGGCAGCACGACATGATTGGTGGTTATATCGTGACGGCAGAGATAAACAACACCCTAAATTTTTATATGACGATGTGAAAATGTACATTAAAGATGCAAAACTCAATGTCAGCGAAACCTTTGAACTGGCAAGCTATTATGCATTCTTCGAAGATTATCATTTTGCTTTTGATCTCACAAAAAAAATTGTTTTCAGGAGCAAGAATCGCGATGAAGTTGTTTTTTTTCTGAAACTTATTTATTACCTGGACGAATCACTTTCCGCAAAAACCGTTGTTAAATACTTCAGCCGAATTGCAAAATTAAAAGGAGACGAATTTTGTACTTATTTTAATTCGCCTGATTTGAATTTCCAGATTCTTGATGATCCGGAAATCAGGGAAATTTATTGTAAACAATGTTCAGATTAGAGAATACAAAAGGGATTACAAATCCGAAAGATAGTGCATAGCCGCAGGATTACAAATCCAGCGCAGCGATTTTCGTGCGTTGGCGTGGGATTAAAGTTGCAATATCTTCTTCGGAATTAAAAGCAAAAAAACTCAGAGCGACGAAAATGGTTAATGCTGATTTTTTCATTTTGTGAATTTAACTTTAGATTTTTTAAACACAATTTTTACGCTTTTGTTATCGTAATTGAGATAGTAAATTCCGGTTTTTAAATTTGAGCAATCAATTTGATTTGCGAAGCCTCTCTTTAAAACATTGCCGAATTCGTCGTACAATTCGTAAAGCGTTTCTGAAGAAAAATGAATTTGTTTTTCGGGATATGTAACTTGGGTTACCTGTATTTCTTCTGTTGATGAAATAAATATTACTTCAGGAGAAGGTCTTTTTTTTCCGCGATGATCGGTCTGAGTTACACGAATGCAATTTTCCCCAAAATGAGGTGATACTTTAAATTCGTATTTGTTTTCGACGGGCGAACCTTTACCGTCAACTTCTCCAATTTTCACCCATTTATTCCAACGGTATTGTTCGACGGTGTAACAAAGTTTATTTTTTTCTTCTTTTGTTGTCCAGGTTAATATTCCATCATTTGTAATTTGAATATCCACAATAATGTATGTGCTTTCGAAAACGATTTCAGGATTAAGAAGTTTAGGTTTACAATCGTCTTCATGAATAATTACGATCGTAACTGAATCCCCAATAGTTAATCCAAGCTCATCCAACCGAATTTCAAACGCACTGGCCTGGTCGAATGGAATAGCATTTTCGTTTACAATGACTTGATTTGTGCAAAATGTTCCTTCCGCCGATTCAGGATTTTGAATGAAGAGATTTTTGCCGAAATAAATTCCTTCTAAAACAAGTTCTCCGGCAAATGAAATTTGGATTATCGATGAAAAAAATAATATGGAGAATAATTTTTTCATAGGTTGATTTTCTCCGCTCTCCCGCTAACCCTTCCAGCGTTATTAACGCTGGAAGGGTTAGCGGCAACCGCCCGAGTTATTTCCCGCCTGCCAAGGTAATTGTTCCTTGTCCTTTAAACTCATCACCGTTTTCGGCAGCACCTTCGTAAGTATAGAAATAAACACCATCGGTACACTTGCTTCCGCTTTTGTCTTTTCCATCCCACGAATCAGTGATAGCAGTCATTTCATACATTACAATTCCCCAACGGTCTACAATCGTGCAACTGAATACATCTACTGCAAATGCGCGAGGATCAAAACTGAAAACATCATTGATTCCATCTCCATCCGGTGTAAAAACATTTATTGGTACAAAAACCAGCAGATCATAAACAACCAATGTTTTGCAAAGTGTATCGGTGCAGCCGTTTTTATTTATTGCGACTAAACACACTTCATATTCTCCACCATCGAGGTAAGTCGAATCAAACGTTTCATTTACATCCTGGCTTAGAACCCAATTGGTATTATCATAATTAAAATTCCAGAAGAAAGTTGTATCAGCATTCGGATCATACGGATTTGCAAAATACAACGACTGATTAATAAAATGAACATCAACAGGTGCAGTTCCAAAATAATTTGATGTAAACTGTGGAGAAGTCATTTCAAAATCTGCCAAAGGATTAAGTGAATCTAACGATACAATATCCGTTAAAATACATCCGTTATCATCAATCACATAAATTTGAAAATCTCCCGGTTCTAAACCTCCCCAGGTTGAATTATTTGTGTTAACCTCGTTCGTTAAATCAATCCAGTTATAAATGAAATTTCCTGTTCCACCTGCAGCGGCGGCATACACAACACCATTTCCACTTTGATAATCAAAAATTCTGCAAAATGCAGGATGGGTTCCTAACTCCGTGAAGTACATTGAATCAGGATAAGTAATATCAAAATCAAATGTATTTGAACATCCGTTTTCATCATTTAAAGTCAACACGTATGATCCCTCAGGTAGTGTCTGCAATGTGTCAGCATTTAACCCGATTGGCTGACCTAAGTTAGGTGCCCAATAATAACCGAGGTTATCATAACTTCCAGTATAATTATAAACTGTATCAACTATTGCCATTCCTGTCAGATAACCATAACAAAGCGGGTCATTAACAATAAGGTCAATTGCAAGTTGTCCGGGTTCATCTATGAAAATAGAATCCTCAGTTGTACATCCTTCAGAATCTACAATTGTTGCGTAATACCAACCGGTAACAAGTTGATTAATTGTATTTGTATTTCCGGTATTCAATTGTGTACCTGACGAATTTGAAATGGTAAAAATATTTGTACCATTTCCACCGGTAGTATTTACGGTTGCAGAACCGTCATTAAATTGATAACAGGTTGGATTATTTGAACTAAATGTCAGCGTTAATTCTGCTGGTTCAAAAATACTAAACAGTGTTGACCATGCACAACCTTCCTGGTCGGTTACTGTCACGATCCAGTTTCCACCAAATAAATTTGTGATATTATCGCCACCTCCAACACCAACTGTTGTCTGATCAAATAAACCTGATGTGTGTGTCCATGTAATATCATAAGGAACGGTTATTCCGCCTCCAATATTTGAAACTGACGCTGCGCCATTTTGATCACCAAAACAAGTGACATCAAGTAAATCGCCCGGATTAAAAGTTGCAGTAACGGCATTAACACCTAAACCAATAGTAATAGCTGTATCAATTTCACAGCCCTGGTCATCAATCACATTTAAAAAATAAATGACTCCACCGCTCAGGCCATTGAATACATTGGATACCTGAGGACCAAAAACATCGCCACCACCTGTTAAGGTATATAGCCATGTCGGATCTGCGGGATTCACTGTTAAACTTCCCAATACGCCTGGTTGCCCGGGACAATTTGTTGCATCAGTAATTACCAGAGATGAAATATCGGCAGATCCAATTTCAACTTTAACTGAATCGATAACAGAATTACATTCGTCCGTGAGGTTTAGATAATACCAGGTAAGAACTGCCGGAGAAACTGTAAGTGTATTTGTTGAGCCGGGATCAGGTGACCAATCGTAAGTAATCGCACCAACGGTTCCGGCCGGAGTTGCAATAATTGTAGCGTCATCATTCGGACAAATTGTAAATGTATTTTGGTTGAAACTAATTGTTGGCGGCGGCGGCGGAGTGATTGTATAATTCGCAGAAATGATATTGTAATCAAACTCACATTCTAAAACAGCATTGCCCTGCTCAGATAAACTTAGTGGCGTAAAAGTTGCCGGAATAACATTACCGGGAGTACCGCCATAACTTCCGTTATCATTTAAAACAACTGTAATATCACCTGTCATTGCTCCACCTAAAGAGAGTATGTCAACACCAAAAGTAAACGTTTCACATTGGCCCTGATCAATATTTAAGTTATACATAGAGGTCTGCAAATAAACAGCAGTCGGATCAGTAGTCGGATCGCCATAATAAAAAGAAATCGGAACAGGTTGTGTTAAATCACTTCCGCCCGAATTACAAATTTCCATATCAAAGTACGCACTGTCACATCCGTCACTGATTGTTGTGTTTTGATCAAAAGAACTATACACTAAATTCACTTTGGATCCGAGGAAAGTAATTTGCAAAGTTCGTTCATAAGCAATCTGATCATTTTGCAAATGCACGCGGAAAATATCCGGAGCAATGAGTTCGAAATTAATTCGCTCATCACTCGACGGTAGCTGACCGTAAATACCAAGTGTAGTAATATCGATAAGCGGATTAATTGGAATTTCCTGCCAGGCATAAAGTTGTTGCTGAGTCGCCGTAGTTACGGTCATATAATAACCAGTTGTTTGATTCAGATCAAAGTTTACTTCAGTAAAAGCATACATTTGATTTCCATTTGTTTTTGTAGTGCTTGAAGGAGCAGGAGCGAAGAAATTGGATGGAGAAAACGGCATGTAATTTCCGTTTGCGCGAACTTCAAGATATGCTCTTTTTGCACCATTTGGAATAGTGAAATCTACAAAGCCCGCAACACCAATTCCATTATCTGCTGCTCCCGGGTCAAAACCAATATCTGTAATTCCGCTGTAAGCATTTTCGGTAATAAAAAAACTTGAAGAATAAGGCTGATTTGAGTATTTCAAAAATTCAACATAATAAATTTCATTGTAGTCTAAAGCATAAGCACTTTCTCTTGTTAACACGAGCTGATCACCAATAATTTCTATGGTCATATCAGCAACGGCAATTTGATTTGGCGCCAATTGATTTCCTACAATATCGCCAAGCGTAGTTGCATTTGCAAGAATTGACTGACCACTTGTGACATCATAATTTTCAAATGTAAAAGTGGTATTCATTGCAGGAATATTTCCGTTTCCGACAGTGATTGCACCGGAAGCCAACATCGTATTCAAGTCGATCAAAATATATTTTATGGAGATACATTCTTCGCGAACATCTTCAACTAAAACGCCGGAATTTCCGTAACGATTTTGATTGATACCAACTGCGCGTAATTGAATATAATCAGGGTCATTCGGAGCGGGCTGAAGATCGATTGTCTGAGTCAAACTTGCAGGAATACTTCCGGAATCAAAATAAGCTGGATATTGTGTAGGATCAGCGCCACCAATACTCGTCATGCTTTGAGAGGTAAAGTTTCCGTAATAAATCGCGTAATAAGAAATGTCGATTTCTGCTCGTGTATTTCCGATAACTAAATTCGCACCTGATTGATCGAAGACAAATTCGTAATCCAACAATTCGTTCATGTCATAACCAACAGTTGTATAAGAAGCAGTAGATGCGGGACTCATAGGTTGATCAACCCATGAAAATCTTCGTGACTCGTGATTATTTACTAAGTACTCAACCCAACCGGAAGAGATGTCATTGTCAAGATCTATTTCAACTCTTCCCCAAACAACTCTTTCTTGCGCATGATTTAAATCGTTAACGCCTGTAAGTGCATCCACCGGCGCACCCTGATAAACACCCTGAATAATTAACGAGACACGATTTGATCCGGCAATAATCGGAATATTTACATCAGCAATAGAACCCGCAGGTTTGAAAGCTCCTTTTGTTCCAGTGATATCCGGGTAATAGCCAATCGGCAAACAACTTCCAGGAAAAGCAAAAGCCGGACAATCAGGACTGGTTAAACAATCCGGATCAAGACAATCAATTAAACCATCAGCATCATCATCGACGCCGTTACTGCAATTCTCCTGGGCACTTGCGGCATAAGAGAAAAACAAGAAAGCAAGAATTAATAAATTTTTGATCGGATTAAAAGCAAAAACAGTTTTCATTTTTCAAGGATTTGTGAGGCTATGACGTTGTTGAATGAGTGAATGTTGCATCACCTTTAACTAAAGTCAAGCAGATAAATATAGGAATGTTTGGGGAAGTGGCAAAAAGGCAGTAAAATCAGGTATGCGCAATTAATCAGATAACCAGACCAGCGCTGAAAAATAATACAGAAGGAAATTGGTTTTATTTTCTAAAAAGGTGATTCAAATGATGTTCCATAAATAGTCAATCGTCTGCTGATTTCAAAGAGCAAACTATAAGGCTGATTATTAATAAATATCATTCGCTATTTTTTCACAAATAATAACTCACCCGTGAGAAATAATCGAATTCATTCACTTATTGATCTGATTCAAATCAATCGTGCTAATTTCGCAACGCATATTATAGTTATGCGAAGAGATCCTGATCCGCCTGAGGCGGACAGGATAACATCACAAATCAGAGAACAAAAAGAATAGATGAAAGTATTTAAGTTTGGTGGAGCTTCAGTTAAAGATGCAAATGCCGTAAAAAATGTCGCGAAAATTCTTGAACTTTTTAAGAATGATAAACTGGTAATTGTGATTTCCGCAATGGGGAAATCAACGAATGCGCTGGAAAGCATTATGAAAAGTTATTGGAACGAAGATGGAAAAGCGGAAGAGCTTGTTGATGAGGTACACGCTTATCACATGAAAATTATTGAAGATCTTTTTGGCTCTGGTAAAAGCGATATTCAGCGAGATGTAACAACCATCCTGGTAAATTTAAGACAGCGTATCAGGAAACAAAAACATTCTGATAATTACAATTTCGAATACGATCAGATTGTCTCTTTAGGTGAAGTTATTTCTACAAAAATAGTTGCTGCTTATCTTGCTTCAATAAATTTTAAATGTGCCTGGCTCGATGCCCGAAAAATGATTCGGACAAATGATAAATGGCGTGAAGCAAATATCATCTGGGATAAAACGGAAGAACTCGTAAATGAACAAATCAGTTCAGTTTTTTCTGCAGGAAATTCAATTGCAATTACACAGGGTTTTGTCGGTCATACGCCTGAAGGTTTTACAACAACACTTGGCCGCGAAGGATCCGATTTCACAGCAGCAATTTTAGCTTTTGTTTTAAATGCAGAAGATGTAACAATCTGGAAAGATGTTCCCGGAATGCTAAACGCCGATCCAAAATATTTTGACAACACAGTTCTCCTTGAAAAAATATCTTTCAGAGAAGCAATTGAGTTGGCTTATTTCGGAGCATCGGTAATTCACCCGAAAACAATTCAACCACTCAAAAAGAAAAACATTCCGCTGTATATAAAATCGTTTGTTGATCCACACGCAAAAGGCTCTGTGATTCAGGCATCGATTGATTATGACGCAAATATTCCTTCTTTTATTTTCAGAATGAATCAAGTATTGGTTTCACTTATTCCAAAAGATTTTTCTTTTGTAGTAGAAGAAAACCTGGAAGATATTTTTGGTTATTTAAACAGAGAAAATATCCGGATTCATCTTATGCAAAATTCAGCTGTGAGTTTTTCTTTTTGTGTGGATGCTGATAAGATGGATCTTCAGAAAATAATCGCGCATTTCGCAGATCAGTATTTTGTAAAATATAACGCAGGATTGGAATTAGTGACGATTCGGCATTACGATCAGGCGACCATTGAAAGGGTTACGGTTGATAAGAAGATTTTTCTTGAGCAGAAATCTAGGCATACTGCGAGGATTGTTATGAAGGATGCTGCTTCTTAGGAAGTTTTATTTTTACTTGTATATCTTCAAATTGATTTAAGAACAAGGATTAACGAATGTTGATTTTTGAAGTGCCTTCTTGGTAAGACAAAGACATCCATGCGGAAGCTGCCTTGCAGTAATTAGCGGATCAGGTTCAGTAATAATCGTAAGAGTATTTCCTTATTTCAATTACTTTTCCATGTCTATTGTAAAAAGTTTTTTTCTGTAAAAGACCTTGGTCATTGTACTCAAGTTTATAATGATGATGCAATTTCAAATTACCCCAATTTTTTTTTAAACGGCGTCCAGGGTCATAATAATCCTTAACCTCAACTAACTGATTGTTATTATATCGGTACTCAAAATAAAGCGATTTAAGCCATTTACCTTCTATTTTTGACTCATAAGTATATGTCAATTGATTACACATTTCATCGCAAGTTATTTTAATTCTATTGTCCGTAGTATCTGTATTACCAATTACGCATCGGTTCTTGTCAATTATTCTGGTATCTGTAGTATCCGATCTTGAATTTGTATTATTAATCATTTCGCCGAAAATATTGTAATGATGGAAAATGGTATCTTTTCGTGACGAAAAGTATCTAAAATCTATTGTACCGTTGGTATTGTAAAAATAAAATAAAGTGTCGTAGAAATAAAATGTAGTGTCCATCATGAATATTTCGTCTGTTCCAAAATCGCTCATTATATACTTGATGTCCCCGTTATCTTTATAGCTAATAATTGTCTTATCATAGTAGTTTTTCGAGAAATCAGTTTTTCTATCCATTCCGATGAGTCGACCTGCCAAATTATACGAATAATAAATGGTCTCATTATATCTATGGGATTGGTGTTTAATAGTTTTTAAAATATGACCAGATATATCATACTCTTCATTTAAATACAATCTGCCTCTTTTGTCATTTTCATTTTTATATGAATAGACAGCAATATTTTTAAGATGATTTGTTTTGGCGGTAGAAATTTTGTCGGTTGCCTCTTCGAACCAACCTTCAAACTGGTATGTTTGGCCATGCAGAGAAATTGTCAATGCAGACAGGATGGCGATCAAGATTTGTTTCATGTTGATATTGTTCCAACTCTTATTTTAGGTAGTAGTCCAAATATATCTATTTAAATTAAGACACAATCTGCGATCACGAACTACCTTTAAATCCTAAGCCTCGTAGTCTTTCTTTGAAATCACAATTTGCGACTGCAAAGATTTTTTCGTGATTTTTTTGTGTTCCGCACACGACTCACCCCAAAAACAATCCCCATTCGTCCTCAAAATCATTTTCCATTTTGCGAATCTCATCGGCCCATTCTTTAAACAGAAGACGAGAATTTTCCATTTCCTGGCGGAACATATCCACGTATTTTTCATTAAAACCATCGGAAGAATTAAGCATGTGGTTTGAGAGACGTAAATACTCGCCGTGTTCGCGGATGATGGCGGCGTTTTGCATACAAAGTAAATAATTATCTGATCGTAAACCGGAAGTCAATTTGGCAACTATAATCATTGCGGATTCCCGTAGTGTGTTTCCGTATTGATCTGCATCTTCTTCCTCGTTGCTCGTTGCGAGGAGAGCATCTAAAATTGAAACAATTTCTTTTGCCTGTTTCAAAAGCGGATGCTTTTTTAGTTTCTCCCGTTCTTTGCGCTGTTCATTTTCGAACTCTTCATTTTCTTCTTCGCTGAATTCAAAATCTTCGTTGTCCATGTTTTGTGTTTATGTTATTTTCAGTTGACCACCTCGATCCTAAGTCTCGCACCAAACCCTTCCCGAATAATTCGCATTAAAGTAGACAGCCGGATATCACTGGCATCATTCTCTATTCTTGAAATATAGGTTTTAGTGGTGCCGCATTTTTCGGCTAATTCTTGTTGGGTCATGCCATGCTCTTTGCGCAGTTCTTGCAGCATCACACCCAATTTAAAAGCTTCAAATTCTTGTTCCCACTTTTCGCGTTTTTTGGCTCCTCGTTTTCCATATTTGGAGTCGAGGAGCTCATCAAGCGTTGTTATATTTTTTTTAGCTATTTTTTTCATGATAATATTCCTCCATTATTTTTAGCGCCTTTTCAATTTCCGATCGCGGCGTTTTCTCTGTCTTCTTTTGAAAAGCATTACCGAGTATAATTAAATTCCCTTTATCGAAGAATGAAAATATCCTGTAAATATTGCTTTCAACTTCAATCCTTACCTCATAGAGACCTTTGGTGCCTTCAAGGTGTTTAAAATATTTTTCCGGAACTCGTTGGGTTACTTTTATCAATTTTAACGTCCACTCAATTTTGGCCTGCACATGGCCGGGTTGTTTGATATAGAAGTCCAGAAAATATCTTTGATATGCAATTACTTGTCGATCAGTATTCATAACAAAGTTATCTAATTAGGTAACAAATTCCAAATTTTTATTGATGTATTTTTTGAGGTCACAATTTGTGATCTCAAAAGTTTTTTGTTGGTTCGGGATTTTGAGATCTCAATTTGTGATCTCAAAGATTTTTTGCGTTGATCTGAATTGAAAGTCACAATTTGTGACCTCCAATTATTCTTTAGGCTTAAACCCAATTTTTTTTCTGTCTGTGTACCTGGGAGCAAGCGCATCTATCTTATCGAGCAAAAACCGGAAATTCCGATTCGGTTTCCGGTCAAGTATATTGATTGCTTGTTTCAATTCTTTGTTTTCAAGCAGTAATGCCCTGTACCTTGAAAATGCTCTCATAATTTCAATGTTTATTTGAATTGCCTTTTTAGAGGTTAGAACTGCTGAGAGCATTGATACTCCCTGTTCTGTAAATACCATAGGCTGGATAGGTGAAAACTTTAAAATTTCCAGTCTGGGGGCGATTGCAATTAATTGTGCCTTTTCGTCTTTTGATAATTCAAACATAAAATCATCCGGAAACCGATCTATATTTCTTTTGACCTGTTGTTTGAGTTTTTTGGTTTCGGTGTCGTATAAGACAGCTAAATCAATGTCGACCATCACTTTAATTCCTCTGAATTCGAAAATTAAGTTTTCAAAACTTCTAATAGGTAATAAATCATTCATAGGTTAATTTTTTTGGAGGTGGTCACATTTTGTGACCACCTCTATAGGTATTATAAAATCTCGTTTTCTGGGAAAATCAGTGCAGAATAAGCACCAAATTAGGGTCGTTTTATCGGCTCAAATCTAAAAATTAAATCTCACAATGACAAACAATTACAATATAAATGATTAAAATGTAATCGTAAATTGATTAAATATTCGTTAATTTGTACTCATCACGACGAATACAACATACCAAAAACGAATTTTATCTATCTCAACACGCACACATATTACAGTTTGCGTTATGGAACCTTCGGCTCCAAAACACTTTTGCAGCTCGCTGAAAAAAACGGAGCTGATGCAATTGCTTTAACTGATATCAATTCTACATCTGCCTGTCTTGAATTTATTCGTGAATCTCCTAAGTATAATATCAAACCAATTATCGGGGTTGATTTTAGAAATGGTGTAGAGCAATTATTTATCGCCATTGCAAAAAACAATAAAGGTTTTGAAGAAATCAATCGTTATCTCACACCTTTTTTACAAAATAAAACAGAGACCGAAACGGGTCATTTACCTATTCCAAATCTTGCCCCGGAATTTGAAAATGTGTTTGTGATTTATCCGTTCAAACGAAATCACATTTATGATTTAAAACCAAATCAATATCTTGGAATTTCGTTTGCAGATATTGATCACATCCGCATAAAAAAACTGGATACTTCGCGTGCGGTAATTTTACAAACTGTCAGTTTCAGAAATAAAAAAGATTTTAACGCACATCGTTTATTGAGAGCGATTGACAAGAATACTTTACTGAGTAAATTACCGGAATCTGAACAAGCGCATCCTGATCATCAAATGATTCCTGTTAAGGATTTATTAAGAGAATTTATTGATTATCCTGAAGTGATTTTTAATACCCGTAAAATCATAAATGAATCATCTATCTTTTTTGATTTTTCAGATGGAGCAGAACCACAAAATCAAAAAAATTATACGGCAAGTGCAGTTGAAGATGAAGCGCTACTTCTAAAACTTTGTAAAGACGGAATGGCTTATCGTTACCCGGTAAATACAAATGAAATTCAAAAGCGAATTGACAAAGAATTATCTGTCATAAAAGAGATGGGTTTTATTTCTTATTTTTTGATGAATTGGGATATTGTTTCGTACGCAAGATCAAAGGGATATTTTTATGTAGGGCGTGGAAGCGGAGCCAATAGTGTTGTCGCATATCTCTTACGAATTACTGATGTTGACCCCATAGAACTGGATTTATATTTTGAACGTTTTATTAATTTATATCGCACAAATCCGCCTGATTTTGACATTGATTTTTCGTGGCGCGATCGCGATGATGTGACAGATTATATTTTTAGACGGTTCAAAAATGCAGCGCTTGTTGCAACCTACAATACCTTTCAAAAAAAAGCAGTTGTCCGCGAATTAGGAAAAGTATTTGGATTGCCGAAAGAAGAAATTGACAAACTCAGTAAAGATTATGTGCAGACCTGGGATCTGAATCACTTATCTGCATTGGTTTTGAAGTACAGCGAATACATTCATGGTTTCCCAAGTCATTTGAGTATTCATTCAAGCGGAATTATTGTTTCTGAAAAACCGATGGAACATTTCACGGCAACTTTTATGCCGCCAAAAGGTTTTCGCACCATTCAGTTTGATATGCACATTGCGGAAGATGTCGGACTTTATAAATTTGATATTTTAAGTCAGCGCGGATTAGGAAAAATTAAAGATGCGATTGATATTATTCGCAGAACAAAACCTGATGATGATCCATTTGATATTCACGACATCAAACGCTTTAAACAGGATGAGCGCATTAAAGTAATGTTGCGCGAAGCGAATGCAATTGGTTGTTTTTATGTTGAGTCGCCCGCTATGCGAATGCTGTTGCGAAAATTACAGGTTGATGATTATTTAGGATTGGTTGCGGCGAGTTCTGTTATTCGTCCGGGAGTTGCGCAGTCAGGAATGATGCAGGCATATATTCAGCGTTTCAGAAATCCTGAAAAAAGAAAAGAAGCGCATCCTGTTTTACTGGAGTTGATGCCCGAGACTTATGGTGTAATGGTTTACCAGGAAGACGTAATAAAAGTGGCGCATTATTTTGCCGGATTAACGTTAGGCGAAGCCGATAAAATGCGAAGAGGAATGTCAGGTAAATATCGATCACGTGAAGAGTTTGATAAAGTGAAAGAAACTTTTTTTAAAAATTGTAATGAGAAAGGTCACGCGCCCGAAGTTACTGCAGAAGTCTGGCGTCAAACAGAAAGTTTTGCAGGCTATGCTTTTGCAAAAGGACACTCTGCTTCGTATGCAGTTGAGAGTTATCAAAGCCTTTTTTTGAAAGCGTATTATCCGCTCGAATACATGGTAGCAACAATTAATAATTACGGTGGATTTTACCGGACAGAATTATATGTTTCGGAAGCAAAATTACACGGAGGAAATATTCATGCGCCATGTGTCAATAAAAGTGAATGGGAGACAACATTGTACGACAAAGAAATTTATATCGGTTTCCATTTATTGCTTTCGTTTGAAACAAATACGGCAGATAAAATTATTACTGAACGTGAAGCCAATGGCGACTTTCTTGATTTTAATAATTTCATTGATCGCGTTGATATTTCTCTTGAGCAAATCAGTACATTAATTCGCATTGATGCGTTTCGTTTTACAAAAAAAGACAAACGCAGTTTATTGTGGGAAGCGCATTTTAAATTGGGCCGTGGCAATGGCGATTCGCGATTCGCCCATAAGAATGCGCCCGATTATGAAATAAAAGATTTATTCAGAATTCAACGTCCCGAATATAAAATTCCCGCATTAGAAAACTCCTGGCAGGAAGATGCGTTTGACCAAATTGAATTATTAAGTTTTCCGCTTCACAGTCCTTTTGATCTTTTGCGCGCAGAAAATTCCGAATATGTTTTAGCAGAAGATCTTCCGAAACACATTGGTAAAATTGTCTGGATAAAAGGATATTTAATTCACAGAAAGTACACACAAACAAGAAGCGGAACTGTAATGTTTTTCGGAACTTTTTTAGATGCAAAAGGACATTGGTTAGACACTGTTCATTTTCCACCCGTCGCACAAAAATTTCCATTCCGCGGAACAGGTGTTTATAAAGTAAAAGGAAAAGTAATTGAAGATTACGATTGTATAACAATAGAAACAGAATACATGGAAAAAATGGATGTAATAGAAGACCCGCGTTACAGCGAAGTAAAAGATGAAGAAAAAGAAAAAATTGTCGTAACCCGAAATCGCCGTATCGATTACCGTGTGTAAAAAACACCCTATGGAATTGTCATTTCGAACGGAATGAAATGAAGAGAGAAATCTGCCGGAGGTGTTAAGAGAATGGTTATTAGAAAGAGGCTTCGACAATCATTGTGGCAACGTCGAACAGATTTCTCTCTTCGCTACGCTTCGTTCGAAATGACAGCGCGCTGAGAGAGAGTTTTTGATGAATGTGGCTTCGATAATGATTCTGGTAATGTCGGACAGATTTCTCTCTACGCTACGCTTC
>Ga0102851_10000504_pt1 | contig 19861 bp, 12 predicted proteins | sample Mud3Dept3metaG_FD_79558 | JGI IMG/M metagenome (GOLD analysis project Ga0102851, IMG submission 79558) | Freshwater wetland microbial communities from Ohio, USA, analyzing the effect of biotic and abiotic controls - Mud 3 Core 4 Depth 3... | ecosystem: Environmental > Aquatic > Freshwater >... | reverse complement strand
CGCCGAAGAGATGGTGCCACTGCATGAGAACCATGATAGGGACCGTAAGCGCAGCGCCGGTGATCACTTTTATGCGGAGTTCCGTATATGCCTTTTCCCGCTCCCGCTGCTCCTTCTCGACAATGTCCTCTCCCTGTTCTGCTTCAACCACTTCGTACCCGGCTTCCCTGACCGCTCTTTTGAACTCCCTGATGCCGACCTGGGAGGGGAAGTATTCGACCACTGCTTTCTCGGTTGCGAAATTCACCGCCACGGAAACAACGCCGTCAAGACCCTTGAGCGCGTTTTCTACGGCAGATACGCATGCGGCGCAGGTCATGCCCCTGACCGGCATGGTTATGCGCGAAATGGCAACACCGTAGCCCTGGTCAAGGACGCTCTTCAGGAGGTCCGCAACAGAGGCAACGGATGGATCGTAAACAACAGCGGCCTTCTCGGCAGCAAAATTCACTGACGCTTCAGTCACACCCTTCAGTTCAGACAGGGCGTTCTGCACATGGCTCACGCAGGAGGCGCAGGTCATGCCGGTAACAGGAATATCAATGCGGGCAGTGTTCTGGCCTCTTCCCTCTCCCGTGGTCACTTCTTCATTTCCTTTACCAGTCCTTCAATTTCCATCCGGTTCTTCGCAAAGCCCCAGAACTTCTTCCCGCCGATGACGGCAAGCGGTGTTGCCATGCGGCCGAACTTTTCAGTCATCTCGTCGCGTACGTCTTTGTCAGCAACATTCTTCTCCGTAAAACTGACGCCCTCCTCCGAGAGAAAATCTCTCAGTGCATGACAGTCATGTCATTTCGGAGCTGTGTATATGATAATCTCACTGTTCATCCACTTCTCCTTAGAGTTAAAGAGTTCCGCATATGTTTAATTATGACTTATCAGAAAATTCCGCGGCGACCTTTACTGATATTTCGCAGAGGGCAATCTTCCTTCGGGACTCTGCCCCGGATTCCGTCCACCTTATCTTGCTCGCTCCAAGAAAGGTGGGGGCCAAGAAGGGCGCCCCGCGGAAATCTCTTCACGCCCCGCTCGGTCTGCGTCAGGGGCGTCGGTGAAACTTGTCCGGCAGGGAATTAGCATTCATTAATTATTTCCGGACTTCAAACAGTCACCGCGCCTCATCCCTCAGCCTCGGTCGCGGAGCTAAGATTCCCGAAGGGGCCTTAAAAAATGCAAAGAGCTGAGAGCAGTTCGCAAAGACTCATAAAAAAAGAGCTCCGTGAATGTTTTTCGGGGCTTTCCCGGACTCCGGCTGCTTCCTCAGACAAGACCCCGGTCATTTCGTAAGGGCAGGTGCTGAGAAAATCTCCATGGTGACTCCTTGAAAAAAGAAAGCGACTGTACCCAATGGTCAGCACTGAATATTCAGCAGGTGGCTTCATTTCCGTAAGAACGCAAGCCTCTCTGCCAATCCTGTCAGTTCATGGAGTTTTTGAAGCGGCCTCCCTCATACGATGTCTCCACGGTCCTTGGGAACTCTTCCTCCGAATCAAACGACAACATTTCCCCATTCAGCGGTCATGAATCTCGAGACTCGCCTTTTTGCAGGCAAAGTGTCTCAGATTTCCGTTGTAGTCTCCGACAGACATTTCTATTATGCCGTTATTTAAATATGCCGAGGGCGAGCTATGATTGTTCATCCGAATCCCGTTGAAAAGCGTATCTTTCTGAAACCGGGGCGTTCTGCTGTTCTGAGCAGTATACAGGCTCATGCTGCCGTCCTGCCCGCCTACGAACAGATAGATGTTTTCTGCGTCCCTGATCAGCGCAGGAGAGGCGTAGCGGTCAACATGCACATTCGCAAAAACATTCTCGATCTTTTTCCATGAAGGACGTGCCGCCTTGGGGTCATCAACCCGATAGGCCGTTACTCTGCCCTCCACGTCTCCGACAATGAGTTCCCATATTCCGTCACCATCCAGATCAAATACCGTGGGGGATGCATGGAACGTCTTTGGCACTCCTGTGAAAAAATCCTTCTGCTCTTTCCATGAAGGCCGCTCCAGCGACCCCGGATTCAGAAACGCCCGGACAAAGCCGTCCTGCTGTCCGGTAATGAGGAGGTCACTGCCCTGCCAGGAAGTTATAATGCCCTTTGAAAAGCCAGAAAGTTTTATCCCTTTGAAAAAATCCGGGCGCTCGACCCAGGGGAGCACTTCAGCGTGGGGCCGCAACTCAAACAGCTTCAGTTCTCCGTCAATATTGCCGGTAACCATACAGGACTTTCCGCTCACGTCTGTAAGAGAAGGCGTACATGCCGGTCCCGGCATGATCCTCCCGGAAAAGTATGTGTAGCGCTCGTCCCAGTCTTTGAAATCAGACCCGTCATTTTTATAATAGTGAATCTGCCCATTGCCGTCAGCGACTACAAGGTTGGGAAGGGGACCGTCTCCGTTCTGCATAAAGGACGGCGCTGCAAAACTGCTGAAGGCAATCTTAAGCATTGACTTCTGCCATCCTGATTTCCCATTCTGACCTCTTTCGAGCTGATACAGCTTACCCATGCTGTTGCCAGCAATGATGATAACCTTGCCGTTGTGTACCGCGGCTGCAGGCACGCCATACATGCCGACAGATACGCCCCGGAAATAATCGTTCTCCTTAACAAAGGACACGCTGCCGGATTTTGAAGAGTTCCGGTAAAGAAAAAGAGCCCCGGTCGAGTTGCCGATTACAAGATCAGACCTTCCATCGCCGTCCACATCTGCCAAAGTCGGTGTAGCATCATCTCCCACGTCGATATCGGGCATGCCTACCCTTTTCCAGAGGGGCTTCTGCATGGTTCCGTTATTCCTGAAAACAGTCACCCTGCCTGAGTCGGATGAAAATCCGCCGGAACCCACAATAATTTCAGGACTGCCGTCGGCGTCCAGGTCGCCGACCGCCGGAGAGGAGAAGGCACCGACCTGTGTGCCGTCAAAGTATCCGGGCACAGCCTTCCACACATTGTACGTCCCTGAATCTGTCCGTTTGAAAAGTCTGAGAGCGCCATCCTTGCTCCCGGCGATGAGTTCCTGCTGCCCGTCACGATCCACATCAAAAAATGCAAGACGGACAAATGGCAGCACTTCCATACCGCTTTTATTAAATATGTCCGCGGTATTTTCCTCACAGGTAACTGTCTGAAGATATCTTTTCGGAACAGGCTGTTCCACAGGTGCTTGAGGCGGACGTATCGTTGCATCTTTTGGCAGTGGTTTCACTTCCGGCTGCGGTACGCAGGAAGCAACCATCATAAGGGAAAAAAGAAATAAGAGCTTCTTCATACAATAAAAAGCCCCCTGACTGCCTTCGAGACAGCCAGGGGACCTCACAGACCTACTTTACGATAACTTCAAAGTGTACACGTCTGTTCTCTTTTGCTTCCGCTGAGTCCTTGTTCTTCGGCGTCGGGGTCTCAGGCTTTGCGAGTCTGGTCTCGCCATAGCTGATGGTAGAAAGCCTGCCGGCATCAATGCCTTCTTTCACAAGATACTCTTTGACAGCATTCGCCCTTCTCTCGCCGAGCGCCCGGTTATAGTCGTCCTTGCCGTGAGCACAGGTATGGCCCTCGATCTGAACCTTAATTCCTGCGTTCTCCTTGAGGGTCTTGATGTCACGCGCAAGGATCACCTTTGCCTCATTTGTCAGCGTCGCCTTGTCGAAGTCAAAATGCACATCTTCAAGCACGATCTTCTTCGGCTCAGCAGCCGGAGGAGGAGGTGGTGGTGGCGGCGGTGGCGGCGGAGGTGGAGGCGGCGGCGGAGGAGGTGGAGGCGGCGGCGGAGGGCAGAGCTCCTTCGTCTTCTTAGTCGCTTCCATGGCCTTGTCTATTGCTTCCTTGTCCCTGCAGGCCCAGTACAGCCTGTATGCCTCTTCTTTCATTGCATTGGCTGCATTGAATTCAACAGGGCATTCTTTATCCTTGCCGGCCTTCCGGGCTGCCTCAACCGCACGGTCTGCTTCAGGAAGCTGGGTCGGATAGTACCACAGGATGCTCGGCTCCTTCGGCGCATACTCCATGCCCGCGCATCCCATGAGCGAACTAAGTGAGACTAGAACCAGCACAATCAGTACAGCTCTTACCATTTTTCTCTGCATACCTTTTCCCCCTTTATTTTGATTTTGACTACAAAAAATCAGTGCACCGATATTTAATCTTATTTGAATTGTATCAGATTGTACTTTATTGTCAACACGTTTTTCTATATATTTCTGTTTTTCTCTAAATTTCTCGCAGATTACATTGCAACATCCTCAATCGTTCAGTATGTTAAAATATATCAGGTCGTCAATATGGGAATAAGGGAAAATAGCGGACAGAGCACGCAGGAAAAAACCAGGCAGGAACTGAAAAAGCCCCCGCTTTATCATGTTTTTCTCCTGAATGACAACTATACGACCATGGATTTTGTCGTTTCTGTCCTGGGAAAAGTCTTTCACAAGTCTACCGTAGAAGCGACCCAGATTATGCTTCACGTGCACAAAAACGGCAAAGGTCTTGCCGGTACCTACTCGAGGGAGATCGCCGAGACAAAGATCGAAACAGTCCATATGCTTGCACGGGAGCACGAGTTCCCTCTGAAGTGCTCGATGGAGAAGGAATGATCAACAAAGAATTTGAGCTCATCATGGAGGCTACAATCAAGGACGCCCGCTCCCGGCGCCATGAATACCTGACCGTAGAACACATCCTGTATGCCGTGCTGCACGATGATCTCGGCACCGAGATCATAAAGAGTTGCGGCGGAAATGTTCCACGCATGAAACAGGCGCTTTCGGCATATTTCGAGGAGCATATACACAGACTTTCGGATAAAGACGGGTTTCCCCAGCCCACTACCGGCTTCCAGCGGGTGCTCCAGAGGGCTCTGACGCATGTGCATTCGGCCGGCAAGGAAGAGGCTGACACGGGTGATGTCCTTTCTGCTATCTTTCTTGAAGTGGATTCTCACGCTGTCCAGATACTCGGTGAAGAAGGGATCCAGCGTCTTGATGTCCTTGATTACATATCTCACGGCAGTTCAAGGACAACCAGACCCCTGCCGGATCAAGACAACGAACATCAGGATCAGGGGCCGGGAGAAAAGCCTGCAGGAGACCCTCTTGCCGTCTTTACCGTCGATCTGATAGAAAAAGCCGAGCGAAACGATATCGATCCCCTCATCGGTCGCAGCGCGGAACTTGAGAGGATGATCCAGGTGCTCTGCAGACGACGCAAGAATAATCTCATCCTCGTGGGTGAACCCGGCGTCGGCAAGACCGCAATTGTAGAAGGGCTTGCACTCTATGTCCACAAAGGCCTTGTTCCTGAGGTCCTGAAAAAAAGCAGGATATTTTCGCTCGATATGGGGGCGCTCCTTGCCGGTACGAAGTACCGCGGCGATTTCGAGGCCCGGCTCAAGGCCACGATCAAAGGTCTTGAGAAAATTCCCGACGCCATTCTTTTCATCGACGAGATACATACGATTGTTGGTGCGGGTGCTACCAGCGGGGGTTCCATGGACGCATCGAACATCCTCAAGCCGGTGCTGAATTCGGGCAGGATGCGGTGCATCGGTGCCAGCACTTATGAGGAATACAAGAACTATTTTGAAAGAGACCGCGCCCTCTCCCGGAGGTTCCAGAAAATCGAGATACAGGAACCTGACATCGATGAGACAATCGGAGTTCTCGAAGGTCTGAGGTCTTATTACGAGGATTTCCACGGCGTCCGCTATACGAGAAGCGCTCTCAGGGCTGCGGCAGAGCTTTCCGCAAAGTACATCAACGATAAATATCTGCCTGACAAGGCGATCGATGTGATAGACGAGGCAGGAGCAGTATCCCGGCTTGCTGCAAGGCCCGGGAAGCATACGATAGGGACGCCGGATATAGAAAGAATCGTGGCAAGGATAGCCAAGATCCCGCCGCAGACCGTATCGGCATCGGACGTGAAAAAGCTGTCGACACTTGAAACCGATCTAAAGAATGTGGTATTCGGCCAGGATGAGGCCATTACCTCACTGGTCTCCTCCATTAAGAGGATACGCGCGGGCATGGGCAGCCCTGACCGGCCCATTGGTTCATTCCTCTTCCTCGGTCCGACCGGTGTCGGCAAGACCGAGGTATCGAAACAGCTTGCAGCGGTGATGGGCGTAAAATTCATCAGGTTCGACATGAGTGAGTACATGGAAAAGCATACCGTATCACGGCTCATCGGCGCCCCTCCCGGGTATGTCGGATTCGAGCAGGGCGGACTACTCACCGACGCGGTCAGAAAACATCCGTACGCCGTCCTGCTGCTCGACGAGATAGAGAAGGCTCATCCCGATATCTTTAATATCCTCCTCCAGATCATGGATTATGCTACCCTGACGGACAACAACGGCAAGAAGGCGGATTTCAGGAACGTTGTGCTGATCATGACGTCCAATGCGGGCGCCAAGGATATGGACAGGCTGGTCATCGGCTTTGGAGACCGGTCCAGGGACAGACAGCTCAAAGGCAAAGATGCTGTCACCACCATCTTCAGTCCGGAGTTCAGAAACCGGATCGACTCGATCATCATGTTCATGCCGTTGACCCCTGAGGTCATGAAACAGGTCGTTGATAAGTTCATGGCCGAGGTCAGGGCCTCGTTAAAGAGGAAAAAAGTACAGATTACCTATTCGGATAATGCAAGGGACTGGCTTGCAGCGAAGGGGTACGACCCTGTCTATGGCGCCCGTCCCCTCGGCAGGCTTATACAGGAAACCATCAAGGACGCTCTCTCCCATGAAGTCCTTTTCGGAAGGCTCAGCAAAGGCGGAGCGGTGACCATTGGATTGAAAGACGATAGCCTGACCTTTGACTTTGAATAAGAAAGTCGAGGGGCCAAGGGATCACGTGAAAAGCGTGAAGCAAATAACCATAATAAGGGGGGTTCCCTGCCTTGTGTCCGGCTTTATGGCTGTTGCGCCCATTGATCCTGGGCCACCCCTTCTTCTCATTCCCTCTAACCCTTGAACCCGCTGACCCTCAGCCCCTTTTAACGATGCCCATATTTCTCCTCTCTGACGAGGTAACCTTCCCTCCACCCCATTTTGCTGAAAAAGACGGGCTTCTGGCCATCGGGGGGGACCTCAGTCAGGAGAGAATTCTTAAGGCCTATGCCAGCGGTATCTTTCCCTGGTATACGGAAGGCTCGCCGATCCTCTGGTGGTCGTCGGACCCGCGCCTTGTACTCTTTCCCGATGAACTGAAGGTCTCGAGAAGTCTCCGGCAATGCATCAGAAAAGGGATGTTTACCATTTCTATAAACACGGCCTTTGAACGGGTGATACGATCATGCGCCGAGATCGAAAGAAGAGGACAATCCGACACGTGGATAACCCGTGACATGGAAGCGGCCTATATAGCTCTTTATAACGCAGGATATGCCCTCTCGGTTGAGTCATGGGAAGGCGACCAGCTCGCCGGCGGTCTCTACGGCATCATTCTGGGCAAGGTCTTTTTCGGAGAGTCCATGTTCGCCAAGAAAAGCAATGCTTCAAAAGCAGCTTTTGTCTCATGTGTGGAGTATCTGAAGCAGAAAGATATCAGAATCATCGACTGCCAGATGAAGACCGCGCATTTGCAGAGCCTCGGCGCACGGGAAATATCGAGGAAAGCTTACCTGCAGATCCTGAAAGAAGCCCTTCTGTAGGGCCGTCAGACCTTGAACTTCTTCAGTTCGACCAGGAGGTTGAAAGAATCCTCCTTGAGCGAGCTCACCACTTCATTCATATCGTTTGATGAATTGATGAGCCTACTGGTCGTGTTGCGAATCTTTTCCATCGAACTGACCATTTCAGCGCTGTTGTTCTTGTGCTTGCTGATGGCCTCTGCGATATGATATGCCTGGGTCGTCATGTTTTCGATGACGCCGGCAATTTCCCTGCTTCTGTCTTTCTGTTCGCTGGTTGCCTTCTTTACCTGCTGAGACATTTCCTTTACCCGGTCTGTTGCCTCAACGATAAACCTGCTCCCTTTGCTCTGCTCTTGGATGGCACGCGATATGTTTTCGGTCTGTTCGGTCATCTTCTCCACGGAGTCTGTTATCTGCTTGATAGCCAACGCCTCCTCTTCGGTGGCTCGTTGTATGGCACGCGCCATCTCTGTCGAGGCCCGTGAACTTTCAACGATGTCATTAAGCGCACCGTTGACGTCGGTCACGAGCACCAGGCCTTTGTCGACCGTATTCACCCCTTCAGAAGCCATATGAATACTTTTCCGGGTAGCGTCCTGGACGGAGCGGATCAGTTCTGCTATTTCGCTCGTGGAGAATGAGGTGCGCTCTGCGAGACTCTTGATCTCATCGGCAACAACAGCAAATCCTTTTCCATGCTCTCCTGCCTTGGAGGCGAGGATGGCGGCATTGATCGCCAGAAGGTTTGTCTGGTCTGCCACGTCATCAATTACGTTCAGTATCTTGCCGATGTCCTCGGTCCGTTTGCCGAGGTTATTGATGATGTCCGACAGTTCCGCAACACCCCTCCTTATCTCTTCCATACCCTGCATCGCAGCCTGGGCAGACTGCATGCCCTTCTGAGACGCCTTGTCCATGACCGTTTCGGCAAGATTGACCGACTCATGGGCGCGTTCGTCGATGTTCCTCGTCGTGGCATTCACCTCATCGATCGAAGATGCGATGGCTTCCGCAGACCGGGAAAGGGCATCAAGACTTTCGGCTATGGACTTTATGGTAGAGACCATCTCCTCGATAGAAGATGCCGTCTCCTGAGCGGTCTCACTGAACACGTTGGTGTGTTCAGCCACCTTTTCAATCGAAGCGGACAGTTCATGGACAGAAGACGACGCAATCGTTGCAGAGCCCGAAAGACTTTCAGCACTGAGAGCTACCTGCGCTATGGAAGAGTCCGTCTGCCCGATAGTCGCTGCCGTCTCTTCTATCGCCTTCTTCTGCACATCCGAGATCGTGAGCACGCCCTGTGACGCGAGAGCAATGTTCGAGGTAACCGTAGTAACGCCGTTCGTAATGTTCAGGACCTTTGAAAGCATATCCTTCAGATTGAAGGCCATACGGTTGATGGCTTTCTGAAGAGAGGCGACCTCGTCCTCTCCGCTGACGCTGAGTTCAGCGGTCAGGTCGCCGCCGGCGATCACGTCCGCAGTCTTTTCCATTTCCACGATCGGTTTGGTAATGAACTTTGCGATCGCGACATAAAAGAGGATCAGTGATGTCAGAAAGCAGAACGAGGATATGCCGAAAGCCCAGATAAGAAGCTCATATAACTGGGAGCGTATCTCGCGCGTATGGACACCCACCCGGAGAAATCCGGCCGTCTTGCTATCAGCGGTCATAAGGGGAAAAGACAGATCAAAATAATCATCAGCATCCTGAACAAGGTGAGCCCTCGATGCAAGGACCTTCGTTGTGATATCATCCTTCATTTCCTTGCCCACCGGATCACGCTTGTCATGAAAGAGGATCTTTCCTTTGGTATCCATGACCATGGCATAACCGATGCCCTTATCTCCACTGACGAGTCCGGCAAGCTTCTCATTGACGCCCTCGAGGGATTCGACAGGTATACCGAGATTAACAGCCTTGCCGAGTTCATTCTGCATACCCTCACCGATGAGAGAGCTTTTGGCCAGCATGGCCTGTTTGTATTTTCTGGAGGCCACACCGGTCAGCACCGCGGTGTTCAGACCGAGAATGAGGAATAAAATTGCGGCCAGCAGAGTCACTGCCTTGTTCTGCAGATTCATTGTCACGAGTTTCTGTTTCACTTTATGACCTTTGTTGCTGAGGTAAGAATGTCAAAGGGAACCTTCAGTCCCATATCGGTAGCCTCCTTCAGGTTAATGATAAAGTCTATCTTCTTCGGTTGTTCTATGGGTATGGATGAAGGCTTTTCGCCTTTCAATACCCGCGCGGCCATTCTTGCGGCCTCTCTTCCCTGTTCCTGCGGATTCGCCGCAAGTGTCAGGATGATCCCGCTTTGCTCCCCACCGCCGATGGTCGTGGCCGTAAGGATCTTTGCCTTCCTGACGGCACTGATGACATTTGTTACGCAAAGCATCGCAGCACACCCGGTCGAGAGAAAGAGGGCATCAACATTTGTTATCTTCGCTATGTCGTCCGGTTTCTTCACATTAAACTTTGTGGAGCGATACCCATAGGTTGCCTCGAGACGTGTCACATCATCTGCCTGCAGCACCGTGTCCTTTTCGGATGTGCTGTAAACAACACCGAGGGTCGAACAACCTGAAATGGCCTTCAGGTTCTTTACCAAGCTGGCAACCGGTACGGTTGAACTGATGCCGGTGGCATTCTTGCCCTGCATCCCAAGCGACTGCGGGTCATATACCCCGGCAAAGACAACCGGTATATCAGAGTTCTCTGCCACGGCGAACGCCGCAGCAGGAGCGCCGTATGTAACAATAACGTGTGCGCCGATGGCGACAAGTTTGCGTATGGAATTGGACCAGGACATGGGTTCAGGCGTAGGCGTCTGGAGCACGACCTCGGCGCTCCCGGGCCCAAAACCTTCTGCTGCCAGTCCGTCAGAAAACGCCTTGTGGATATCCTTATAATACGGGATGTTGCCGGTCATGACCACACCAATCGTCTTGCCGGCAGCGACAGCCGTCGACGGGGACATGCAGACGGATGCCATGATGATAAGGCCCCACAATGCCAACAACCTGCTGCTCTTTGACATGGCCGCGGTCATCCTACCATCTTTTGGTCAGCGAAAGCACAACGATATGAACTTCACTGTTATCGATGTCATCGTAGGGGTTGCCGGCAAGGTCCTTCAGGCGCGCGTACTTGTATTGCGTGCCGATTGTGAATCCTCCTTTAAGATCTATCTGACCTCCGAGGGTGTACAGAGTCTCCCGCATCTGCAGCTCGGAGAACGAAGCAATGGAAACCGGCTCCACAAGGTTGGGATCAGACGGGTGGAACTTTCCTTCGCTTTCAGTATTGCTCACGCCGGCGTTCAGGGTCACCTGCTTTGAAAGCAGGTACTGCAGATCAACAGAGACGTTGCGCACGGTGCTCTGGTTCGTCACGCCTGAATCAAACACGAGTTCCGGCACCGGATCAGAATAGGCAATATTCTCTTTCTGTTTATCGTGCAGATAAAAGAAGCTCAAAGAGGCTATCAGTTTTTTCGCCGGGAAGATGCTCACGCTCCCGAGAAAGCGCTCCCTCCTGTTCTTTCTGCCATGAGGACTGTCTACAGGAACGCCCTCCTCAGTCATGAACTGCAGGTTATCCCGGTGCTCACTCGTCAGCCGGTAACTTGCGAGGGCAGCAAGCCATGTCGTCGGTGTCCAGGTGACCGATACCTGCCCCTCGTTTGCGTGGTCCGGTTCGATGTTGATTGCAGGGTTCTGCGTGCTTTTGTGCATGAACTTCATGTTCATCTTCACCTGCTTCGAGAGCCTGATGTCAGAAGAAAGCGTTACCATATTCTTATGGCTCGATTCCGGCATTTCCCAAAGGTCTGCTTTCTCCCGGTCTATCCTTTCATGGGCATACTCTCCCTTCAGCACGATCCCTGAAGTCAACCGGTAGCGTGCTGCGACCGAGGATGTCCGCACACGTTTAGATATGGCCTGGACGATAGTGCATCTATAGTCACCCGCAAAGTTCAAAGACGGCTTGCATACGTCAGCAAACTCCACGCTGTCTGGAGTATCCACGTCTGTTTCAACCTGACGGTATTTCAAGAAGAATGCGAGATCACGGGAAGCAATCCAGCTCACCTCTCCTGCCCCGATCATATAGTCCGCCTTCGCCCCGCTGTCTCTGTTCTCCTTCTCCGTCTTCGTAAAAGTCCCTGATGCAACGAGTGCTCCGGTGTATGACGTATGGACCTTGATGGTATCAGTTGAACTCTTCAGTTCAGGCGTGAGATTGTGAGGATACACGCCTCCGAAACGCGTCGCTCCGGGAGGACCAAATCCGGCATTCTCATACTTGTCATACAGGACATTGTCGCCGTGGACCGTAAACTTCTTCTCGCTGTGGGAATAGTCCACTTCGATCGGGCCGAGGTGGCTGTTTACGCCAACGGTCGTCGTAGTCGCTCTGTTATCGACATCACGTTTTTGAGAAGCCCGTCCGACATCATTGAAATAAGCGCTGCCAAGGAGACTCCTCTGTTGCATATCGCCGTCCCTGCCAACCTGAGTGCCTTCAAAATATACATGGAAGGGATATGCAGGTGCCTTGAGTCTCAGCGTGATCGTGCTGATGTCTGCCCTTATGCCGTACCCCTCATCTGAGTCCCGGACATCAACCCATGGACTGCGAAGGAAAGGGTTGGGGTTTGAAGGATTCGTAGCGGGATCAAGATCTTCAAGGAGAAGGTTGTCCAGATTATGCCACAGGGACCTGGTGATCCCCCTGAACACCACAATGTCTTCATACGCGTAACCAACGTCGCCGAAAAAATCCTTTCTGTTCTTGACATCAAGTTCAAGGTGGAAACGGTGAGGAAATTTGAACGCCCTCAGTTCTCCGCCAAACGTCCATGAGTTGTGCAGATAGTTGTACTCGTCAACCCTCTCTGATCCGTTCAGATGGACATAGCGATAGCCGCCAAAGAGAGAGATTTCCGGTTTTATGGAAGGGAAGACATACTCCTCCTGGTCAAACTCCAAAAGCACATTTTCATTTGCTGCTGCCACGGCAGTATCGTCCCTGACCGGTTCTTCAGCCAGTGCCACGGAAACGAGGATGGTCACAGCAAATAGCAGAACACATATAAAAATCTTATTTATGTCCCTACCCCTCATTGTATAAACCTTCCCGCACCGCTTGCAGAGGGAAGGTCTGATCCGTGGACCTGTGAATGGCAGTCCGTGCAATTGGTATAGAAAGCACCTTTCGACTCTTTCGTGCCCGCACTGCCTGTCCTATGGCCGGAATGGCACTGCAGGCAGAGAAACGGCACCTGGACTGTCAGAAGGTTGTTGTTGACTGAACCGTGCGCATTATGGCAATTTCGGCAGTCATCCATAGTATCCCCGTGCTCGAAAAGAAAGGGGCCTTCCTTATCGCTGTGGCACTGCACGCACGTGTCCTTCACTGTGGCCTTCCTCAGGAGCTTTTCTGTCGGGGTTCCGTGCGCATCATGGCAGTCCGTGCAGAAGATCTTCTTTTCAGGCACCGCATGGTGACTCGGCAGCGAGAACTCAGCCCTCGCCTCCTGGTGACATTTGGAGCACATCTCGAGCGTGTCCCTCGGCTTCACCTTGAGGTCTGAACCCGCGTGGATCCTATGACAGTCGGAACACGAGACATCGTTCACCGAATGACTTCCCGCGTTCCAGTTATGAAGATTGAATGTTGCGTTTGCCGTATGACATTTCAGGCAGATGAGCGACTTTGCCTGGGCCGGGATATTGTTGATATCAATAAAGGTCTTATAATCACAGGGTGTCTGCTTGCCCGCCCTGGCATCCGCCTCCACCTTTTCCGGCGTCAGTCCCTCAATGGCAAGGCTGCCGGGGCCGTGGCAGGATTCACAGTTGACCAGGGGCATGCCGGCCTTTTTTGACATCTGCACCCCCATGGTACTGGCATCGAAATCCTGCCTGATCTTGTCATGATAATGACAGGTGGAAAGACAGTTCTGCGTACCAACGTAATTGGCATCAAGCCTGCCTGCTATCATCCGCTCATACTCACTCAGCGGAATAATCGGCTTCGACGCTCTCAGGGACTCACAGGCCGTAAACATGACTGGCAAGAGGGCGCACACTAAGATGATCCTCTTAGCTAAGACCATGATTTCCCTCCATATTTTATTTAGCTATGATCATATGAAATAAAGCAGAATCCTGTCAACAACGAAAGTGATATTGGATTTTCGCAATGATATCAACATTGCGCAGATTGCCGGCATTTTTCAAGACCTCTCAGGCCCCTGAAAAAGTATGAATGGATATTTCTTTCGTCATCTAGGAAAAAACATTTCAAGTAAAAAGTACCCACTCCTCTGTGTTGTCTGGAAGAAGCGGCGAGACATTGCGTCGCTCTCGCAGCTTCTGGAAAACATATCCATATTTTGTGAACCATTAGTCAGAAATCGACCTTCTTATTTGCGGCAGGATCGATTTTCTCTATTCAACACCTAATCTCATATACCCTGTTTTTGCCTTTGGTCTTAGTACCAGTCCCGTGCTGCCCTGCCTGCCTGCCCTCGCGCGTATGACAGATGAGATTTCTTCAGCATCCGGATGATATAAAAAGACCCGTGATCAGCCGTACAATCGATGAGCGTGGAAAGCCGGGACACGCCACTTGCGACATGATGGTCCTTCACTGCTTCTCCGTTTCGGACACATTCGGATGGAGCCGGGGAACTGTTTATCGATAGAGATAACGATGGAGATGATCCTCAGGACTTGGCATCACAGGGTTTCAGGAGCGGCAGCGGGGTGAGTAAGGTGTTCAACTTCCGGGCTCAGAAGAACGAGGACTTTATTCTCAGCAACCAGGCACAATCTCATTGCCTGAAAAATAATGATAACTCTCTGTTTTTATTTACTATTATAACCTTCCGCAGAGATACTCTCACCTCTGTATCCAAGAGACACAGGAACAAAGCTATGGGCATTCTATAATGTATCCAATAGATACACACCTGCATCTGAATATCATGCTCTGAACCTTAATTTATTCTCTCTTTTTGTATCCCTTCACCCCGGCATTCTTTCTCTCGCCATCTCTTACGGTATCCTGATGGTTTAAGGATTCCCCATCACCATACAGAAACTCGCCGCATCGGCATGATATCATGATCTTAAATTATGATATTTTCATTATAAATAATAGGTTACGGCATAGATACCCTTACAATTTTCGGCTGCATCGTCATAAAGAAGTACGCACTGCCTCCGGCATTTCTTTGTATACGGAATCAGAGGGACATTCCCGGCGTACAACCGTTGTGGCCAAAATACAGTATAATGTTCATGGCATAAGTCTTGCTCATAAGTAAAATGATACAGCATGCCTTTGCGGAGATAGGCGTAATCGCTAAGAGGGATATATGGAAACTATACAGACTACCAGAGACAAAACACATTCAATGAAAATATTCATAAAGAACGATCTCATACAGAGTGTCGTCATACTTATGATCTTTATCATGCTTCTGCTCACCTCCTGTGCAAGTCCTGATAAACAGCCCGGTGCTATTATCTCAAAGTATGATTCTCCGGCGAACAACGATATTCCTGATCCCAGCAAAAGCGAGAAGTTAAACCTTGAGCTTGCCCAGAAAGGACCAGAGTTAAGAAAAGCATACTCTGCCGCAGATTACAAAATAGGACCTGAAGATCTGCTTGAAGTCGATGTGTTTCAGGTCCCTGACTTAAAGGGAACATTTCGGGTCAGCGCGCAAGGATTTATAAAACTCCCTTTGGCAGACAAGATAGAGGCCGCGGGACTGTCCGTGGCTGAGCTCGAATCTCTTATTGCTCAAAGGTTGGAAAAGTTTGTTAAGGAGCCGGTCGTAGGTGTATTTGTCAAGGAGTATAGAAGCCAGCAGATATCGGTGCTGGGCTCGGTAAAAGACCCTAAGGTGTATTACGCCACTGGTCAGAAATATCTGCTCGACATGCTTTCTATGGCAGGAGGTCTGTCCGCGGATGCCGGGAGTGTATGCATCATTCAGAGAAACGTTAAAGCCGATTCAACCGATAAGCAGACTGCTCCGGAAAAGATTGTCATTGATCTGAACAGGTTATTGATAGACGGCAACGCTGACCTGAACATAGCGGTACACGGAGGAGATATTGTGCACGTTCCCAAAAGCGGCATCTTTTTTGTTGACGGCGCAGTCAATGGGTCCGGCGAATACAATTTAAAAAACAAGGTAACGTTTACTCAGGCCATCAGCATGGCAAAAGGGCTGGACCAGACAGCCTCTCTCTCTGATATCAGAATATTCAGGGAAAGCGGAAAGCCTGAAAAGGAAGTGATAACCCTCGATTACGACGCCGTACTGAACGGGAAGGAGAAGGATATCGAAATTAAGGATAAAGATATTATAATAGTGTCATCCAGTGCGATAAAAAGATTTTTTTCCAAAATTACGGCCGGCATCGGTACGGGTATATTCAGGGTAGGCGGAGCAGGTTTTTAGGGAGACACTATGGAAAAGCATGCCGACAGCACAAAAAGGGGTCATGAGGTGCAGCCATATCTGCAGGCAGAACTGCCGTCCCCGCATGTCAGGAAACATGTCACTGACAGCAGAGATGAGGACATTCATCTCCGGGACTATCTCAATGTCATCCTGAGACGGAAAAGGTTTGTCATCATCTTCCTGGTTTCAGCTGTTGTAACGACCATGCTGATCTCTTTCATGATAACTCCTCTGTATCAGGCAACCGCGGTCATCAAGATCGATACGCGTGATCCGAACATGTTGTCGATCCCCGGTCTCGCCGCAAAAGAGGGCTCGAACTATTATCAAACGCAGTATGAGATCCTGAAAAGCCGCAGTCTTGCGGAGAAGGTCATACAAAAACTTGACCTTAAAGGAAACAAGGATTTCCTGCTGCCAAAGGATATCTTTGACAAATTAAACAGCGGCATCATTAACCCTGTGTTTAACTTCATATCGAAGATATTCTCAGCTTCGTCGTCGGACAAAGCTTCTGAAGGCTCCGGGAAATCACAAATGGCCCAATACAAGGAAGAAATACCGGCATATCTTTCCAATTCTCTGGTAAGCAGGCTTGAAGTCACCCCGGTAAAAGACTCCCAGCTCGTCAAGGTAAGCTTTTTTTCCCATAGGCGGGACATTGCCATGAACGTGACAAACGCGATTGCCGACGGGTATATAGAGTATGATCTTGAAAGCAGGGTCGACGCCGGCAGCCAGGCAAGGGTTTTCCTTGAAGCCCAGATACAGAATGCAAAACAGAAGGTGGCAAGCTCGGAAAAAGCGCTCAACGACTACGCGGCCAGGAATACGATCATATTCCTAGATGCCAATAATCAGGGGCAGGGGCAGAGCACCGACACCAAGAATTTCTCCGAGATCTCGACAGCCCTGAGTGCGGTTACCACGGAAAGACTCCAAAAGGAGGCGTTATACCGTGAAGTGTCTGAACCGGGGACACAAAACCCGATGATTATCAACAATGCCCTCATTCAGGGGCTGAAAAGTCAACATGCCACTCTGGAGGCCGAGTATTTCAATCTTTCAAAGACCTTTACTCCGGATTATCCCAAGATGAAGAACCTCAAGGCCCAGCTGGACGCGATCAGTGAGAGGATCGACCGGGAGAGGGCAAACCTCATTAGGTCGGTAAAGTCAGATTATCAGGCTGCATTGAAAAAGGAAGAGAATCTCAGAAAGGCTTTTGACGCCCAGCAGAATAAAGTCCTCAACTTTCAGGGCAGGGCTGTCCAGTACCAGATATTAAAGAGAGAGGTCGATGTAAACAAGGAGACGCTGAACAGTCTGCTGCAGAGACTCAACGAGGTCGGCGTCGCGACCATGAGCAAGGCGTCCAGCATCCAGATCGTGGACAGGGCACTGTATCCAAAACGGCCCTATAAGCCCAATCTGCCGCTGAACTTTGTCCTCTCCGTCGTGTTCGGCCTCATGGGAGGCATTGGGCTGGCATTTTTCGTCGAATACTTCGATAACACGGTCAAGGACACAGATGACATCGAAAAAAGTCTGCGCCTTCCCTCCCTCGGCATGGTTCCTTTCCATACCCAGCTTGCCGGAGAAAAAAGGCCGAACCTGATTGCCCTCGACTCCAGGAACCCTATAGCAGAAGCATTCCGCTCGATAAGCACATTCCTTCTGCTCTCCTCTTCATCGAGGCCTCCCAAGATAATACTGGTCACGAGTCCCGGCGAAAAGGAAGGAAAGACAACGGTCTGCATCAATATTGCTTCGGCGCTCGCCGAATCCCTCGGTCACGGGGTCATCATCGATGCCGACATGAGACGGCCGAAGCTTCACCGGTCGTACGGCCTGGACAACAGGATCGGTCTTTCCTCATGTCTTTCGGGCAATTATGTGTTCGACCCCAAGGACAGCAAGTTCATCAAGCAGACACCGATTAAAGGCATAAGCATTATTACGTCAGGCCCAATTTCTCCAAATCCGTCGGAACTACTTTATTCCTCGAGCATGAGAAACCTGCTCGGCAGCCTTGATTCCATGTTTAATTTCGTCATTATCGATGCTCCGCCTGTCATGGGAATGCCGGACAGCGTGCTTCTCAGCAGCTTTGTAGACGGCACGGTTTTAGTTGTGAAAGCGGGCACCACGCCCCGTGACGCGCTTGCAGAAACGAGCCGGATATTCCAGAGTGTGCACACCAAATTGCTCGGGGTAGTGTTGAACGGCGTGAAGAGGGACGATCTCAAATACGGCTACTACTCTCACTATTTCTCATCGTACTTTAAGCCTGAGAAATAACCTGCCTTCGCGGGCCGATGCATGTTTCACGGAAGTCCCGAAAGAGTCTCTCATGACAACCCTTGGGCTTTAATTTCACCTTTCTGTCTATCATTCCCGGGAGCAGTCGCGATGCGGGAATCCTTCTGAAGGCTTCCGGACCTGCCGGACGGGCAGGCAGCAGCCCCTGTGGCAAGACCACGGGAATTGCAGTTACATGGAACCTGCTGATAGGTGCAAAGGTGAGATGACATTGTAAAAAATCCCTCCTGCCCCCCCTTTGGCAAAGGGAGGGCAGGAGGGATTTTCTATTTGCTGTATTCATACTCATCTTCCTCTTCGTAACCGCGCCCTTCTCAATAAACTCCAGCGCTGACGAGGAGACTCCAGATTACGGCTGTATGGTAAAGTATGCGTCGCTGCCGTCCGTTCCCACCGTCTTCCCGGCTGCATCCTTCAGAATCACCGCGATACTGCATTTGTCTTTAATTCCCGACACTGCAGGTAATTGCCAGCTGTAACTTCCCGGGTTTCCGCTGACTTTATCAATACTTTTCCAGGTCCTACCGCCGTTTATGGTGTACTTAAGTTTTACGCTTGCCACCGGGCGAATCGTACTATAGGTGCTCCAGGTGATCACTACGCTGTCCATCGCAGCTAACGTTTGCGCGCCGTTCGGTGAGCGCAGCCTTGTTACCATAATGCTAAATTTGGCATCCGATATGTCCGTGCCTACTTTATTGCCTGCAGCATCATGGCCGACGATCTTCAGCAGACATTTCGTGCTGTTCTTATCCAGCGTCGGGACTTTCCAGTCGAAACTGTTGCCGCTCACGCCCTTGACAATCGACTGCCATGAAATCCCATTATTGATCGAAAGATAGAGATCGAACGATGCCGCAGTTGAGGGAGCATCCCATGTAATAACATACGTTGTTCCGGCCCGCAGCATCATCTCGTCATTAGCTGAATTGAGCTTAATGGGGGTTTGATCTGGGGGGGGAATGACCATGGTAGTTGCCGATACTGCTGCCGACTGCGCCGATGCATTGCCGGCTGCGTCAAAGGCCTTCACGCTATAGCTATACGTCGTGGAAGGTGTTAACCCTGTGTTCGAATAGCTCGTCGACGTTGTCGTCGCGATGAGTGTAGCGTCTCTGTACACCCTGTACCCGGTCACTCCCACATTGTCCGTGGAGGCCGTCCAGGAAAGATTGATCTGAGATGACGAAACAGCCGTTGCTTTCAGCCCTGCCGGCACGGTCGGCGCCTGTGTGTCGACAACCGTCTGTGTTGTTGCAGATACTTCTGAAGATCTCGCAGATGCGTTATCTGCTGCATCAAAGGCCTTCACGCTATAGCTATACGTTGTGGAAGGTGTTAACCCTGTGTTCGAATAGCTCGTGGCAGTAACCGTCGCAATGAGCGTTGTGCCTCTGTATACCCTGTATCCAGCCACT
>Ga0102851_10000503_pt1 | contig 19871 bp, 20 predicted proteins | sample Mud3Dept3metaG_FD_79558 | JGI IMG/M metagenome (GOLD analysis project Ga0102851, IMG submission 79558) | Freshwater wetland microbial communities from Ohio, USA, analyzing the effect of biotic and abiotic controls - Mud 3 Core 4 Depth 3... | ecosystem: Environmental > Aquatic > Freshwater >... | reverse complement strand
TCGTTTGAGCTTTGCGAGCAGCGCCTGCTGGGCGCGGATCGCCTCGCGTTCGACGAAACGGCGCAGCACGAGTGGACAGTGGATCCGCACCGACTCGCGCACACGCGTCGCAGCTTCCTCCGCGTGGATTCCGAAGGCGCCGACCAGCTCGATCCCGAGCGGAGCGCGGGTCGTGAAGGCGATGCGATCCTGTTCCGGCAGCGGCGTGAGTTCGACTCGCAGGTGGTTCCGCACCGCGATGCGGCCGAGCAGCGGCACGCGTTCCACCGCTTCGAAGGCGCGCACGCCCGCGGCCGCCGGCACCTCGCGCACCTCGGTGAGCAGCGGCTGCAAGCCGAGGAAGCGCGCCGGCTCCGAAAGCTCGGCAAAGACGCGATCGCGCGGCGCCGCGATCGCGATCTCGCGCTCGAAACGACAGGTCGCCACGCGGCTCAGCCGAGCTGCTGCACCACGCTGCGGTAGTGGTCGAGGATCGGCAGCACCTTCTCCCGCGGTTCGGACGGCACGCCGAAAATCGCGCGCGTGATGCCGCCGTCGCGCAGGCGCGCCAGCAGATCCCGATCGGGCGGGCAGTAGTAGATCGAGACCTCGATCGAAGCGGGATTGCGGCCCGCCTCTTCCGCCATCTTGCGCAGCTCCGGCATGCGCGCGAGCGCGCCCTGTGGATCACCGACCGGAATCCAACCGTTGCCGTAGCGGATCGCGCGCTTCGCCGCGCCCGGGAATCCACCACCGACGTGGATCGGCGGATGCGGCTTCTGCACCGGCTTCGGCCACGCGAAGATCGGATCGAAATTCACGAACTCGCCGTGATACGCGGCCTGCTCTTCGCTCCAGATCGCCTTCATCGCCTCGACGCGTTCGCGCAGGATCCGGAAACGCTTGTCGAAGCGTGTACCGTGGTTCGCCATCTCCTCGGCGTTCCAGCCGCCACCGATGCCGAACAGGAAGCGGCCCCGCGAGAGCTGGTCGAGCGACGCGACCTGCTTGGCGGTCTGGATCGGATCGCGCTGGATCAGCAGACACACGCCGGTAGCGAGCTTCAGCGTGCGCGTGACGCCCGCGGCGCTGGCGAGCGCGACGAACGGATCCATCGCTTCGTAGTACATCTTCGGCAGCTCCCCGCCGCCCGGGTACGGCGTCCGGCGACTCGCCGGAATGTGCGAATGCTCGGCGACCCAGATCGACTCGAAGCCGCGCTCCTCGGCGGCGACGGCGAGATCGGGAAAGCGCATCGAGGAATCGGTCGGGAACGTGCAGAGTCCGACATGCATGGAGGCTCTCCTTGGCGGGCGGCGGAGCTACCCATAGCCTGTAGCGGAACCGGTAGCATGTGCCGATCCGGAGGCTGGAGGGGGAATGGGCGAGCTCGACGCGCTGTTCGCGAGCAACCGGGCCTGGGCGCACGCCATGAAGCAATCCGACACTGGGTTCTTCGAGCGACTTTCGCGTCAACAGGCGCCGCAATTCCTCTGGATCGGTTGTTCCGACAGCCGCGTGCCTGCCAACCAGATCGTCGGCCTCGCGCCGGGCGAGTTGTTCGTGCATCGCAACGTCGCGAATCTCGCCGTCCACACCGATCTGAACTTCCTGTCGGTGCTGCAATTCGCGGTGGACGTGCTGGGCGTCCGTCACGCGATCGTCTGCGGTCACTACGGTTGCGGCGGCGTCGGCGCGGCCGCGCGCGGCGAGCGGCTCGGTCTGATCGACAACTGGCTGCGCCACGTCCGCGACGTCTGCGAGAAGCACGCGACGCTGCTGGCCGCGATTGGCGACGAGAAGAAGCGCGTCGACCGGCTCTGCGAGCTGAACGCGATCGAGCAGGCGTGGAACGTCAGCCAGACCACCGTGGTGCTCGACGCCTGGAAGCGCGGGCGCGATCTCAGCGTGCACGCCTGGGTCTACGGCCTCGAGGACGGCCTGCTGCGCGATCTCGACTGCTCGATCGCGAATCCCAGCGAAGCCCCGCTTCGCCGTGCCGCTGCGCTGCGAGCGCTCGGCGCCAAACCCTGATCCGCTGAGCCGCCAACCACTGTTTTCCATCTGGCACGCGCGCTGCAAAGATTGCTTCACGACTCGCACGCTTCGGTGGGACGCGGAAGGTGGGACATGAGTGACGCTTCCTGGGGCGGCGTGACACAGCCTTCGCCGGGACACCCCGAGGCGCCGCCCGCGCAATGGTTGCCGCGCGCGCAACTGCAAGGTCTGCTCGATGCGTTGCTCACTCGCGGCTACCGCGTGCTCGCTCCCGTGGTGCGCGACGCAGCGCTGCACTTCGACGAGCTGAAGTCGGTCGCGGAGCTGCCCGTCGGCTGGCGCGACGAGCAGGGACCGGGCCGCTATCGGCTCGCGCACACCGACGCGTCGCACGTGTTCGGCGTCGTGCACGGACCGGGCGGCATCAAGCGCCACGTCTTCGCGCCGCGTGAGCCGCTGCTCCAGATCGAGATGGACGGCCCCGGCCAGGGCTTCCGCGCACAAGCGGTGATCCCCGCGCCGCCGCGCACCGCGCTGCTCGGCGTGCGCGGCTGCGACCTCGCCGGCCTCGCCATGCAGGACCGCATCTTCCTGCACGACCGCTTTCCCGATCCGCACTACGCCGCGCGCCGCGCGGGATTGCTGCTGATCGCGGTCGGTTGCACGCGCGCGGTCGCCACCTGCTTCTGCGCTTCGATGGGAACCGGACCGGCGCCGAGTGGCCACTACGACGTCGCCTTGACCGAAGTGGAGGACGGCTTCATCGCGCACACCGGCAGCGACGCGGGGCGCGATCTGTTGGCCGCGCTCGCGCTCGCGCGCGCGGGCGCCGCGATGCTCGGCCGCGAGCGCGAAGCCTACGCATCCTGCGCGGGCTCGATGCAGCGCAGCCTCCCGCGCGAAGCGCTGCGCGACCTGCTCTACGAGAACCTCTCCCACCCGCGCTTCGACGCGGTCGCGGCGCGTTGCCTCTCGTGCGCCAACTGCACGATGGTGTGTCCCACCTGTTTCTGCCACGACGTGCGCGACGAGCCGTCGCTCGACGGCGCCTCGAGTCTCCGCGTGCGCGACTGGGACTCCTGCTTCAACCCCGAGCACGCGCAGGTTCACGGCTTGAACTTCCGGCCGCACGTGCGCGAGCGCTACCGCCAGTGGCTGGTCCACAAGCTCGCGAGCTGGGTCGATCAGTTCGGCGCCTCGGGCTGCGTCGGCTGCGGCCGCTGCATCAGCTGGTGTCCCGTCGGCATCGACCTGACCGAAGAGGTCGCGGCGATCGCGGCGGCGCCGGGAGCGAGGTCGTGAACGCGCGCGCCGTCCAGACACCGCCGATCGCGATGCTCCCGGAACCGGCGGTGATCGTCGCGAAGCGCTCCTTCGGGCCCGAAATCCACGCCTACCGCCTGCGCCTGCTCGATCCGACTGCGCGACCGCGCTTCGACTTCCTGCCGGGCCAGTTCAACATGGTCTATGCACCGGGCGTCGGCGAAGTGGCGATCTCGATCTCGTCGGACCCGGACGAGGAAGACCTCGAGCACACGATCCGCATCGTCGGCCGCACCACGCGCGTGATCGACGACCTCGAGGCCGGCGACGTCGTCGGGCTGCGCGGTCCCTACGGCAACGGTTGGCCGCTGCGCGAGTCGCGCTTCAAGGATCTGTTGGTCGTGACCGGCGGACTCGGCTGCGCGCCGGTGACGGGCGCCATCGAGTACGTCTTCCGGCGCCGCGCGAGCTTCGGACACGTCACCATCCTGCACGGCGTGAAGAAGGCCGCGGACCTCGTCCATCATTCGCGCTTCGAAGCCTGGCGGCGCGAGCCCAACACCACCGTGCTGCTCACCGCCGACCAGCCCGACCGCGCCTGGCGCGACCGCAGCGGCGTCGTGACGGAACTCTTCGAGGAGGTGGAGATCGACGCCGGCCGCACGGTCGTCCTGATGTGTGGACCCGAAGTGATGATGCACTACGCGATCCGCCACCTGCGCGGGCGCGGCGTTCCCGACGATCGGGTCTTTTTGTCGCTCGAGCGCAACATGAAGTGCGCGGTGGGGCTCTGCGGCCATTGCCAGCTCGGGCCCGCTTTCGTCTGCAAGGACGGCCCGATCTTTCCGCTCGCGAAGGTCGAGCGCTTCTTCGGGGTGCCCGGGTTGTGACGGCCCAGAAACCGAAGCTGGCCGTCTTCAAGTTCGCCTCGTGCGACGGCTGCCAGCTCCAGCTCCTGAACCTCGAGGACGAGCTGTTGCCGCTGGCCGAGCGCGTCGAGTTCGCGTATTTCCTGGAGGCGTCGAGTCGCGCGAGCGACGGACCCTGGGACGTCGTGCTGGTCGAAGGAAGCGTGACGACGCCGCACGATGCCGAGCGCATCCGAAAGATCCGCGAGCAGGCGAAGTTCCTGGTCACGATCGGTGCCTGTGCGACCAGCGGCGGCATCCAGGCGCTGCGCAACGTTGCGGACGTCGAGAGCTGGAAGCAGCAGGTCTACCCGCACCCGGAGTGGATCGAGACGCTCGCCACCTCGACGCCGATCGCCGAGTACGTCCACGTGGACGCGGAGATCCAGGGCTGCCCGGTCGCCGGCGAGCAGCTGCTGCGCGTGCTGTCGCGCCTGCTGCTCGGCGCGACCCCGGACCTGCCGGTCGCGAGCGTGTGCGCCGAGTGCAAGCGCCGCGAGACGACCTGCGTGCTGGTTGCGCGCGCGATTCCGTGCATGGGTCCGGTGACGCGAGCCGGCTGCGGCGCGATCTGCCCCGCGCTGGGACGGGATTGCTACGGCTGCTTCGGGCCTGCCGCGGACGCGAATCCGGCGTCGCTGGTGAGGCACTTCGAAGCCTCGGGCCTGTCGCGCACAGATGCACTCCGGCGGCTGCGCCACATCAACGGCTGGCGCCGCGAGTTCCGCACCCTTGCCGACGCCCTGGAGACGAGTCGTGACTGAGACCCGCACGATCCACGTCGGGGCGCTCGCGCGCGTCGAAGGCGCAGGCGCCCTGCACCTGTGCGTGGAGAACGGCCGGGTCGTCGAGCTGCGGCTCGAGATCTTCGAACCGCCGCGCTTCTTCGAAGCCTTCGTGCGCGGCCGCCGCGCCAGCGAGCTGCCCGACCTGCTGTCGCGCATCTGCGGCATCTGTCCGGTGGCGTATCAGATGAGCGCGGTACACGCGATCGAGGCGGCCTGGGGCGTCGCGCTGCACCCGCAGGTGCGCGCGCTCCGGCGCCTCTACTACGCCGGCGAGTGGATCGAGAGTCACCTGCTCCACATGACCTTCTTGAACGCGCCCGACTTCCTGCGCCTCGACGACGCCATCCAGATCGCCCGCCTGCACCGTTCCGAAGTCGAGCGGGCGCTGCGGCTGCGCAAACTCGGCAACCGCATCCTGATCCTGCTCGGCGGCCGCTCGGTGAACCCGGTCGGCGTGAAGATCGGCGGCTTCCACCGCATTCCGACCGGCTCGGAACTCGCCGAGCTGGGCGACGAGCTGCGGCGCGCGCGCGGCGAAGCCGAGGCGCTGCTGCGCTGGTTCGCCACGCTGCCGGTGCCGTCGCGTCCGCAGGACATCGAGCTGGTCGCGCTCCGGCATCCGAGCGAGTACCCGCTCTGTGAGGGACGCATCGTCTCCTCGAAGGGCGTCGACGCGGCCGTGCACGAATGGGACGCGACCTTCGAGGAAGTGCAGCTACCGCACTCGACGGCGCTGCACGCACGGCTGCGTCGCGACGGCGGTTCGTATCTCGTCGGGCCGCTCGCGCGCGTGACGCTCAACGCCGACCGCCTTTCGCCCAGCGCGGCCGCGGCGCGCGCGGCGCTCGCGCATCGCTTCGCCGCGCCCGATCCCGCGTCGTCGGTGTTCGCGCGCGGGATCGAAGTGCTGCAGGCGATCGACGCGGCGATCGCCGCGATCGAGCGCTTCGAGCCGTTCCCCGCGCAGCCCGAGCCGGCGCCCCGCGCGGGCGTCGGACACGGCGCGACGGAAGCGCCGCGCGGGCTGCTCTACATCGCGGTGGAAACGGATGCGGAGGGATTCGTGCGCGCCCTCCGCATCGTGCCGCCCACCTCGCAGAACCAGGCGCAGATCGAATCCGACCTGCGGGCGCTGGCGCCGGCGATCCTCGCGCTTCCCGAAGACGAGGCGCGCCGCGCCTGCGAGGCGGCGATCCGCGACTACGACCCCTGCATCTCGTGCGCAACACATTTCCTCACCCTCACGATCGAAAGGAGCGAGTCATGCGTGTCCGGGTGATCGGCGTGGGCAGCGCCTTCGGAGACGACGCCGTCGGTCTCGCCGTGGCCGAGCTGCTGGCGCGACGCCCGTTGCCCGCGCAGATCACGGTTGCGCGTTGCGAACGACCGATGCCCGATCTGCTCGACGCGCTCGACGAAGTCGAGGGCATCGTGCTCATCGACGCGACCCGCAGCGGGGCCCCGATCGGCAGCGTGCGGCACCTGCGCGCCGGGGAAGTCACGCGCGCGAACGCCACGTCGTCGCATGGCTTCGGCGTGGCCAGCGCGCTGCTGCTGGCGCAGACGCTGGGCTGCCCCGCCGCTCGCGTGGAGTGGATTGGAATCGAGGCGGGCCCCCGTCGCTTGGGCGATCCACTCAGCGCGGCGGTCGCGGACGCGCTCCCTGAGGCCGCCGCGCTCGCGCTGAGGCTCGCCAGTGAAATCGCGGGCTTGGATGCCCGGCGCTGATGCGATGCAGGAGGCGAGGCCCGACCGCTCGCCGCTGGTGCTCGCGGAGCGACTCGCCGCGCCTCACCCTGGTGAACCGTGTAGCGGTTCCCTATCGACACGGGATGGCTGAGCCCACGCTGCATTTCGCTGCGACGCGCGATGGTTGGCGCCTCGCGTTGCACCATCGTCCGCCCTCCCGAAGCGATCACGGCACGCCGGTGATCCTCTGTCACGGGATGGGCTCGAACCGCTTCAACATGGACGGCCCCGGCCGCGCGAGTCTGGCCCGCCACTTGAACGAAGCGGGTTACGACGTCTGGGTGCTCGAGCTGCGGGGCGCTGGGAAGTCGCGCCGCCGGCTGCGCGTTCCGCCGGTGCCCTGGTCGTGGACCTTCGAGGACTACGTCCAGCACGACGTCCCGGCCGCGCTGCGTCTGGTGCGCGAATCGACCGGTCACTCCCGCCTGCTCTGGGTCGGTCACTCGCTCGGCGGCATGATCGCCTACGCCAGTCTCATGACACCCGCGGCGGAGTCGTTCGCGGGCGTCGTCACGCTCGGCTCACCCGGCATGACCGACGTCGGCCACGAGGCGATCGACCGCTGGATCCGGCTGCGGCGCCTGCTGAAGTTCGCACCCGCGCGGATTCCGTCGCGGCTCTTCGCCTGGATGGCGGCGCCCTTCGCGGGCGTGATCGCCTCCAACTTCAGCAACGTGGTGCGCGACTGGTTCTGGCATCCGGACAACATCGATCTCTCGACCGTCCGCTTCATGATGCGCAATGGCGTCGAAGACCTGCCGCGCGCGTTGATGGTGGAGTTCGCGCGTTGGTACGAGGCGAAGCGGATGAGTGACCGCTACGCGCTGTTCGCCTTCGGAGACCACCTGGAGCGCATCAAGGTGCCGATCCTGGTGATCGCCGGCTCGCGCGATCGCCTGACGCCGCCCGCCGATCTCGAGCGCCTGGTCGAACGCCTCGGCTCGAGCGACAAGACCTACTTCCTGGCTGGGCACGCGTCGGGACTGGCACATGCCTACAGCCACGTAGACCTGGTGCTCGGACGCCATGCGCCGGACGAGATCTATCCTGTCGTGACGGAGTGGCTCGACTCCCACAAACCGGTCGCGGCGCGCGCGCGCTGATGCGCTTCAGGCTTCGGGAGCGGGGCCCAGCAGTTGCGCGAGCGCGGTGGGCTGCAGCAGCACGATCCGCTGGCGCCGGCGGGTGACCAGACCTTCCTTGCCGAGTTCCCCGAGCGCCTGATTGACGGTCTGGCGCGTGGCGCCCACCAGCGTTGCGAGTTCTGCCTGTGTAATCGGAATGTCGATCACGATGAGATCGCCGTCGCGGCGCCCGAAACTCCGCGCCAACTCGGAGAGCATGCGCGCGACGCGGATCCGCACCGAATGGAACACGAGGTCTTCGACGCGCGCCTCGACGCGCTTCAAGCGCTCGCCCATCTGCTGCGCGATCGCAAGGACGAGTGAGGGCCGCGACGCCATCAGACGCTGGAACGGTTCGCGCGCGATCCTCCAGACCAGGGATGCCTGAACGGCCTGCGCGAAGCTCTCGCGCGGATAGTCGCCGAAGGCCAGCAGTTCGCCGAACACTTCCCCCGGCGCCACGTAGCCGAAGCTCGTCTCGCAACCCGCTTCCGACACGCGATAGACCCGCGCCAGTCCGGTCTCGACCAGGTACACGGACTCCGGGTTCGCAGTCGGCGCGAAGATCAATTCGCCGACGGCGTATCGCTTCGGGAAACCGGAGCGCTGCAGTAACTGGATGGCCGTGGATCCCAGTTCGCGCAACCAATCGATGCGCCGGAGCGAAGGAATCTCGAAGTGATCCGTCGCCACTCCCGCCGCAGCGTGCGCCTGCGCTCCATTCGCCCGGACCCGCTCCTGAATCATCGGTTGGCTCTGCAAGATCGACCTCCTGGTGTTGCGTTCTTACTGGCGCGCACGCCATCGGTAAGCAACTGCCATGCCGCGCTGCGGACGCCGCAGAACGCGCGAACTGAGGCGAATTGGCTCAGCCGGGCGGACCGCGCGAGGCGCCACGTCTCCCCGCTTCCCCGTGGTTTCCGCTCTCGGACCGCGAGCGAACGGCACGTCGCGTGCACGGTCCGTCTCGAGGGAGGATCCTGGATGCCGCTCGCTTCGATTCCCGTCTCGCGGATCATGCGCACGGAGTTCGCGTCGTTGCGCGAGACGGACCACCTCGACCTCGCCGACCAGATCATGAAGCTCGGCCGCGTGCGGCATCTGCCGGTGCTCGACCCGGATGGCCGGATCATCGGCATCGTTTCGAATCGCGACCTGCTCGAGGCGTCGCTGACCAACGTTCTCGACTTCGAGCGAGAGCAACGTCAGGGCTTCCTGCGCTCGGTGGACGTCGCGGAGGTGATGACGCGCGAGGTCGAGACGATCGCTCCCGATGCGCCGCTCGCCGCTGCGGCCAGCCGGCTCGTCGCGCATCGCATCGGATGTCTGCCGATCGTGCGCGACGACCGCGTGATGGTCGGACTCGTCACCGAGACTGATCTGCTGGCCGCTGCGTTCCTGGGGACTGCCGAGTAGGCGCGAGCACGACGTCGGATCCGCTCGCGTCGGCTTCGCCCTCCACCTCGGGCGCGTGATCGTCGTCCAGAAAGTGGCGCGCGGCCGGACCCTCCCAATCGTCGAAGTCGCCGCGCGAAACCGCGCGCACGACGAGCGCGAGCAGGCCTCCGGCGAACAGCAGGCTCACGGGGATCGTGATCCAGAGAAAACTCATCGCGGCGGCCTCCAGGCCAGCAGCCGGACCGCGTTTCCGGTCACCACCAGCGACGACAGGCTCATCGCGATCGCCGCCGGTAGGGGATCGAGCGCGCCGAACGCGGCGAGGGGCACCGCGATGACGTTGTAGAGCACGGCGAACGCGAGATTCTCGCGCACGCGGCGCAGCGTTGCGCGCGCCAGGCCGACGGCGTCGGCGAGCGCCCCCAGGCGCGGCGCGCGCACCACCACGTCGGCGGCGTGGATCGCGACGTCGGCGCCACGCCCCATCGCGAAGCCGACGTCGGCGGCGGCCAGCGCGGCGGCGTCGTTGATGCCGTCGCCGGCCATCAGCACAGCGTGGCCGGCTGCGCGGACGCGCTGCACGTGCTCGACCTTCTGCTCCGGACGCATGCCGGCGTAGCGCTCCTCGATCCCGGCCCGCGAGGCCGCCATCGCGACGGCGTCGGCGTGGTCGCCAGACACGAGCGTCACCGAGAGTCCCAGCTTGCGCAGACGCGCGACGGCGTCCCGGGCATCGGGCCGCGGCGGATCGCCGAGCGAGACGACGCCGAGGGCTCGCTCGGCCTCGGCGACGAATGCCAACGAGGCGCCCTGCGTGCCGAGTTGGCGCGCGGCTTCGTCCAGATCGGGATCGATCGCGACGCCGCACTCCGAAAGCAGTTCTCGCGATCCCACGACTCCGCGGCCTGCCGCGTCTACGGCCACGACGCCGCGACCCGGCAGCGCGCTCCGCCCGCCGCGCGCGAGCGGCGCGGCGAGCCCGCGCCGCTCGAGTTCCGCGCGCAGCGCTTCCGCGACCGGATGCGTCGCTGCGCCCTCGATCGCGGCGGCGCTGCGCAGGACGTCGGCGTCGTCGAAACCTCCGGCGGCGATCACGCGCTCGACGGCGAGTCGTCCCGTCGAGAGCGTGCCGGTCTTGTCGAGCAACACGGCGGTCACAGCGGCGCAGCGTTCGATCGCCTCGCCGCTCTTCAAGAGAACGCCGAACGACGCCGCTCGTCCAATCGCAGCCGTCACTGCCGCTGGCGTCGCGAGGCCCAGCGCGCACGGGCAGGCGACGATCAGCACCGCCGCGCTGGTCATCGCGACCTCGAGCGGCGTCGCTCCCGCCAGTAGCCAGCCGAGCGCCGTCAGCGCGGTCACGGCGAGCACCGCCGGGGCAAAGACGGCTGCGACGCGGTCGGCCATCAGCTGGATCTGCGGTCGTTCGAGTTGCGCGCGCTCGAGCAGCGACGCGAGACGCGCGAGCGTTCCGTGGCCTGCCCGCGCCCGCACGTCGACTTCGACTTCCGCCAGCACATTGCGGCTGCCGCCCGTCACGAACTCGCCGCAGCGACGCGCGATCGGATGCGACTCGCCGGTGAGCAGCGACTCGTCCACCTCGGTGGCGCCCAGCGCGATCACGCCGTCGGCGGGAAACGCCTGGCCGGGCGCGACCACCACGGCATCGCCGGCTTCGAGCGCGCTCGCGGGAACTTTCTCGACGACGCCGCCGCGCCGGCGCAGGGCCGTCGCGGGCGCCAGCGCCGCGAGTTGCTCGACGGCGCGCGAGGCCCGCGCCCGCGCACCGCGCTCGAGCGTGCGGCCGAGCAGGATCAGGAACACGATCATCGCCGCCGAGTCGAGGAAGACGTGCGTGACGCCTTCCAGCGTCCCCACCAGGCTTGCAGCGAAGGCGGTGCCGATTCCGAGTGCAACGGGCAGGTCGATGGTGATCTCGCCGCGGCGCAGCCCCGCCCAGGCGCCGCGCCAGAACGGCGCTGCACACCAGACCACCGCCGGCAGCGAGAGCGCGAGCCCGAGCCATCGCAGCGCCGTTTCGGTAGCGGGATCGATGCCCTGGTAGGAGCCGATGTAGAGACCCGCCGAGATCATCATCACGTTGGCCGCGAGGAAGGCGGCGACGAGCAGGCGCACGAGCGCCTTGCGCGCCTCGCGCGTGGCCGGTCGTTCGAGGGCGTCGAGGTCGAAGGGCGTCGCCTCATAGCCGAGCGTGCGCACTTCGGCGACGAGACGCTGCACGTCCAGACTCGCCGGGTCGAAGCGCACCAGCGCCCGGTGCGTCGTGTGGTTGACGCTGGCCTCGCCGACGCCCGGCAACGCGCGCAGGCTCCGCTCCACGCGCGCGACACAGCCGGAGCAGCGCAGGCCGTCCAGGAACAGGCCGGTCTCGGCGAGCGACGGTGCGCTCATGGCAACCAGAGCGCGACGCGGCGTTCGATCCGTTCGCCCTCGCGTTCCGCGCGCGCCACGAGCTGCCAGCGACCGTGACGCGGCAGCGCGACCTGCCCCGCGTACCCTTCGCCCGAACGGACCAACGCGAACTCCTGGTCGTAGCCGCCTTCGGCGGGACGCTCGCGACGGAGCGTCATGCGTTCGGCGCTGAGCGCCGCGCCCTTCGCATCGCGCAGCGTGGCGGTCGCGCGCGCGCCGTCCGCGTGAAGCTCCGTGTCGAGTTCGAGCCGCCAGCCGAGCGCGCGGGCGCGTTCGGCTGCGCGAACGACCTCGTTGTAGTGGAGGCTCGCCTGATAGGCATCGGCGATCACCGCGTCGCGATGGTGATCGGCAATCCGGTAGAACGCGGTGCCCGCTCCGATCATCGCGGCCAGCATCGCCATCAGCACGAACGGCCAGGGTTCGAGCCTGCTCTCAGTCGGCATCGCGGTCCTCCTCGTGATGAGTCGCGTCGGTCTCGTGCGCGGGCGCCAGGAACGTGGAGTCGCGTGCGATCTTCCTGCCGGGTCGCTCGACGTTTTCGAGGTGGAAGCGAATCGGTGTGCCGTCCTCGTCCTCAGCCGTCGCGTCGGGCTGTGCGAGCACGAACACGCTCGCGGTCACGTCGCCGGTTGCTGGAATCGGCAGCGGATTCACACCGGCGACGAGCTGGAATCGCGCCGGCGCGTCGATGCCGATGCGGTAGACATGGTCCTGGCGCTCGCGGTTCTGCACGTGCAGCGTGTAGGCGTTGCCGATTCTTCCGTCGGCAGAGCGCTGGTACAGCGACGTGCGATTGCGCTCGACCTCGAGCGAGAGCGGTTCGCGAGCCACGATCGCGGCGCCGAAGCCGAGCACCGACGCCACCAGCAGGACGCCGTAGATGACCACGCGCGGACGGAGCAGACGCGTGCGCCGGCCCTCGAGCGAGGCGAGCGAGCGATACCCGATGAGCCCGAGCGGCCGTCCGATGCGATTCATCACGCCGTCACAAGCGTCGATGCACTGCGTGCAGCCGATGCACTCCATCTGCATGCCCTTCCGAATGTCGATGTCGGTCGGGCAGACCGCGACGCAGAGCCCGCAGTCGACGCAGTCGCCGCCCTTGCGTTCGGCGCGCTTCTTGCGCCGCGGCTCCCCGCGCTCCAGGTCGTAGGCGACGACGAGCGAGTCGCTGTCGAGGAGCACGCTCTGGAATCGTGCATACGGGCACAGGTACTTGCAAAAAGTCTGGCGGACCAGCGCGAAGTCGAGGTAGCAGAGCGCCGCGCCGGCGATCCAGAAGCCCATCGATGCGCCCGCGAGATCGCCGTGGCGCAGCGCACCGATCAACTCGTAAGGCGAGCGGAAATAGCCGACCAGGTGGAGTCCGACGATCCCAGAGACTGCGATCCACGCGACATGCGTCGCGACGCGGCGCCACAGCGCGACATGACGCGGCGGGCCCGTGCGCGTCCAACCCTGGATCCGGCGCGCGATCGCCGCGTAGACGTCCGTAAACACCGTCTGGGGACACGCCCAGCCGCACCAGAGCCGCCCCGCGAGCGCAGTGAAGAAAAAGAGCGCGAGGGTGAGGCCCGCCAGGATCAACCAGAGGAAGAACAGCTCCTGCGGGAAGATCACCAGCCCGAACACGTGGAACTTGCGATGGGGGATGTCGAGCAGGACGAGCGGCTCGCCACGAATGCGAACCCAGGGAACCACGAAGAGAATCGCGATCAGGATCGTGTTGGCAATCGAACGCAGCCGTCGGAAGCGACCTTCGACGGGGCGTGCAGAGAGCACGGAGTGGTTTCCTGCCCGCTCAGGAGCCGGGCGCTGGCGCGACGGGCGGAACCGCGACCGGCGTCGAACCCGCGGGCGGCACGTAGTCCGGCGCACCGAGCCCCGACTGCTGCGACTTCGGCAGCGTCTCGAGATACGCGAGCGCCTTCCAGATCTTCTCCGAGCCGAGCTGCGACTCCCACGCGGGCATTCCCCCGGGCCGTCCCTTCGTGACGGTCAGGAACAGATCGGCGTCGGCGTGGCCATACTTCCAGTACGGGTCGATGAGACTCGGGCCGATCAGCCCCGACGCATCGGGCTTGTGGCAGGCCGCGCAGATCGTCGTGAAGGTCTGTTGTCCGTCGGCGATCGCCGCTGTGTTGCCGCGAAACGGATTGGTGGTCGGGATTGCGGGCGCCGTCGCCTGGATGAGCGCCCTGGTCTGCGCGACCTGCTCGGCGTACTGCTTCTCCTGCGTCCAGCCGCTGCGCGTGTAGTACGGGATGTAGACCAACGCGAAGACGACGGTGCCGAAGAACGTCCACCACCACCACGACGGGATCGGGTTGTCCTCCTCGCCGATGCCGTCGCGGAGGGCTTCGTCGCTCCGCGGCAGTTCGGCGATCTCAGCGCGATCTGCGCTCATTCGTCGTCGTCCTCCAGCATGCGCCGCGCGGGTTCCTCGAGGCGCTCTTTGCGCCTTCCGGAGAACGCCCACACCGCAATCGCCGCAATCGCGATCGCGAAGATCGCGAGTCGGGCGAGCTTGTAGAGACCGATCCATTCCTCGGACGTCATCGGCCCAGCCCTCCTCCCGCACCCGCCGCGGCCTCCCGCCAGCGGATGTCGGTGCCGAGACGCTGGATGTACGCGATCAACGCGATCGTCTCACTGTGCGCTTCGGCGTCGGAAAGCGCCTTCCCGTCCTTGCGCAACGACGCTGCCACGCGCTCGGCCTGGGCACGGGCATCCTCCGCGGCGTTCTGGATCTGCGCTTCGTCGTAGTCGTGACCGAGGTCGTGCAGCACTTCGAGCTTCTTTTTCGTCAGCGAGAGATCGAGCGGCGACTCCATCATGAAGGCGTAGGGCGGCATGATCGAACGCGGTTCGATCTCGCGCGGGTTGCGGAAATGGATCCAATGCCACGAGTCGGGGTACTTGCCGCCGACGCGCGAGAGATCCGGACCCGTGCGCCGCGATCCGTAGAGGAAGGGCCGGTCGTAGATGCCCTCTCCCGGCATCGTGAACGGTCCATAGCGATCCGTCTCGGCCTTGAACGGGCGGATCATCTGGCTGTGGCAGTTGTTGCAGCCTTCGCGGATGTAGAGATCGCGTCCTTCCAGTTCGAGCGCCGTGTAGGGCTTGACGCCGTCGATCGGATCGATCGTGCCCTGCAGGAAGTACGGAGGCACCAGCTCGACGAGTCCGCCGACCAGGATCGTGAGCAGCGTCAGCACGGTGAACGTGACGCCCTTCGCTTCGAGGGGTCGATGCCAGTTCCACGCCATGGCGCTAGCGCCCCCCGGCAACGGGCACGGCGCCAGCCGGCAGGCCCTCGGGTACGCCGGCGCTGCCCTGCCGGATCGTCATGACGACGTTGTAGAACATCAGCAACGCGCCGGAGAGGAACAGCACTCCGCCGGCGGCGCGAATCCAATCGTAGATGTGGATCGCCGCAACGCTCTCGATGAACGTGTAGGCGAGACTCCCATCCGGGTTCACGGCGCGCCACATCAGGCCCTGTGTGATGCCCGAGACCCACATCGACGTCACGTAGGTCACCAGTCCGAGCGTTGCGATCCAGAAATGCAGTTCCGCGAGACGCTCGCTGTACAGCTGCGTGTGCCAGAGCCGCGGGATCATGTAGTAGAGCGCCCCAAAACACGTGAGCGCCACCCAGCCGAGCGCGCCCGAGTGCACGTGACCGATCGTCCAGTTCGTGAAATGGGAAAGCGAGTTCACCGTCTTCACGGCCATCATCGGCCCTTCGAAGGTGCTCATGCCGTAGAAGGTGATGCCGACTGCGAACAGTTTGAGGATCGGATCGGTGCGCAGCTTGTCCCAGGCGCCGCGCAGGGTGAGCAGCCCGTTCAGCATGCCGCCCCACGAAGGCAGGATCAGCATCACGGAGAACCCGGTGGCGAGCGTCTGCGTCCAGTCGGGCAGTGGCGAGTAGATCAGGTGATGCGGTCCCGCCCACATGTAGAGGAAGATCAGCGACCAGAAGTGCACGATCGAGAGCCGATGCGAGAAGATCGGACGCCCGGCCTGCTTGGGAAGGAAGTAGTACATCATGCCCAGGATCGGTGTCGTCAGCAGGAAGCCGACGGCGTTGTGGCCGTACCACCATTGGATGTTGGCGTCGTACAGCCCTGCGTAGATCGAGTACGACTTCATCCACGACACCGGCCGCTCGAGACTGTTGAAGATGTGGAGCAGCGCGATGCTGAGGATCGTCGCGATCCAGAACCAGATCGCGACGTACATGCCCTTTTCCCTGCGGCGCGCGATGGTGCCGAAGAAGTTGATCGCGTAGACCACCCAGACGACCGTGATCGCGATGTCGATCGGCCACTCGAGTTCGGCGTACTCCTTCGAGGTGCTCTTGCCGAGCAACAAGCTCACCGCCGCGGCGACGATGACGGCGTTCCACCCCCAGAGATTGATCCGCGACAAGGTGTCGGAGAACATGCGCACGCGACACAGGCGCTGGACGCCGTAGTAGCTACTCGCGAACACCGTGCCGAGGGTGAAGCCAAAGATGACCGCGTTGGTATGCAGCGGGCGGATGCGCCCGAAGCTCAGATAAGGCGGCAGATTGAACGCGGGCGCGGCGAGTTGGAGCGCGGCGAGCAGACCGACGGTCATCCCGACCACGCCCCACACGAGCGCGGAAATCGCGAAGCCGCGAACGACGCTCATGTCGTACTCGCTTCGCGTCACAGCAGGGCTCGGCACGACTCCCCTCCTAGAGTGAACGCCGGCACGCCCGGCTGCAGGCTCCATGCCAGCGAACCGAAGTGCTCGAACCGCTGACGATCGCGTGAACCGTGTCGCCTCGCCACACGCCACGGCGCGCTGTGCACTCGTGCCTCGTCCTCCGCCGATTCCAGCGAATGCGACAGAAGAGCGCACGTCGACCGCAACATTTGATCCTCGGCGCGGCCTGCGGGGCGCCCCTCGTGCATCCGACGGGGCTATGTTCGGCGCCATGAAGGAAGAACTCGAGGAACGGGTTGGCTTCCTCGTCTTGACCGAGACGGACCGGGCCCTGCTCGCAGGGCTCGGTCCCCTGCTCGAGCGGCACGCCGCGCGTTTCGTCTCTTCGTTCTACCGTCATCTGTTGTCTTTCGAAGGCACGCGGCACCTGCTCAGCGATCCAGCCGTGAAGGACCGGGTGCTCGCCAAGCTGCGCGAGTATCTGCTCTCGCTCGCCACGCCGAGTCTCGACGACCGCTACGTCGAGGAACGCATGCGGATTGGCGAAATGCACCAGCGCGTCGGGCTCGACCTGAGCTGGTACCTCGGCGCCTACTCGCTCTTTTTCTCCCTGCTGGCTCCCGTGATCAGCGAGGCGTTTCGCGGCGATCCCGAGCGCGTGTCCCAGACCCTCGCGGCGCTCGTCAAGATCCTGATGCTCGACGCGCAACTCGCGGTCGAGGCCTACAGCGAGCGCCGCGAACGCGTCCTCGAACACCTGAACCGCGAACTGTCGGAAGCGAGTCGCAGTCTCGCGCGCGAGCACAGCCTCACCGAGCACGAGCTTCGCGAGACCGAATTGCGGGCGCGCGCCGCCGAGAGCCTCGCCTCGGTTGCGACACTCGTGGCCGGCCTGGCACACGAGATCGGCACGCCGATGGGCGTGATTCGCGGTCACGCGGAGGCGCTGGAGTCAGCCGTCCAGGGCGAGAAGGCGCAATGGCGCGCCCGCACGATCCGAGACCAGATCGATCGCATCTCGGCCATCATCCAATCGCTGCTGAACATCGCGCGGCCCCGGCAGGCGGTGCCCGTCGCCGTCGATCTCGTGGAGGTCGTCGACACGGCGATCGCCTTCCTGTCGGAGAAGCTCAGGCGCCGCGAAGTGACGGTGGAACGACACTATTCGGAGACGCCCACTGTAAGAGGCGATCGCGACAAGCTGCAGCAGCTCTTCTTGAATCTCTTCCTCAACGCGATCGACGCCATGCCAGAGGGCGGGCGGCTGCTCATCGGCATCCGGATCAGTGCGGCGCGCGAGCTCGAGATCACCGTCGCCGACACCGGTACGGGAATCGCCGCCGAAGACCTCCCGCACGTCTTCACGGCGTTCTTCACGACCAAGCCGGCGGGTCACGGCAGCGGACTGGGGCTCGTGGTTGCGCAGGGCATCGTCATCGATCACGGCGGCCAGCTCGAGGTGACGAGCGACGTCGATTGCGGCACGACCTTCACGATCCGGCTTCCGCTCCGCCCTCAGGCGGGGGCAGCGCTCGACGGCGCGTAGGCGAGCCGCAACAGGTCGCTCTCGACCACGAGACCGACCATCAGCACGCGATCTCCCTCGGCTTCGACCACCGGCAGGCAGCCCAGGTGTTGCTCCACCATCCGGCGCGCGACTTCGATGAGCGGATCGCTGGGCGCCGCGGTGAGCGGATTGCGGTCCATCACCTCCAGGACGGGGAGGCGCGCGAGCAGGTCCTTCACGAGTTCGAGAGGATGCTCGAGAACGGTCTCGAGCGCGGTCCGCAGCAGACTTTGATGCCAGAGCACGCCGACCAGCGCGTCGTCTGAGACCACCGGTACCTGGCGGATACCAGCGACCCGCATCAGCAACTCGGCCTCGTAGAGGCTCAGCTGTGGGGATGCGGAAATCCAGTGCCGTCGCATCACCGTGGCGATCGGCCGATTCAGTCGCGCCTTCCGACGGGCTTTCGCGGCCTCGGGCATGCCACGAGTAATGCAGGCTATATGCCAAGAAGATTGCGGGCGCAAAGCTATGCTTTGCGAGGCCTCTTGACGCCGACTGAGACTCAACGCCACAGTGGATCGACCCAGATGTGCCTTCGACGCCCCTCCGGCGGTCGCTATGAACCCAGGAGCACTGGCACGCAATGTGCGAAAAGACTGGGAGTCATGGTCAATCCGCGCTCAGTTCTCGTAGTCGACGACGATTCCGCAATGCGGGAGATGGTGGTGTCGTTGCTCGAGGACCAGGGAATTCACGCGCGCGCCGCCGCCAGCACCGACGAGGCTCTCGAACGGCTCAGCGAATTCGACTGCGACGTCGTGCTCTCGGACATCCGCATGCCCGGCAAGACCGGCATCGACCTGGTCGGGCAGATCCGCGGGCTGCGGCCCGCGACGCCGGTCGTGCTGATGACCGCCTTCGGCAGCATCGACTCGGCCGTCGAGGCGATGCAGGCCGGCGCCTTCGACTACGTGACCAAACCCTTCAAGCGCGACGCCCTGCTCGTCACGCTGGACCGCGCCTTCGAGCACCGTGCACTCGAGGAGGAGAACCGGAGGCTGCGACGCGCCGTCGATCAGACCTCGTCGTTCGGCGATCTGATCGGCCACAGCCCCGCGATGCGCGAGATCTTCGCGCTGGTGCGCAAGATCGCGGACGGTCGCTCGAGCGTGCTGATCACCGGCGAGAGCGGCACCGGCAAGGAGGTCGTCGCGCGCACGATCCATTTCTCGGGCGCACGCGCAGCGCGCTCGTTCGTGCCGATCAACTGCACGGCGATCCCGGAAGGCCTGCTCGAGAGCGAACTCTTCGGCCACGTGCGCGGCGCGTTTACCGGAGCGCACGTCACGAAGCGCGGTCTCTTCGAGCAGGCCGCCGGCGGCACGCTGTTTCTCGACGAAATCGGCGACATGGGCCTGGGCCTCCAGGGCAAGCTCCTGCGCGTGCTCCAGGACCACGAGATCCGCCCCGTCGGCAGCACGCAGTCCGTGAAGGTCGACGTTCGCATCATCGCCGCGACCAACCGCGACCTGCGCGCCGAGATCGAGGCGGGCCGCTTCCGGCGCGACCTCTTCTACCGGCTCAACGTGATCCCGATCGACATTCCGCCGCTGCGCGATCGGCCCGAGGACATCCCCCTGCTCGCGGAAGCCTTCCTGCGCCGGCACGCGGACGGCAAGCCGCGGCGCCTCTCGCCGCCCGCGATGGAGTGCTTGAAGCGCAGTCGCTGGGAGGGCAACGCGCGCGAACTCGAGAACGTGATCGAGCGCGCACTCGCACTTTCCGATGCCGCAGAGATCGGGCCGTCCGACCTGCCGTTGCCGGACGCGGAGATGCCGGACGCCCTCGATGGGCCCGGCCTCGCGCACGACTCGCTCGAGCAGCGTCTCACGCTCGCGCAGCTCGAAGAGCTCTACATCGATCACGTTCTCGAGCACACCCACGGCAACAAGGTGCAGGCGGCCCGCATCCTGGGCATCAATCGGCGAACGCTGTACCGGCGCGGGGACCGGCGCGC
>Ga0102851_10000502_pt1 | contig 19878 bp, 20 predicted proteins | sample Mud3Dept3metaG_FD_79558 | JGI IMG/M metagenome (GOLD analysis project Ga0102851, IMG submission 79558) | Freshwater wetland microbial communities from Ohio, USA, analyzing the effect of biotic and abiotic controls - Mud 3 Core 4 Depth 3... | ecosystem: Environmental > Aquatic > Freshwater >... | reverse complement strand
GGTGAATGGATGATGGGAGGAGAGATTTATGTGGGAGGAAGGGTGAGGGGGCTGGGAAATATTGTCGAAGGGAAGGTCTATGAGCGGGATAAACTGGTTTATCCAGGAAAAGCACGCTATCCCAATCTCTACTATTAGAACGAAATTATTTTAATCGTCATCGGCGAATCAGGATGGAAGAGGAACATTACCAATCAATTATCGAAGAGATCTGGCCTCGGCTGAAGAAAAAACACCTTTACCCTGAGATCCCCATGCCCAAGGTGAAAGAGACTCCTGCCCCGGAACAGGCCGAGGCGGAGGAGGGCGTTGGTTTAGAGATGAAACAGAAACAGATGACCATCAACGGTGCTTTCGTTTCGCAAATGAAAGGCCAGATGGAGGAAAAAAGAGTCGTCGAGGCCCTCCTGGATCATGGGATTACCCATTATACCTTCTGCCCGTGGGATTTCAATACGCACCTCAGGCTTTATTCAGAGGCGAAGAAAGTAGTGGGTGATAAAGAATTGGCCAAACAGGTGTCCAATTATTTTATTGACATCATCGCCGATACTCATTGCGTGAAAAGGCGGTTTACCGAGATTCCAGAGTTGCATCGAAATCTCAAAAAGGGAACGATTCAAGATGTGATCGCTTCCCTTTATGAAAAGATTTGGGGAATGGATCTCGGAATCCCCCGATCCAAAACGAGCGTAAAAGGACATGCTGACATTGTTCGAAGGCTTGCACGGATTCCCTATTTGGATCGTTCACGGTGGGGAGAGAGTATCCAAAAGTTCGCCCGCTCTCTCAAACCCCTTCTCATTGAAGAGGAGAAAGAACGAGGGGCCAAGGGAGGGAAGGGGGAACGAAATCCTCAAGGGGACCACGATTTAAACCACTATTCCAATGAAGAGATCGATCAGGGTTTGAGAGATTATGCCAGACAGACCATGGCCTTGTCCGAGTTTAAAGATGTTGTCGAGGATTTTTCGGATGAACTGAAAGGGGCGGGTTATGGAATGGAAGGAGGGATGGGGAGAGGTCAGGGGAACCTCATCGATGCCGATATCCTTTTCTATATGAAGTTGGCGGAGAATTATTCGATCCCTTTGAAGAAGTTTCCCCTTGAAGAGAAAGGATCCCTCCATCCACATTCTCATTCTCCCTGGGAGATTGGGTCACCTTTCCAGGACGTAGATATCTGGACCAGTTTCGGGAAGATCATGCCGGGAATCACCCAGATTTGGACAAAAAGGGAGGGGAAGGGGAAAGGAAAGATGGAAGGCACTCCCGATTGTTTAATCGCCATCGATTCCTCGGGAAGCATGATCAATCCTCGAAAAAGCCTCTCTTACGCGGTGTTGGGCGCAGCGTGCGCTACCAATGCCTATCTCCAAAATGGGTCGAAGGTGGCCGTCTATAATTTCAGTGATGCCCCCATGGGAGGAAAAGATGTTTTGAACTACACAGACCGTCGGGAGGACATCTATCGTGTCCTTTGTAAGTATTTTGGCGGTGGGACGGCCCTCGACTTGGAGGATTTGATGCCACTGACTCGCGGGAGGAAGAACTTAGATCTTTTTATCATTACCGATATGAAAATTACTAACCTGGAGGCCTTAATCGGATTTTTTGGGCAGATCCGAAACCGGGTGACAGCCGTTCACATCGGAGACAATCCGTATGCGGCCCGATTTGAAAAGGCTGTCGAGAAGAGAAAAAACATCAGCATCTACACTGTCAAACGGAAAGAAGATATTCCCCATATTGTTCTCGGAAGGATCCGAGATTACTTTAATCCGACCCAGACAAAAAATTCTTGACTCTTCCTGTGCAAATCCTGTAATTTATTCCTGGATGATGTTCTTTCTCGAGAGGTAGGGAAAGAACCGGTTGGATCGACCACGGGAACCCCATCGAGGAACCATCGATCACAGCCGGAGATACAGGCATCGAGATTGCCCGGAAATGTGACTGGATCACGCCGACGTATGACTTGTGATGAGTTTTGATGGAGTCGAAGGCCCGTCAACGGGCACTCAAGATGGCTACGATTCTTTGTAGGGATAATGAAGGAGAATCTGAATGGATGAGCGGATTAAATCTCCTTGGAGACCACCACGCCACGTGTCCCTATGAAACCTTGAGATGGCTGAAGAGAGTTGGTTCAGGCTAGAGAATTCATCATAACTTATTAAGATCGTTTGAGATTACTTTGACTAAAGATTAGGCATTTTGCTAAAAAATGTGGAATTGGCCTTTTTTGAATTAAAAGATTAAGGTTTTCAACAGGGAATTCACAAGAAATGTTGGAAACAGTAATAACCTATTAATTATATTTAATAAATTCAAAAAAGGGATCAGTTAGAGGAGGGCTATAACTGATCCCGTGCCAGTGCACCAAATGGGTGTGAAACAAGGAGGTGATACGGTTTGACGCACCAGCAATTGAATAATAATATAGTATACGAAGAAAATCAACAAATGAAAAATATTCTGGCATAAGAATTGCTGAAAGGAATAGCCATGAAGCGAATTCTGTTCACCATTCTGTTTGTCCTCTTTGTCTCAGAGTTCTCTTTTGCAGAAGTTTACAAATGGGTTGATGATAAAGGGGTGGTGCATTTCACGGATGATATTACCCAAGTCCCAGAAAAATATCGGCCTAAGGCTGAAAGGATGGGATTGTCCGAAGACAAGGAAGAAACAAAGGTTGAAGGGGAATCACGGCAAAAGAAGGATGAACCTTATCGAGATCGCCTGGGAAGAGGGCAGGACTACTGGAAAGGGAGAATAGAGGAATGGAGAAGGAAATTAAGGGAAGCACAGGTTAAATTAGAGGCTTTGAGGGTGAAATACAATGAATTGACAGAGAGGTTTAACGATTCGAAGAGTACAGCTGAAAGGGCAAATGTCCGGAAAGAGAGGGACCAGGTCAAGAGTGAAATGGACCAAAGCAAGATTCAAATTGAAGAAGCCAAGGAAATGTTAGAGAAAAAGATTCCGGAAGAAGCTGACCTTTATAAGGCGAAGCCGGAATGGGTAAAACAGTGAACTCCTCGGCCCGCTGGCCTGTTCGCCAAGATTCGGCTTAGGGGCGAGTGAAAAAAATTCATAGACCTTTAAAAAAGTATCGATTTGAGTAAAATCGGCAACACAGTCGATAACTTCTTCTTATATAAGTACTATTCTCTCTCATCCCACCTGAGATCGTCTTGTTCCAGTACGTTAATGTGACAATTTGTAAAGGATTTTGGAAATGAATAAATTGGTACCATTTTTGCTTACCACATTAATCACCAATCCCGATCACCTGTGACAAATTATTGGTCTAATTCTGAGGCAAAAACGAGGTTTATAGGAAAAAATGGAGAAATGGCATTAAAAATGCAGACTTCCAACGTAGGGAATGAAGAATGGAGAAAATGAACCAAAATAACCAATCGAGTCCACAGACCAAAATGGGTGTCCTCGCCATTGAAAAGAGGAAATATCCAAGGTTTAGCGTCGAGTTGCCCCTCGACTATTCCCGTGTCAACGGTAAGGAAACCCTGGGAGGCATGGTAGCAAACGCGAGCGAGGGCGGTCTTCTCGTCTATTTACCCGAGAGGATTGAGATTGGAGCTTCTTTAAAAATTGAAATATTTTATGTCAGGGGTTTAGAATTGGACATGATTAAAGCCGTCGCAAAAGTCGTCTGGTGTGATTTGGCTGCCAGGGAAAGCTGGGGCGAACACCGGTATGGGCTCCAGTTTCAGTCCATCGATGAAAAAGACTTTAACCGGTTGAGCGGTTTGCTGAAGGAGGTAGGAAAATAGAAAGTGATTGTCATGAGAGACATCTCCCTCAGGCTCAATAAAAAATATGTTGAAGTATTTTGAAAAATTATTTAAGAATAAGGAGAAAGATATGGATCTGTCCCATTCGAGCATCGATGAGAGGGGATGTTAAATCTTTCAGCCCATCCAAAGCGGCAGAAAAATCTCCCTCCACATGATTTGGTGAAAGTGTTCGGCATAGAAGGAAGATCATGGTAAGATTAAATCAGGAAGAAGGGAGATACAGAGTCCTCCTCATCGGTATCGGGGATAACACGGAAGAAGAAAAAGAGTCCTTTTCCCATCATCTCTCCAAAACCTATAGTATTCCCTTTCCTTTGTTGAAAAAAATTGTTGACCGTTGCCCGATCATTCTCAAGAAAAATCTCTCTCTGAAAAAAGCGGAAATACTCGCGAAGACCCTTAAGTCTTTCGGGGCGACGGTCTCCGTTGAAGAAAGAAGAGATTTTCCGGCCGTTTCTCTTGAATTCCAGGAATTGCTCCCCTATCGGCTCGCATTAGAGTCCGCTGTTCTCCGAAAGACACAAAGGGGTATATGGAACGTCATCGGAAGAGCGCGAAATATATCTGATGAGACGTTAAGCGATACCTGGGTACTCGTCCAACTTTTCGACAATCTTGAAGAGTTTATTGCTTTCGAAGAAACTCCCTTCGCCATTAACCCTCTCCCCCCAGGGGAAATCTCTCCTTTTAAGGTGACCCTTGAAGGAGATCGCTTTCTTCGTAGTGTCTCCGTCGCCTTTAAGAATGCCTCCGGAGAGCCCATTCCGGCGCTCGATGGAAGGAAGAAAAAGGAATGGGTCGAAGTGGAGATAGAGGATGAAGGTATTCTCTCCTCTCCCAGGACGTCCACGGGATTCGGAGAGAAATACCACCCTCTCGAGTCGGTAGAATCGCCAGAAAAAGAAGTGCTGAATAAGGAGAAAGATATCCCCACAGAATCCCTCTCCTCGGAGCAGGAGGGAGTACTTCCTTTGCTCTTCGGAGGAGACCCAAGAACGGAGCAGGAGGGAGATGCGGAGAGAATTCCTGAAGAATCCTTTTCACTGATCCTCGAGCCTTCGGAAGAAATTTCGGAGCCCTCCTCGATCTTGCCCGAAGACAATCGCCACTCAGGAGAACAGGCATCAGAGGCTGTGGAAGATGAAGCCCTTCGTCCTGAAGAATTGGAGGAAACGATCGGGGGAGAAGGGCTAACGGCCGAGCCGGAACAGCCATCGGACGGAGAAGTGCCCGAAGCGTCCCACCTCGATGCTTCTGTGTTTGAAGAGGCCACCCGATTGTTGGAGCATATTTCTGAGGATCCTGGAGAAGTCGACACAGAAGAAAAAACGGAAAGTAGAGCGGATGAAGAGCCTCCTTTGTTTCCATGGATGGAGTATTTCAGAGAGGCTGTGCAAACTTTTTACCAAAAACCCAGGGATATTTTTTCAATGTGGTTTGAAGAATGTCGGAAGGAAGGTGAATTCAAGGATTCGCTTCATGCTCTCTTGACCATATTGGTTCATGCCCGATTTGATCAAGGGAGTCAGTCTATCAAGGCATTGGAGAATACCCAAAGGGTATCCCCACTGATCGCTCAACCGAATCTTCTCCTCGATGAGATACCGCCTCTTGAAGAGACTCCCTTTGTATCCGGAAAAGTTTGGAGGGAATTATTTCATCGAGCGTTGCCTAAAGTCCAGCAGATCGGAAAGACCATCCTCGAAAGAAGCACGTGGAAGGGGTTTGAATTGGAATGTTTGATCCAGGTCATTCCTCACATGGGTCTCCAGAACAGTCGAATGGCGATCCAATGGTTCAAAGAATTGATTCCTGATGTCCTAGAAGTTGATTTTTCCGATACCCCGGTTACGGTTGGGGAAGGTTTTTATAGGGTCGCCTCTCGGTTGGGGATTGTAGATCCTCATTTCGACCATTATCAGGGCAGAAATTCAATGGCGGATGTTAAAATTCAATCTTTTGCAAGAATGGCCTGTCCTCGAAATCCTTTGGAGGTTGAGGAACCCATGACTTGGATGGGAAGGGCAGAAGAGCAAGGAGGACATTGTTTCCCTATTCAACCAAAGTGCGAAGGGTGCCTCTTCGAAACCTTTTGCCCAAAACTGTATGTCCACTTTAATCCATCGGAAAAGGGAATGAGGGAGTGAACCCCGTTAGAAATTCCGGTCGTTACGAGATGAAACCAGGACATCATTTCTAACGGGGTAAACGACTCTCCCAGAAGATCTCCATAAAGAAAATTTCTTGAACAGTTTTTAAGAATAGCCTGATCTCCTCCTTGTCGCCCGAGACGTTACCTATTTCATTTTCTTGCCAAAGAAAAACAGAAATCTTATAATGCTCTTTGGAAGGAGAAGAGAGATGAGTGGGAAAAGCAGCTTTCCTTACCGAAAATACGATCGAAAGCCCCATCCGCACATCGTCAAGCAAATTCTCGATGACGACGAATTGATCGAGATGATGAAAGAAGTTTTGATTCAAGAGGGAAGGGCGTGTCCTTTCTGTCATCGGAAATTGAAGGGAGAACCTAAGGTAAGGGAAATATGGTGAGGGGTGAGGATGAAAAGAGGTGATTCGCATTCCGCTTGAATCACCTCTTAGGCTCAGGACAGACTTCTTTGCCTGCTTGACACCCTGCTTAGGAATTTTGAAGAACCGACCTTGCGGCTTTTACCTATTAGATATCGTCATCCGGAAATTCTCTAACAAAGGAGAATTGAAAAGGTTTAATGATAAATATATCTGCCGCGTCTCGAACCGCCCCGGTAGGAATGGTAAAGGGTAATGAGACGACAAAGATGGCGCTCCCAGCGATTCCCGCGATAACCCCGATGGGCCTGGCAAACAGTACATCGAGGATGTAAAATTCATGTGCAACGGGGTCGTCCCTCCCCATACTGTTGTCTCGTCCTTGAAATGCACCACCAGCCCACCCTGTCGAGCAAAGACTGGTTAGGACCAAAGAAAGGGTCAACGATAACAGTAGAATCCTTTTCATGACAAAGCCCTCCTTTTTCACCTATTTTAAATTAAACTTACCAGAATCAAACCAAATTGTCAAACCTGTTAAAAAGTAAAATTCGCGTGATGAAAAATTATCTAACGATGCATTTTAGCCATCAGGGAGGAAAATTCTTTGACGATGTGCAGTTTGATCATCAGCCAATGAATTTTCATGAGATGCAGGTTAGCTACTATGGTTTCTTTCGTTAGTCTCATCGTCACGTCGTCCCGCGGCAAATCGAGCTTTGGGAACTTGGAGAGACAGGTCAACATATTAGTATAAGAAGATTTGTGCAATTTTTTCGCCAATCTTCTGCATGAAACCAGAAGAACGACAACCCATTGAAACTTAAGGAGAAGTTCCTCTTGAACCGAGAGAGGCAAACCTTATAATCAGTTTCTAAATGTGACAAAGATTGTTCTTTGAAGCAAAATTGTCATCTTCCTACGCATGGGATCGCGCTGCGGGCTGAAGTGTACCTCGGCGTGAGCATAAGCATGGGTAGGCCCTCTTTTCGAAGGTATCGCGTTTGGTTCACTGCAGTTTGTAATTTTCCGCAACAGTTATAGTAGTTATGAAGTAAGGTCTCTCTACTTAAAACACTTGACAATTGAATCAAAAATCGATATACCTACCCAAAATTCAAAGGAATATTTCGGTTTTCCCTTAAGGCGATGGATTGGACCTTACTTCTCAATTCTACTTTTGAGCCACTAAAAGTTGTGACATGGAAAAAGGCGATCATCATGGTGACGCTTCAAAAGGTAGAAGTGATTGAAGAATACGATCGCCTGATTCGGGGAATCAGTTTCTCACTGCGCCTTCCCGCTGTGATACGGCTGAACCGGTTCATCCGAAGGAAAACCCCCATTGTCAAGTTTTCTCGCCAGAACCTCTATGTTCGTGACCGAGGCAAGTGCCAGTATTGTGGCACGCCTTTCGAGCACAAGGAATTGACCTATGACCATGTCGTCCCACGCTCTAAGGGTGGACAGACGGAATGGACGAATGTTGTGACCTGTTGCACGGCGTGTAATCTCAAAAAGGGCGGGAGGACCCCTGAAGAAGCAGGGATGTCTCTGATCAGAAAACCCAGGGCACCCATCTGGATACCCTTATTGCCGATGAGTCTTGGAATCAAGGAGACCCCGGCCCCTTGGAAGGATTATCTCTACCTGAATCTGGAGTTGACCTCTTAATTTTCCAACATGGGCGCATGTTTTCCTGACGAGCCTCTCATCTCTTCAAATAGGTCTCGGAAATGAATAGCGGAAGCGACAAGACGGGATGAAGATGTGATAAAAACCTCCTACGGGAAAGGGCGGACAAGAACGTAAGGGATGGATTCCGATGAAATATCTTTGGGCACCGTGGAGGATGCATTATATTTTGGGAGAAAAGAAAAGGGGGTGTTTCTTTTGCAGAGAGCTTAAGGAGAAACGGCAAAAGAAAAACCTCATCCTCTATCAGGGCCAATACGTGTTTGTGGTGATGAACAAATATCCCTATAACAACGGCCATCTGATGATCGTTCCCAAACGCCATTGCCTGAATCTGGAGGATTTGAACAATTATGAGTTGAAAGAATTTTTTGAATTACTGAAAGCGTCTACACGGGTCTTGAAGACTGCCCTCCGACCGCACGGTTTCAATATTGGAATGAACATCGGAAAAGTAGGAGGGGCCGGTGAAGACCACGTCCATCTCCATATTGTCCCAAGATGGGAGGGGGATACGAATTTTATGCCACTGATTGGCGAAACCAAGGTCGTCCCCGAATATTTGGAAAGAACCTATCAGAAACTTCACGATGCCTTTATGGATCTTTCCCGAGAGGGAAAAATCCAGAAAGGAGGATAAAAAGTGGGATGGGTCAAGAATCTTTTTCTATTGGTAATCCTGATCGTCAGCATCTTTTTCTTCTTGCAAAACACGGAGCAAGTTGTCATTCGGTTTGGCCTCTCCCCTATTACAGATTATCAATTTTTCGAGATATCGAAAATTCCCCTTTTTTTGGTGATCCTCTGCTCGGTCGTGCTGGGAATTCTGATTGGGGGTTTGGGAAACCTCTATAAACACTTTCAACTGAAAAGGACCATTCGACAGAACCAGAAAGCAATTGAAAGATTGGAGAGTGAGATCCAATCCCTTCGAGGGCCGGGTTTGGATCAACCCTCCTTTTTGAAGAAAGAGGGTTAACCTTTTGATTGGCGAAGAGAATTTGATAGCATGGAGAAGAAGATTCATCTCGTTCCGGAGTGAATTTTTGCTTGCATTGCAGAGAGAATTGTAGTATAGTCTGAATGTAATTAGTTGGTCTGCTGCAAAAGCGGGCTATTTGCCCGCTTTTTTTTTAAAAAACTCACTGGGTGGAAGATGTTAGAAAAAGAGATTGTCGATCGGGTGCGTGTGATCGTCGACGCCATTCTTTTCGATGAAGGGATGGAATTGGTGGATATCGAGTACCGAAGAGAATCAAGAGGCTGGGTCCTACGCCTTTATCTGGACAAGGAGGGAGGGGTAACCCTCGACGATTGCACCCGGGTGAGCCAGGAGGTTGGAAGGACTTTGGACGTCGAGGATTTCATACAAACTCCATATACGTTGGAGGTCTCCTCTCCAGGGCTCTCGCGGCGTCTAAAAACCGAAAAGGACTTTATGAAATATCGGGGCCATCTGATCAAAGTGAAAACCTTCGATTCCATTGAGAATCGACGGCAATTCAAAGGAAAGGTTCTAGGGATTTCTGAGAACACACTCGAAATCGAAAGCGATGGAGGGATCTTTCAGATCCCCCTTTCCAATGTGGCGAGGGCGAATCTGGAAATTGACCAGGGGATGCTCCAAAAGGGGTAGGATGATCGAAAGTGATACGATATTTCCTGGTAACCCTGTCCTGCTTGGCCGGGAAGGGGCCACCTTTTAAAAAGGGAGAGAGCTATTATGCCATCCAATCTCAATTTTGTGATTGACCAAGTGGGCAAGGATAAGGGGATCGACCGGAAGGTGATCATCGAAGCCTTGGAACAGGCAGTGTTGACCGCTTCAAGGAAGAAATACGGGCACCAGGGAGAGATCGAAGTCCACTATAATGAGGAAGCAGGCGAGGTGGAATTGTTTCAGTTCAAGCAGGTGGTTGAGGAAGTGGCGAATTCATCGACGGAGATCTCTCTTTCCGAGGCACGAGAATTGGATAGCGAAGCGCAGATCGGAGACAGTCTGGGCGTTAAACTGAATACCGACTTCGGCCGCATTGGAGCCCAAACAGCGAAACAGGTGATCATCCAGAGAGTGAGGGACGCTGAGCGGGAGAATGTTTACAATGAATTTAAGGATAGAAAGGGAGATTTGATCAGCGGAACCGTTCAGAGGCTGGAGAAGGGAAATGTCTATATTAACATCGGCAGGGCAGAAGCCGTCCTTTTGACAAAAGAACAAATTCCCGGGGAGAGTTACCGGCAAGGGGAGCGGCTTCGAGCGTATATTCTCGACGTCCAAAAAAGCTCAAAGGGACCGCAGATATTCCTTTCCAGGACCCATCCAGGATTCCTGATCAAATTATTCGAGATGGAGGTGCCTGAGATCTCGGAGGGGATCATCAAGATTATCAGTGCTGCACGGGAACCCGGTGAGAGGGCAAAGATCTCTGTCTACAGTTCGAGCCGTGACGTGGATCCAGTGGGAGCCTGTGTGGGGATGAGGGGTTCCCGGGTTCAGAATGTCGTTCAAGAACTTCGAGGGGAGCGGATTGACATCATCCCTTGGTCTCAGGATCAGGCCAAATATGTGTGTAATGGCTTAGCCCCCGCTAAGATCTCTCGGGTTTACATCGATGAGGAAAATCGTCATATGGAAGTGGTCGTGGCTGACGATCAACTCTCCCTCGCCATCGGGAAAAAGGGCCAGAACGTCCGGTTGGCTTCCAAGCTGACGGGCTGGAAAATTGACATTAAGAGCGAATCCAGGATGGAGAAGATCTCCAGTGAAATCTTGGAGAAATTTAAAGAGCTTCCTTATGTCGGCGATGTGGCAAGCCGTATTCTCTATAACGAGGGATTCAGATCGGTCAAAGAGGTGAGCGAGGTCGACCCAGAAGAACTGGCAAGGGTTTTAGAACTCGAGAAGGAGAAGGCTTCAGAGATCGTTGAAGGCGCGATTCAGCTTTCTCGGAGAGAGGAAGGCGCGGAGGTTGGCCAGGGAGTTCCTCCAATCGCGGGGGGGGCAGCTCTCGACCCGGTGGACCGGATGGAAGGGGTCGGAGAAAAAACGGCCCAAGTCTTAGAAGCGAATGGCTTTAAGAACGTTCACGACATCTTGGAGGGGAATATTGAAAAGCTTTCTACCCTTCCGGGGATAGGGATCAAGAAGGCTGAGAAATTAATCCAGTCTGCGAAAGACTATGTTGAGGGAAAGAAGGCATGACTCAGAAAAAACATATCCCCATTCGTACCTGCATTGGATGCCGGAAAAAAAGAAAGAAAGGGGAGATGATTTGGTTCGCCTATGGTCCGGAAGGACTGGTTCGGGTGGACGGGAGAAAACCTCATGAGGGGCGGGGGTCTTATCTCTGTCCGGATCTTCAATGTCTAAAGATGGCAAGGGGGAGAAAGAAAGCGGTTGAGTTTTCTGGGACAATGGATTTTCAATCCCTTTTGGCAAAAGGTTTTTCACAGAACGATAAGGGTTGTGATAGAGGAGGAAGGGAATGACAAAGAGTAAAGTCCTCGATCTTGCGAGGGAAGTCGGGATGGAGGATGATAAACTTCTTCTCAAGTTGAGACGGATGGGTGTAAAGGTTAAAGACAAGAAGCTTGACGAACCCGAGAAACAGGTGTCTCCATCCGATGAGAAGATCATCGAAAGGGATTCAGAGAAGGAGATCGTTGAGAAACGGGTTAAACCCACCGTGATTCGGAGAAGGGCAAGAACGTTGGAAGTGAAAGTTGAGGCCCCGCCTCCTCCAGTCATTCCCGTCGAACCCGAAATGGTTCCCGAAATTGTCAAAGAGAAGATTCCAAAAGCCAAGGGGGAGAAAACAGAAGCTGAGCGGAAGGTCCCGAAGAGAGCAGCTGAGAAGATAGAAGAATTGGAAAAGGAGGAAAAGCCACCTGTCAGGCCACCGAGGGCAAAGAAGAAGGAAACGTCTAAAGAGGCCACCCCAGAGATCAAAGCGAGAGCCGAAGAGAAGGAGGTGATCCCTCTTAAACCGGCAGTTCAGCCCCAAGCTGTTCTGAAAGAAGGAAAAGAGGCCATCGAAGCCAAGAAAGGGCTTGAAGAAGCTAAGCCGAAGGAAGTTCCTCCAAAGCCGGTTGAGCTGAAGCTGCTGGAAAAGGAAGAATTATTAGAAAAAGAGAAATTGGGACCCCTTGCAAAGAAAAAGGGCTTTATCAAAAAGAGAAAGAGAATCGAAGAAAGGATGTTGGAAGAGGAGGTCGAAGGAGACAAACTGGAGGGAAAGGAAGTTGAAATCAGTTTCAAACCTTTCCGACCCATGAAGAGGAAGGTCGTATTAAAGCCGCACAAGAAAACAGAGGTGACCGTCCCCAAACCCATAAAGAGGATTATTCGAATCGCCGAAGTCATTGTGGTCGGGGATCTCGCAAAGCGAATGGGGGTGAAGGGTGGAGAGTTAATTAAGAAATTAATGGAAATGGGTGTGCTGGTAAATATCAACCAACTCATCGATGCGGATGTGGCCTCTCTGGTAGCCAGTGAGTTTGGCTACGAGGTGGAAAAAGTCTCCGTAGAGCGACAGGACATACTGGAAAGAAAAGAAGATCTTCCTGAACAGTTGAAAGCGAGGCCGCCTGTCGTGACGATCATGGGCCATGTGGATCATGGGAAGACCATGCTCCTAGATGCGATTCGAAAAACGAATGTCATGGGGGGGGAGGCTGGAGGGATCACGCAACACATTGGAGCCTATGATGTCGAATTGGAGAATGGCCACGTGGTCTTTATTGACACTCCCGGCCACGAGGCCTTTACCGCCATGAGGGCAAGAGGAGCTCAGGTGACCGATGTCGTCGTTCTGGTGGTCGCTGCGGATGACGGGGTGATGCCGCAGACCAAAGAGGCGATCGATCATGCCCGAGCGGCCAAGGTCCCGATTGTGATCTCGATCAATAAGATTGATAAGCCGACTGCAAATCCTGAAAAGGTGAAGAAAGATCTTGCGGAATATGGACTTGTCCCGGAACAGTGGGGAGGGAATACCCTCGTCGCAGAGGTGTCCGCCAAGCAGAAGAGCGGAATCAAAGAATTACTCGACTCGATCCTCCTTCAGGCGGAGATCTTAGAATTGAAGGCCAATCCGGACAAACCTGCTCGAGGGGTCATTATTGAATCCAAGTTGGACAAAGGGAGGGGACCCGTGGCTACCCTTCTGGTACAGGAGGGAACGCTGAAAACGGGAGATGCCTTTATCGCAGGCTCCCACTATGGCAGGGTCAGGGCAATGCTGAACGATAGAGGACAGAAGATCGAAGAAGCTCCGCCCTCTACCCCGGTAGAGGTCGTTGGGTTCACCGATATTCCTGAAGCGGGAGAGACATTCATCGTTGTGTCGGAAGAGAGGATGGCCAAGCAGATCAGCCTTTATCGACAGGAAAAAATTCGCGAAAAAGAGCTTTCCAAGTTGAGCAAGGTCTCCTTGGAGGAGCTTTATGATAAGATTAAGAAGGGCGAAGTGAAAGAGCTGAATGTGATTATCAAAGCTGACGTCCAGGGATCCATCGAGGCCGTGAAAGAGGCGTTAAAGAAACTCTCTACGGACGCGGTGAAGGTTAATGTCCTTCATGACGCCGTCGGCGGGATCACAGAGACCGATGTCAATTTGGCCGCGGCTTCCAATGCGATCATCATCGGCTTTAACGTGAGGCCGGGACCGAAAGCCCAGCTTTTGGCGGACCAGGAGCATGTCGACCTCCGAACTTACTCCGTGATCTACGATGCAGTGACCGACATCAAAAATGCCCTGGAGGGATTACTGGAACCCACCTACAAGGAACATATCTTGGGAAGGGCGCAGGTGATACAAGTTTTTAACATCCGCAAAGTGGGGATGGTGGCGGGAAGTCTCGTCACGGACGGAAAGGTCGTCAAAGGATCCCACGCGCGATTATTACGAGACAATGTCGTTGTTTATGACGGTCGTATTTCGTGCCTCAGGCGATTCAAAGATGATATGAATGACTGCAGCTAGGGCCTTGAGTGCGGGATTGGCATCGAGAATTTCAACGACATTAAGCTCGGAGATGTGATCGAATCTTATGAGATGGAAGCAGTCCAGGCTCGTTTGGCGTGACGTGATACAATGAACAATGAACAATATACGATAAACAATCTGCTAGTTCGTTGTCCATCGTTCATTGTTTCTGGTTCATTGTCCAGGGTAAAAAGATGGTCATCGGAATTTGCCAACTCGACCTTCGTATTCCGGAAAATCATTCTCTGAAGGGAAAACGGCATGTGCTCCGGAAACTGATCGATCGGGTGAGGCATCGTTTTAATGTGGCGATTTCAGAGGTAGGCGACAATGACCTCTGGCAACGTGCACAGATTGGCTTCTGCACCGTGGGGAACGATCGGCGACATATCAACTCGAGTCTGGATAAAGTCGTTGACTTTATTGAACAAATGAATCTAGTCGAGATGGTGCATACAGAAATCGAAATCATCACGATATAACTTCTTGAAGGCTTGGATGGAAGGGAAACGTTCGGAAAAAGTAGCGGATTTGATCCAAAAAGAGATCTCTCAAATGCTGGTCAAGTCGATCAAGGATCCCCGCATCGGCTTCGTCACCATTACCAAGGTGATTGTTTCGGAGGATTGCCGTTTTGCGAAAATCTACTTCAGCGTGGCAGGAAACCTCGCAGAGAGGGAGAGTTCGCAGAAGGGTTTGGAAAGTGCCAAGGGATATATCCGAAAAGAATTGGGCCGTCGGATCCGACTGAGATATACTCCGGAGATTCTGTTTCAGTTCGACCCTTCCATCGAGTATGCCATTCATATGGAAAAATTGATCCAGAGCATCCACCAGGAAAAGGGGCCGGATGGGGATGAATAGGAATATGGACGGGATCCTCATCGTGGACAAACCCGAAGGGATCACCTCCCTCGACGTGGCGAGGGAGATGAAGCGCCGATTTGGTGTGAAGAAAGCAGGTCACGTTGGAACCCTCGATCCCTTTGCCACCGGCGTTCTGCCGATCGTCATCAACGAGGGGACGAAGCTGGTTCCATTTTTGGGAGAGGGGCCTAAAGAGTATGAAGTGACCCTCAAACTAGGCGAGGAGACGACGACGGATGACTGGACCGGTCAGGTGGTCACGAGCAGGCCATGGGAGGAAGTTCTACCAGAAAAGATTGAAGCGGTCGTCCGAACATTTTTGGGCAAGATTCGCCAGATGCCTCCCATGTTCTCAGCCGTTAAGATTGCCGGAAGACCCCTTTATCGGTTGGCCAGAAAAGGGATCGAGGTCGAGCGTAAAGAGAGAGAAGTGGAAATCTATGGAGTTCAAATGGAAGGAATCGATCTGCCCCTTGTCCGTTTGAAAGTTTCCTGTTCAAAAGGAACGTACATCCGCGCTTTGGGGAGAGACATCGGTAGGAAGATCGGATGCGGAGCTCACCTCCTGCGGCTGAGGAGGACTCGGAGCGGGCCTTTTACACTCGGGGAAGCGATCTCCTGGGATCGGATAAAGGAATTCTCCAACCCCAGTCTCCTTTCCCCTTGGTTGATTTCCTTGAAAGCGGCGTTGCCCAGCCTGCCCGAGGTGGTAGGGGACGAACATTTGGTGAGGAAGGTACGCTTGGGGAGGAAAATGACGGTCCAAGATCTTTCTCTACAGAATCTTCCAGCCTTTGAAAAAGGGGAATATCTCAAAATATGCTCTCTTGAGGAGGAGTTGGTAGCCGTCTTAAGATCCGAAATGAGGGGTGCGGATATTCGAAGGGCGAATCCGGAGGCAGTCGCCTTTCGCCCACTCAGAATATTCCAACCCCAGAGAGGATGACCACGTTTCGTTTAAAAGGAGGAAGTTCATGGCACTGATACTGGAGAAGAAAAAGGAGATCATCGAACAGTTTAAGAACCACGAACGGGATACAGGCTCGCCGGAGGTGCAAATCGCTCTTCTCAGCGAAAGGATTCGTTATCTCACAGAGCACTTTAAAGCCCACAAACGAGACCATCACTCTCGTAGAGGCCTTCTTAAATTGGTCGGACAGCGGAGGAGACTTCTCAACTACTTGAAAGAAACCAAAGTAGACCGATATCGGATGGTCATCGATAAGCTGGGTCTGCGAAGGTAAGGTCCGTATGTTTTGAATCAAAAGGAGAATCCATGGAATACAAGTTACAAATCGATTTGGGAGGAAGGCCCTTTTCCATTGAAACAGGAAAAGTGGCAAAACAGGCGAACGGTTCAGTCTTGGTACAATATGGAGACACGGTGGTCCTCGTCACGGCCGTGGTATCCGACAAGAAGCGCGAGGGTCTCGATTTCATTCCCCTGACCGTTAATTATTTGGAAATGACTTATGCGGCAGGAAGGATCCCAGGAGGTTTTTTTAAGAGAGAGGGGAGGCCCAGTGACCGCGAAACCCTGATCTCGCGGTTTATTGATCGGCCCCTCAGACCCCTTTTCCCAAAAGGATTTCAGAATGAGATTCAGATCATCGCCACCGTTCTTTCTGCGGATCAGGATAATGACCCTTCCATTCTTGGAATGATCGGGGCTTCCAGCGCGCTCTCTCTCTCCGATATCCCCTTCGGTGGTCCGATTGCAGGAGCCAAAGTGGGTCGCATTGATGGAGAATTTGTCCTCAACCCCACTCATGAAGAGATGGAACTGAGTGATATCGATCTTTTTGTGGCGGGCAGTGAGGATGCCATCATCATGGTTGAAGGGAGTGCAAAAGAAGTCAAGGAGGAGGAGATCTTAGAGGCCATTTTATTTGGCCATCAGTCGCTGAAACCGGTGATTGATCTTCAGAAAAAGATGAAAGCGGAATCCGGGGTTACTCCGCGCGAATTTGAACTCCAAAAACCCGAAGAGACTCTTTATGAAAGAGTAAGCGCACTCGCTGAAGGAAAACTCACGGAGGCCTTTCAGATCACAGAGAAAGGGAAAAGAAGAGAACGATTGGAAGAGATCCTTCAATTGACATTCCAGGAGTTGGATGTGAGGGACGAACCGGCACAAAAGGTGGTGAAGGTTGCCTTCGAAGAGATCTATCGTAAGGTGGTCCGAAAATCGATTTTAGAGAAGAAGCAGCGGATCGATGGCAGACAGCTTTCAGAAATTCGGCAGATTTCCTGTGAAGTGGGCATCCTTCCTAGAACCCACGGTTCCGCGCTTTTTACGCGCGGAGAGACCCAGGTCCTGGCGGTGGTCACTTTCGGGACTTCTGAGGATGAGCAGAAGATCAATTCCTTGATGGGAGAGACCTACAAGTCCTTTATGCTCCACTATAACTTCCCTCCCTTCTCCACAGGAGAAGTTTCCCCGTTGAGATCGCCCAGCCGAAGAGAAGTTGGGCATGGCGCTTTGGCCGAGAGGGCGATCCTGCCTGTCCTTCCCTCCAGTGAGAACTTTCCTTACACCATTCGAATTGTCTCAGAGGTGCTGGAATCGAATGGATCCTCCTCCATGGCCACCGTATGCGGGGCGACCCTCTCGCTGATGGATGCGGGTGTTCCCATTAAAGCGCCTGTCGCTGGCATCGCCATGGGTTTGATCCTGGAAGACGGTGAGAGTGCCGTTTTATCAGACATCCTGGGCGATGAGGACCATTTGGGAGACATGGATTTTAAGATGGCGGGCACTCGAGAAGGGGTCACCGCAATTCAGATGGATATCAAGGTTCATGGCATCTCTAAAGAAATCATGGGAAAAGTTCTCGATCAGTCCAGGGAAGGTAGATTTCACATTTTGAATAAGATGAGTGAGACCATTTCGGAACCCCGAAAGGATCTCTCCCGGCACGCACCTCGGATCGTGAGCCTCCAGGTGAAACAAGAAAAGATACGAGACATCATCGGTCCAGGGGGCAAGAACATTCGATCGATCGTCGATCAGACAGGTGTGAAGATCGACGTGGATGATTCGGGACTGGTGAAGCTGGCTTCTCCAAATTATGAGGCCATCGAAAAGGCCATCTATATGATCAAGCGGCTCACCCAGGAAGTGGAGGTGGGTGCGCTCTACACCGGGAAGGTCGTGCGGATCTTAGGTTTCGGTGCCATTGTCGAGCTGTTCCCGGGGACCGATGGCCTCGTCCATATCTCCCAACTGGCGGAGGGACATGTCAAGGAGGTCTCGGATGTTCTAAAAGAAGGAGATGAGGTACTCGTGAAGGTGATCGATATTGATCCACAGGGTCGCATCCGCCTGAGCCGTAAGGCAGCCCTGAGGGAAACGAAGCAGGGCGCTGAGAACAAGAGTTGAGGGGGAGAAAGAGCAGAGGATCAAGAATCATGGATGGAACGTCTATGGAAATCCGGGATCCAATGAGTCAATCGTGGATCGAAAGTGGATCAGGGTATCAGAGGACCGTCCTCGATAATGGTATCCGGGTGATTACGGAAAAGATTCCTTATCTGAGGTCTGTCTCCATCGGTGTATGGGTGATGATCGGATCGAGAGATGAGCAACCCGATGAAAACGGCATCTCCCATTTTATTGAGCACCTTCTCTTTAAGGGGACGGAAAAGAGGACGGCTTTTGATATCGCCAAGGAGATTGATTCGGTGGGTGGAACACTGAATGCATTTACGGGGAGGGAATACACCTGTTTTTATGCCAAGGTGATTGATCACAATTTGCCCCTTGCCATCGATCTGCTCTCTGATATTTTCCTCAACTCCGTCATGGACTTGAAAGACGTAGAGAAAGAGAGGATGGTGATCCTCCAGGAGATTAAGATGGTCGAGGATACCCCTGACGATTATGTCCATGACCTTTTCAACCGGGTCTGCTGGGGAGATCATCCCTTGGGTTTCCCGATTTACGGGAATTCGGAGCTGGTCCAATCTTTCCAGCGGGATCAACTCTACCGGTTCTTCAAGGAGAACTATCCGCCCGACCGAATCATCGTCTGTGCCGCCGGAAATTTAGAACACCAGGAAGTGGTCGATCTGATCGATGAGACATTCGGGAAAATTCCAAAGTCAAATAAGACAAGAACCAGGAACAAGCCGGATCCGATCTCTACCACCAACGTTTGGAAAAGAGATTTGGAGCAGGTTCATTTTTGTCTCGGGACCAAAGGGCTTCAATATAACCATTCCCTTCGGTTCGCCTCGTATGTGCTGAACACCATTCTGGGAGGAGGGATGAGTTCAAGACTTTTCCAGGAGATTCGCGAGAATCGGGGTCTCGCTTATTCTGTCTATTCCTATCTTCCCACTTATATCGATGCCGGACTGGTCGTGGTTTATGCAGGGACCAATGAAGGGGCCTTCCAGGAGGTCATCGACCTGGTTCTCAAAGAGTTCAAGCGTCTTAAGAACGAACCCCTCAAGCATGAGGAACTGGAAACGGCAAAAGAACAATTGAAAGGAAATCTTCTGCTCAGCCTGGAGAGTTCGGATAATCTGATGACCCGTTTGGCAAAGAATGAAATCTATTTCAAATCTTACCTTCCCGTGGCAACGATTCTGAAAGGGATCGATGAAGTAAAGGAAGAGACCGTTCAACGTCTTGCCGGCGACATCTTCGATGAACGATTCTTCTGCCTGACTGTCTTGGGACCGATGAATGGAAATTACTTAGACAAGATCCGGTTGGATAGTAAATAGAGGGCAGATTCTTTTTCGAAAGCAGACCGTCCAACGTGAAAATCTATTTTAAGCGTATGAGAGGGGATCCTCCCGTGCCCGTCCCCCAATATATGACCCCAGGTGCCTCTGGAATGGACCTCTTTGCCTCTCTGGAAAAAGAGGTGACTCTGGAACCGGGGGAGAGGAGGCTGATCCCCACCGGCATCTCTGTGGCGATCCCTGAAGGGTTTGAAGGCCAAATTAGACCCCGTAGCGGGTTG
>Ga0102851_10000501_pt1 | contig 19887 bp, 19 predicted proteins | sample Mud3Dept3metaG_FD_79558 | JGI IMG/M metagenome (GOLD analysis project Ga0102851, IMG submission 79558) | Freshwater wetland microbial communities from Ohio, USA, analyzing the effect of biotic and abiotic controls - Mud 3 Core 4 Depth 3... | ecosystem: Environmental > Aquatic > Freshwater >... | reverse complement strand
CGCAGATCACCGTCCGCAGGTCGAGGCCCCGCTCGATGGCCAGGTTCTCCACCTCCTCGCACTGCTCCTCGAGTACGCGGCGGAGGTTTACCTGGGTCGGGCGCAGGTCGAGTGCGTCGGTCTCGATGCTGCGGACGTCGAGGAGTCGCTGCAGGGCGTCGGACAGCAGGCGAGCGGCCCGCTGGATCCGCTCCAGCGGTTCGCGCAAGTCCGGACGAACCTCGCCGCTGCCCCCCGCCAGCAGCCGTGCGCTGGTACCGGTTACGATGTCCAGCGGCGTTTGAAACTCCTCGCCAAGGTTTGCCAGCAACGCGTTCTTGGCCCGGTGCCCGAGCTCCGCGGCGTCGGCGGCGTCTACCAGCTTCTGCGTCTGCTGCCGCACCATCGCCTGCAGTTCGTCCCGGTTCCGCCGCAGGGCGGCCTCGAGATCTCGCCGCAGCTGCTCGTTGGCCTTGCGGTCGCTGATGTCGATGTGGGTCCCTATCATTCGCCGGGGTTCCCCGTTGGGGCCGTGCTCGACGACCATGCCGCGGGACTCAAACCACGCGTAGGTGCCGTCCTTGCGCAGCACGCGAAACTCAGTCCGGTAGGACGCGGTCTCGCCACGCAGGTGCTGGTCGACCTTGACCTGCATGGCTCGCGCGTCGTCCGGGTGAATCTTCGCGGCCTGTTCGGCGAACGTCTCGCCGAGTTCGCCTGCATCGTAGCCGAGCATGCGGCTGTTCAGCGGCGAGTAGCTGGCCCTGCCGCTGGCGAGGTCCCAGTCCCATGTCCCGATCCCGCTTCCCGTGAGTGCCTGCTCGATCGGGTCGCCGGGGTTGAGCGCGTTGCCCCGGCCAGGGAATCGAGAAGGCATTGTTGTTGTGATTTCAGTCATTTGCGGAAGTCACCTGGGTCCCAAGCAAGGCCTCGCGCCTGAGGGCGGCATTCTGCTCCAGCGGCCAGTTCCGGGCCATAGTGACGAACCCGGACGTCCACATGCTGGCGACCCCTCCGTACCGAACGGGTTGCCTCGGCGACCTGGCGGCGCTAGGTTGGCGTCAAAACCGGGCAGGGGGCACAGATGACGAAGGCCATGCTGCTGGCGGAAGGCCTGTATTTCGGCGAAGGTCCGCGCTGGCGGAACGATCGTCTGTGGTTCAGCGACTTCTATGACCACGCCGTCAAGTCGCTGGACGCCTCCGGCACCGTCCAGACCGAGTTCGAAATCGAAGACCAGCCGTCCGGGCTCGGCTGGCTGCCGGACGGGCGTCTGCTCGTCGTGGCAATGCACCGGCGGCAGTTGCTCCGCGTGGATCCGGATGGCGTGAAGCTGCATGCCGACCTGTCCGCGGTGGCTGCGCACCACACGAACGACATGGTCGTCGACGCGGCAGGGCGTGCGTACGTGGGCAACTTCGGTTTTCCGCTGGATGCCGAACTCAAGGCGCGCGGTGTCGAAAGCGTAATTTCGAACCACCCGACGACGAACCTGGCGCGCGTCGACCCGGATGGCCGAGTGCACGTTGCTGCGGCGGACATGCACTTCCCGAATGGCTGCGTCATTACGCCTGATGGCAGGACGATGATCGTCGCCGAAACGCTGGCGATGAGGCTGACGGCCTTCGACATCGGTGCCGACGGAACGCTGACGAACCGCCGGGTCTGGGCGATGCTGGGCATGCGGGCGCCGGACGGGATCTGTCTCGACGCGAACGGCCATGTCTGGATCGCGAACGCGATTGCGCCGGAGTGCCTGTTGATCGCTCCAGGGGGCGCAATCGTCGCCACCGTGCAGACCGACCAGCCGTGCTTCGCGTGCATGCTCGGCGGCCGCGACCGCAGGACGCTGTACATGATGACGGCACCGTCATCGTCGGCGGACGTCGCCTCGGCGGCGCGTCGCGGCCACGTGATGTGCGTCGAAGTCGAGACGCCGGGTGCAGGCCGGCCTTGATCGTCCAACCCCGTTAATGCATCGAGACAGTGGAGTGAAATGATGAATGCCAGCCCGTTGCTTCCGAAGTCGCTGTGCCCGGTCCTTGCCGCACTGGCGCTGTCCCTGGTCGGCCATGTTGCACTGGCCCAGAACTATACGGTCGAGGTAACGCCTCATCTCAACGGTCTCGACATCAAGATCGAGCCGGTGTCGAACCCGGGCGTGCTCGTGGTCAACCTGACCAACAACACCGCGCAGAAAGTGCGCTGCGACCTGAACTTCGAGGCCGATCCACAATTGCCTTTCCAGACCTTCGTGTTCGTCGAGCCGGGCAAGACCGGTTCCGCCACGCTGCGCGCTACGCAGCAGTGGTTCGACGTCGAGGTGGACGTAAGGTGCAAGGCGGACAACTGAGCGCGCCGATTTGCCCGCACTTGACCTTCCCATATCCCTGATTGCCCGGCAGGCCGATAGGCGTAGCCTCCGGCTAAGGGGGACGGCTGGTGCCCCGTGCGTGGGCTGCCCCGTCTCCGCGAGGAAGGAGGGCAGTCATGACAAAGATCCTCGATTCGCTGACCTGTGCCATGCTGGTGGCGGGCAGCTGTGCGATGGTTGGAAGCATGGCCAAGGCCGACTCCATGGAAGTGGTGACGGTCGAGGCCGCGCGCACCCAGAAAGTCGCGCAGACCCACTATGGCGTTCCGGTTCGCGAGATCACGATCGCGAGCCGTGTAAGTTATGCGGATCTTGACCTGGCGACGCCGCAGGGCGCGAAGGAACTCGAGAAGCGTATCCGCGAAACAGCGACGTCATCCTGCAAGGAAATGGACGTCAAGTTCCCGGTGGAGGGATACGGGGACGCCGATTGCATCAAGCACGCCGTGGACGGTGCGATGTCCCAGGCGAACAAGATCATCGCCGCGAAGGGCGGCGCTGCGCCCAAGTGACCGCGTGAAGCGATCTGCGCCGTAGCGCGGCGCAGGCCTCGGCGGCCTGCTAGATCATCGCTTCGATCAGCCGCGGCCCACGCTGCTTCATGGCCGAGGCGTACTGTGCGTTGAACTGCTCGGCCGTCTCGGCTCGGCTCGCCTCGACGCCGAGTCCCGAGGCGATGCTGGTCCAGTTGATCTCCGGGTTGTGCAGGTCGAGCATCGACAGTGCCTTCGGGCCGGCTCCGATTGCGCCGACTCGCTGCAATTCGATGTTGAGGATCGCGTAGGAGCGGTTGGCGTAAATGACCGTGGTGACGTCGAGCTTTTCGCGGGCCATGGTCCACAGGGCCTGAAGCGTGTAGGCCGCGCCGCCATCGCCGTGCGGACAGATCACCTTGCGGTCCGGGCAGGCGATCGCCGCGCCGACCGCAAGCGGCAGGCCCTGCCCGATCGAGCCGCCCGTGAGCGCGAGGTGATCGTGCGGTCGCGCCCGCGACATCATCATCGCGAGCGGGAATCCCGAAGTCGCGGACTCATCGGAGAAGACCGAGTTGTCCGGCGTGAGGTGCGCAATCGCCTGCGCAACGGCCAACGCCGTGAGGCGGCCGGTCGGCAGGTCTGGAAGGGACAGCGGGATACGGGCCAGCGTCGGTACGGCGCCACCGAGAGCGTGGTCAAGCGCTTCCAGCGCCTGTGCGCCATCCTCATGCTCGTGCGCAAGCTGCGCAAAGCGGCAGCCCTCGGGCGAGCACCAGCTCTGCTTGCCAGGATAGGCGAAGAACGAGACAGGGGGCTTCGAGCCGACCAGGATCATCTGCTCGATGCCCGCCAGCGTCTCGACGATCTGCTCGGCGAAATAGGGCAGGCGCTCGACGGGGACGCGGCCGGCGCCGAGTTCGCTGTGTGGCGCGAACGTGTCCGACAGCAGTCGGGCCCCTGTCTTTGCCGCGATCCGGCCGGCGGCCTCGAGGCCCGCGCCGCGCAGCGCCTGGCCACGAAGCAGGATCGCGGTCTTCCGGCCGTTGCGCAGCAGTTCCGCGCATTCGTCGATGGCATCCGGGTTCGCGGGATGCGGGCCGATGGCCGGCAGCGGTCGTGCCGCGTGATGCGCATCGCTCCATGCCGTATCAGCCGGCAGGATGAGCGTTGCGATGCCGCCGGGCGCCGCGGTGGCCGCCTGCACAGCCCTTGCGGCATCCGCGGCCACGCTGCGCGAACTCTTCGACTCGCAGAGCCACGATGAAACCGGTCGCGCGAACCCGACGAGGTCCGAGGTGAGCGGCGCGTCGTACTGCAGGTGGTAGGTCGCGTGATCGCCGACGACGTTGACGATCGGCGTCGCGGCGCGCCGCGCGTTGTGCAGGTTGGCGAGGCCGTTCGCGAGCCCTGGCCCCAGGTGCAGCAGCGTGCACGCAGGCTTGCCGGCCATGCGGCCATATCCGTCGGCCGCGCCGGTCGCGACGCCTTCGAACAGGCACAGGATGGGACGCATCCCGGGGATCGAATCGACCGACGCCACGAAGTGCATTTCCGAAGTGCCGGGATTGCTGAAGCACACCTCGACTCCGCAGTTGACGAGCGTCTGTACGAGGGACTGTGCACCGTTCATCTTCTACTCCTTGCGCTTGCGTTTCGCCGCCAACCGGCGCTGATCATCGGCCGGCGGCGCGTGGAAATCCAGCGCGCCTTTGTTGCGGGGCCGGCAACACGTCAATACACTGGCTTTCCGCGACGCCTGAGCGAAGACGCATGCGCAATCTGAAGAAATGGCTGTCCGAGCGATTGTCGGGCAGCGACATTGCGGCGCCTGAGGACGGCGACGGCTTCAGGCTCGCGGTCGCGGCCCTCATGGTCGAAGTGCTGCGCGCGGATCACGAAACGGACGAGGCCGAGCGACGCCAGGTGGTCGAGTCGATCGGTCGCCAGCTCGGACTCGATGAATCCGACGGGCGCGAGCTGCTCGAGCTGGCCGAACGGCGCGTCGACGCGTCGCACGATCTGTACCAGTTCACGTCGCAGGTGAACCGGGTCTGCAACGAGACGGAAAAGCTGCGGCTGGTCGAGCAGCTCTGGCGCGTCGCGAGTGCCGACTCGGTGATTCACAAGTACGAGGAGCACCTGATCCGACGCATCGCCGACCTGCTGCACGTGCCGCACCGCGCTTTCATCGTCGCGAAGCTCCGGGCCGCGGATTCCGGGCAATAGCGACGGGCCGCGTCACAATTCGCGGCAGCTGTCTTGCCGGATTGCCCGGAGTCGGTTACGGTCGCGACCGGAAGCCGATGCGGATGATCCAGCAACCCTTGCCAATGCAGAAAATCGTCGTCCTGAACCCGAAAGGTGGCTCCGGAAAGTCAACCGTCGCGACGAATCTTGCGGCTTACTATGCGTGGAAAGGGCTGCGGGTCTCGCTGATGGACATGGACCCGCAAGGATCCAGCATCCGCTGGCTCAAGGTCCGGCCGCCCGATTGCCATGCCATTCACGCGATCGCGGCCTATGAGCAGCGGATGGGCGTGACGCGGTCATTCGCGCTGCGGGTGCCTCCGGGCACGGAGCGGCTGATCGTGGACACGCCGGCGGCTCTGACGGCCCTGCAGATGTCGGATGTCGTACGCGACGCGAGTGCCATCGTCGTCCCGGTGCTGCCCTCCGACATCGACATCCATGCGGCGTCGCGATGCATCGCGGACTTGCTGCTGGTCGGAAAGGTGCATCGCTCGGAAAAGCGGCTCGTGATCGTTGCGAATCGCGCGCGCCGTTACACGAAGGCCTATCAGTCTCTGATGCGGTTCCTGCAGAGCATGCGGATCCCGGTGGCGGCGGTGCTCAGGGATTCGCAGGCGTACGTGCGCTCGGCCGAGACCGGTATGGGCCTGCACGAGATGAAAGGGGCGTTGCTCCAGGAAGACCTGGACACGTTCCGTCCGCTCGTGGAGTGGCTCGAGCGACGCTCCTTCTCGCTGGTTCCAACCGACGACGCGCCGGCGATCGGCCCGGGCGACCCTCCGGCCGATACGCTCAGCGCGTCAGGCTGAATCGCTCTACGAACCCGGTCGGCTCGAGACTTTCTTCGAACCTTCCGTATGGAGGTTTGCCTCGTCGGCGACGGTGAATGACACCCGGGTCGGGTTCCCGACCTCGTTATTCTGGCTCTCGACAGCGACCACGTAGGGCTTGTCGGCGGTCCACAGCATCGCGTTCGATCGGGACTGGATCGCCGACTCGTCCCGCACCACCGAATCGAAGTCGCCGAAATTCGTGCGGCAGCGGTTCATCACCGCAAGCAGCGCCTGCAACGACGGCTCCATCACGGCAGTGACGCTGGCAAGCGTGTTGTCCGGCCCAATCAGCATGCACAGTTCCTGCGTCTGGTGCGCAGGCGGCAGCTTGAGCAGCGTCTGCTTGCTTGCGACGCAGTAGCGCGCGTGTCCCTTCCCGTCCTCGTCCCACTTGCCGCCCGGGTATTTCGCCTCGATCGCGCTCTTTCCGGCATTCCAGGGCAAGCCGAATGCTCCACCGCGGTAGGCGTCGGCCACGGCGCCGGCGTTCGCGAGCCCGCAGGCCAGCAGTGAACCGGCGCAGGTGGCTGTGGTCAGGATCGAGGATCGACGCATGTGCAGGTCTCCGGAGGTCGTTGAGGTTTCCCAGTCTAGCGTTGCTCATAGTTCCGCGCGACTGACCGCCGCCTCGACTGACAGCAGGTCCTCGGGCGTGTCGAGATCGATGCCCGCATTGTGCATCGGGACCCGCACCACCCTGTCCACGTTGCGCCGGATTACGAGACGCGGGTCTCGATCCCCACGCATCTGCAGCAGGTCCGAAAAGGCCCAGCGTGGAAAGATCGCCGGCAGGCCGGGTGCGCCGCCGTACAGTGCGGCGGCTATGAGGACCGGATGGCGGCGCCAGGCGGCGTACAGGCGCTTGACGTCGTCGCCCGTCACGGCCACCTGGTCGGCAAGGACGAGCAGCAGACCCTCGCAGCCGGAAGGCGCCGAATGCACGGCCGTGCGGATTGAACTCGCGAGTCCTTCTTCCCAGTCGCGATTCACGACGACCGCCACGGCGGACTGCCGCAGAGCCGGTCCGACTTCGCTGGCATGTGCCCCGAGAACGACGGTGACGGAGTGGCCGGCCACCAGTGCGGCGTTCGCGATCGCCTCGTGCAGCACCGGGGTGCCTGCCAGTCGCACGAGTTGCTTCGGGCTGCCGAAGCGAGTGGAGGGCCCGGCCGCAAGGATGGCGGCATGAATGCTTGGATAGGCTGAATCGCTCATGGCTTGCCAGTTTGCCTGCCGCGCTGCAAGAAGATAGAGTGGCTCGACTGTAACCGAGGAGTCCCCCATCAGTCCGCACCCGGCTTGGCCCGTCGCTGCCCTGCGACCGGTCGGCGTGACTGCGTGGGCGGCTGGATGGGAGCGTGCTGACCGTGGAAGCCTGGAAAGTCCATAAGTTCGGCGGGTCCAGCGTCGCGGACGCTGCCTGCATGGAAAGGGTAGCCCGAATTGTCGAGGCCGACCCGGCCACCCGCAAGGCCGTCGTGCTGTCCGCCTGTCGCGGCGTGACCGACGCGCTTCTCACATTGATTGGGCTGGCCGAACGACAGGACCCGGCCATCGAGGACCGGATCGAAGAACTGCGCCTGCGTCATGTCGGAATCGCCCGCGAACTGCTTGCGGACGACCTCTACGACGAGTTCGTGCTGGGGCTCGACCGCGACTGCCAGGACATTGCAGGAATCCTGCAGACAGTGCGCCTGGTGCGCTCCGCATCGACGACGTTGCGCGACCTCATTTCCGGTTACGGTGAGATCTGGTCGACCCGGATGTTCGAGCGCCTGCTGCGCCGGCGCGGCGTGTCGAACGGCCGGGTGCAGTGGCTCGATGCGCGTCGCGTACTGCTGGTCGAGTGGGGACCGCTCGGGCCAGGCATCCGCTGGGACCAGTCGCGCACCAATCTCGACGCGGAGCTGCCCCGGGACTTTACAGGCACGCTGGTCGTCACGGGTTTCATCGCGACCGACACGCAGGGGTTGCAGACGACGCTCGGACGTAACGGGAGCGATTTCTCCGCGTCGATTTTCGGTTCGCTGCTCGATGCCGGGGAAATCGTGATCTGGACCGACGTGGATGGCGTGCTGAGCGCCGATCCGCGGCTGGTTCCCGAGGCCCAGGTGATCGACGAGATCTCCTACAACGAGGCGATGGAACTCGCCTATTTTGGCGCCAAGGTCATCCATCCGCAGACGATGGCCCCGGCCGTTGCGAAGCGCATCCCGATCTGGATTCGCAACACGTTTGCGCCGGAGAAGGCGGGAACGCTGATCCACGACCGCACCGCGCCGAGTCCGCTCGTGAAGGGCATCACGACCGTCGAGAAGATCGCGCTGCTGAACCTCGAGGGGGCCGGCATGATCGGCGTCCCGGGCACGGCGCATCGCCTGTTCGGCGCGCTCCGGGAGGAGGGGATCTCGGTGATCCTGATCTCGCAGGGCAGTTCGGAGCACTCGATCTGCTTCGCTGTGCCCGAGGTCGAGGCCGAGCGTGCCGAGCGCGTCGTGCGCCGTGCGTTCGATCCGGAGTTGCGCGAGGGGCAGATCCAGAGCATCGAGGTCAATCACGGCTGCAGCATCCTGGCGGTCGTGGGCGACGGCATGGCCGGGGCGCACGGCGTTGCGGCCCAGGTCTTCAGCGCGCTGGGCAAGGCGAGCGTCAACGTGCGCGCGATCGCGCAGGGCGCCTCCGAGCGCAATATCTCGGTCGTGATCGACGGGCGGGGCAGTGCCCGTGCACTGCGCTCCGTGCACTCGAGCTTCTATCTTTCCGCGCACACGGTCTCGATCGGACTGATCGGGCCGGGACTCGTTGGCGGCGCGCTCCTCGACCAGATCGCCTCGCAGGTGGAGCGACTGCGCCGGGACTTCAAGATCGACCTGCGCGTTCGTGGCATTGCGGGGTCGAGGGCGATGCGGCTGGTGCAGGGCACGGTCGATCTGGCGCGCTGGCGCAAGGAGTACGCCGCTGGCGAGGGCCCCGTCGATCTCGAGCGTTTCGCAGACCACGTTCACGCCGACCAGTTTCCGCACGCCGTCATCATCGACTGCAGCGCCAATGCGGACGTGGCGAACCGCTATGCACACTGGCTCTCCGAAGGCATCCACATCGTCACGCCGAACAAGAAAGCGAACAGTGCGGGTTACGACTACTACGAGCGGATGCGGGAGTCCCGGCGTGCGGCGGGCTCCCACTATCTTTACGAAGCGACCGTGGGTGCCGGCCTGCCGGTCATCCAGACGCTGCGCGACCTGCGCGAGACCGGCGACGAGATCCGCCGCATCGAGGGCATGTTCTCCGGGACGCTTGCGTACCTCTTCAACACCTGGGACGGCAGCCAGTCGTTCTCATCGGTGGTTCGGCAGGCGAAGTCGCTCGGCTACACGGAACCCGACCCGCGTGACGACCTCTCGGGTATGGACGTGGCCCGCAAGCTGATCATCCTCGGTCGCGAAATGGGACAGCGACTCGAGATGGGCGACGTCGTGGTCGAGAGCCTCGTGCCGTCGGCGCTGCAGAAGTGCGGCATCGACGAATTCCTCGATCGGCTGTCGGAATTCGACGAGCCGATGCTGGCGCGCCTCCGGGCTGCGACGGCACGCGGCCAGGTGCTGCGCTACGTGGGGTCGGTGGATGTGGACGGCAGGGCCAAAGTCGGCGTGATCGAGCTCCCCGCGTCGCATCCGTTCGCCAACATCGCGCTGACTGACAACATCGTGCGCTTCGAGACCGCCCGCTATGACAAGAACCCGCTCATCGTGCAGGGGCCGGGCGCCGGTCCGGCCGTGACGGCCGCAGGCGTGTTCGCCGACCTGCTCCGGGTGTGCGCGTATCTCGGGGCCAAGCTTTGAGCGGTCCCCGTACGTCGGCTACCGCATTTGCGCCCGCGAGCGTCGGCAACGTCGCGGTCGGCTTCGACATTCTCGGCCAGAGTGTGGCGGCGCTCGGCGATCGTGTTCGCGCCACGCGACGCGCAGAGCGCGGCGTGGTGATTCGCTCGATCAAGGGAGTCGTCAGCGACCTGCCGCTGACGGCGGAGAAGAATACCGCCGGCATGGCGGCGCTCGCCCTGCAGAGCGAACTCGACCTGCCGTTCGGATTCGAACTCGAGATCGAGAAAGGCATCCCGCTCGGCTCCGGCCTCGGCGGGTCGGCCGCGTCCGCGGTGGCTGCCGTCGTGGCGTGCGCGGCGCTCGTGGACCGTCCGGTAGACCGCACGCAACTTCTCAAGTTCGCGATGCAGGGTGAGGCGGTGGCGAGCGGCTCGGTGCACGTGGACAATATCGCGCCGTCGCTGTTCGGCGGCCTGGTCCTGACCGTCGGCATCGACAATCCTCACGTGAAGCGCATCCCGGTGCCGGAGAGCGTGCGCTGCGTGCTCGTGCACCCGCACATGGTGCTGGCGACGCGTGAGGCGCGAGCGATACTGAAAAAGACGGTCGACCTTGCCGACGTGATCTGGCAGCAGGCGAACCTCGCCGGGTTCCTCGCGGGCTGCTACAGCTCCGACCTGCCGTTGATCCGCGAGTCGCTGCTCGACGTGATCATCGAGCCGCAGCGCCAGGTGCTCATCCCGGGCTTTGCCGACGTCAAGCGCGGCGCGCTCGCGGCCGGTGCGCTCGGTTGCTCCATTTCCGGGGCCGGTCCGACGGTCTTCGCGTGGGCCGAAGTCCAGGACGCCGAGTCGGTACGGGCGCGGATGGTCGCCGCGTTTCGCGAGCACGGCCTCGAGGCGGACAGCTGGGTGTCGGCGATCGATCTCGAGGGTGCGAGGGTGCTGGACGCCTGATGCAGTTCCAGAGCACGCGCGACGAGTCGCACCGCGTCGGTCTCGGCGCGGCGATAGCCCAGGGCCTCGCGCCTGGCGGCGGACTTTACGTGCCGGTGTCGCTGCCGCGTGTCGATGCAGGCGCGCTCGCTCGCGAATCCACCCTTGCCGGGCTGGCGGCGAGCCTCCTCGCGCCATTCGCCGCAGGCGACGCGCTGGAGGGCTTCCTGCCCGCCATTGCGCAGGACGCTTTCTCTTTCCCGGCGCCACTCGTCGACGTGCGTGGCGCGGCCGGGCCGCTTTCGGTGCTCGAACTCTTCCACGGCCCGACTGCCGCGTTCAAGGACTTTGGCGCGCGCTTTCTGGCCGCGACGCTCGAGCGAGTGCCGCGCGACGATCCGCGCCGACTCACGATACTGGTCGCGACCTCCGGCGACACCGGTGGCGCCGTTGCCGCGGCCTTCTTCGACCGGCCGTGGGTGGACGTCGTGATCCTCTACCCGCGCGGCCTCGTCTCGCCGCGCCAGGAGAAGCAACTTGCCTGCTGGGGACGCAACGTGCGCACTCTGGCTGTACGCGGCACGTTCGACGACTGCCAGCGAATGGTCAAGGAAGCGTTCGTGGACCCGGCGCTCGGCCGCGATCTCTGCCTGTCATCCGCCAACAGCATCAACGTGGGGCGGCTGCTGCCGCAGATGGTCTACTACGCGAAGGCGAGCCTCGAGTTGTGGCGTGCCGATGGACGTGCACCGAATTTCATCATTCCGACCGGCAACCTCGGCAATGCGCTCGCGTGCGTCTGGGCGCGCGAGATCGGGCTGCCGATCGGCGAGATCGTGCTCGCCGCCAATGCCAACCTGACGGTGCCCGATTTCCTTCGCAGCGGGGAGTGGCGTCCGCGTCCGAGCGTCGCTACGCTTGCGTCCGCCATGGACGTGGGCAATCCGAGCAACATGGAGCGACTGCGCTGGCTGTTCCCGGACTGGGACGGGCTGCGTGGTCGCCTGGCTGCCCACTCTGTCAGCGACGACGAGATTCGTGTGGCCATCAAGCGCGACTACCGCCGGCTTGGGCAGACGTGGTGTCCGCACACCGCGACCGCCGCCTGTGTCTATGAGCGCCTGGGCGCACGGCGTGCCGCAGAGCGATGGGTGCTCGTTGCCACGGCGCACCCGGCCAAGTTCAACGACATCGTCGAGCCGCTGATCGGGACTGATGTGCCGGTTCCGCCCGCGCTCGCGGCACTGCTCTCGCTGCCCTCCGTGCAGGCGGAGATCGGACCGGAATTGCAGCAACTGCGAACCGTCCTCGGACAGCGCCCATGAAGGACCTGCTGGGGCTGCCCATCTGGCTCTGGGTCGTGTTCGGTCTCGGCGTGCTGGCGGCCGGCGTCTACTTTGCGCGCGACTTGCTCAGCCAGCGTCGCGCACGCCGGGCCATCGACAACGTGATTTCCTCGGTCGCCTTCGAGGAGCTTCGCAACGTCCTGATACCGACCGGCACAGGCGAGCACGTCCACGTCAACTACCTGCTGCTGACGCAGCGCGGACTGCTGGTGGTCGACCTGTTTGACGTTTCGGGAATGATCTTCGCCGGCGAGAAGATGGAGCAGTGGTCCGTGTTCGGGCCGAAGCGCCACTTCACGTTCACGAACCCGCTGCCGATGCTCTACGACCGCATGGCTGCCGTCCGTCATTTCGCAGGCGACGTTCCCGTTGAAGGCCGCATCCTGTTCTCGATGCGCGGCGAGTTTCCCAAGGGCCGTCCCGACGTCGTGCTGCGGCTCGATGCGTTGCAGGACGAGTTTCCGGTCGTCGAACGGGCGGCCGGCGGCGTTGCGGCTGCGTTTGCGCCGGTGTGGGAGCAGATCAAGGAAGCGGCGGAGCCGAACCCTCTGGCGCGATGAAGGGCAATCTCCCCTATTTCCTACCTGCGGGCGTGATCCGCCAGCACCCGCGCCACGCAGGCCGTCAGGCGCTTGCCGGTCTCGATGTGCAGGAATTCGTTCGGACCATGCGCATTCGACTTTGGACCCAGCAGGCCGGTGATGAGGAACTGGGTGCCCGGGAAACGCAGCCCAAGCATGCCCATGAACGGGATGCTCCCGCCGGTTCCCATGTACATCGCGTCGCGGCCGAAGGACTCGCGCGAGGCCCGCTGCATTGACTGCTCAAGCCAGGGGGCGACCTCCGGCGCGTTCCACCCTGCCATTGCCGATTCGATCCGCACGCTGACGGCCGCGCCATAGGGAGGGTCGCGCTCGAGCGCATTGCGAACGAACTCTGACGCGCGGGCCGCGTCCAGCGTCGGCGGTAGCCTGAACGACAGCTTCAGCGTGGTGGATGGCCTGAGCACGTTCCCTGCGCTGCGGCTCTCGGGCAGGCCATCCGCGCCGGTGACGCTGAGCGTCGGTCGCCACGTGTTGTTCAGCAGCAGTTCGTAAGGATCGTTTGAGACCGTCCGCATTCCTGCCGGCAGCGGGAACTTCTCGAAGACGGTATTGCCGAGAACGCCGGCCGCAGCCCGGGCCTGGGCCTGACGATCTGGCGGGATGGCGGTGTTCAGTTCCTCGATCAGGATGGAGCCGGAACTCGCGTCCTCCACCCTGGCAAGGATCTCGCGCAGTACGCGGAAGCTCGACGGAACAATTCCGCTCGCCGTCCCCGAGTGAACGCCTTCGGTGAGCACGTCCACGCGCAACGTGGCGATCAGGTTGCCACGCAGCGACGTCGTGGCCCACAGTTGGTCGTAGTTGCCGCATTCGGCATCCAGGCACACGACGAGCGTTGGCGTCCCGAGGCGGTCGCCCAGCGCCTCGATGTGGTGCTCGAGGTCCGGGCTGCCGCTTTCCTCGCTGGCTTCGATGAGGATCACCGCACGTGCATGAGGCACACGCTGTTCGTGCAGCATGCGCAGCGCTGTGAGCGAGGCGAAGAGCGCGTAGCCGTCGTCGGCCCCGCCGCGACCATAGAGCTTTCCGTCCCGCAGCACCGGCGTCCACGGTTCGAGACCGTCGGACCAGCCCGTGAACTCAGGCTGCTTGTCGAGATGGCCGTACATCAGTACGCAGTCGTCGATCTGGCCCGGCACGTCCAGCATCAGTAGCGGCGTGCGACCGGGAAGCCGCAGGACTTCGATGCGCGTGCCGGGCAGCGCGTGTGCCTCGGCCCAGCGCCGCATCAATTGCACGGCCGCCTCCATGTGGCCGTGCGCCTCCCAGTCGGGGTCGAACGCCGGTGACTTGTTTGGAATACGAACGTAGTCCATGAGTTCCGGGACAATCGACTCGTCCCAGGTGCGGCCGATTGCAGCGAGTGCTTTGGTGGTGTCCATACAAAATGATGATAAACAGTAGGTTACATGGCTTGTCGCTAGCGGATTCGAGCTAAAGTATCCGCTTTCGTCAGGATGGAAAACCGAAGAATGCCACGGCATTGCGGGTCGTCGCCTCCGCTATGGCCGCAGCTGGCTCACCCCGGCAGGCCGCGACCGCTGCGAGGATGTGGGGCAGGTGGCGCGGCTCGTTGCGCCGTGACTTCGGGCGCGGCGCCAGGTCCCGGGGCAGCAGGTAGGGCGCATCTGTCTCGAGCATCAAACGGTCGAGCGGGATGCGCCCTACGAGGTCACGCAGGTGCTGCCCACGGCGTTCGTCGCAGATCCAGCCGGTGATCCCGATCGAAAGGCCCAGCGAGAGGTAGTCCTCGAGTTCGCGTGCGTCGCCGGTGAAGCAGTGCGCGACGCCGCCCCGAATGCGCGGCAGGTAGTCGCGGAGGATCGCGGTAAACCGATCGTGCGCATCGCGCTGGTGCAGGAACACGGGCAGGCCGGATTCCACCGCGAGTTCGAGCTGCACACGGAAAGCGCGCTCCTGGTCCTCGTGTGGGGAGAAATTCCGGAAATAGTCGAGCCCGCACTCGCCGGCGGCGCCGACCTCGGGCGCGCTCATCAGGCGGCGAAGCTCGGGCACGTCCGACGCGTGGAACTCGCGCGCGTGATGCGGATGGATTCCGGCCGTCGCGCGGAAGCGCCCCGGCGCGCTGCGCGCGATGGCGATGGCGGCCCGCGTGCTCTCGAGTGTGCTGCCGGTGACGACCATGCGACCGACACCGACCGCCATGGCTGCGGCGACGACGTCGTCCCGGTCGTGGTCGAAGCTGTCGTGGGCGAGGTTGAGTCCGATGTCTAGGAGAGGCAGGCTCATGTTCGAGACGCTGTGCTAATGTTCCCGGCTTCAAGATGCGGGTGTGGAATCGCGCCGCCGAGGGCATTCTAGCCAGCCTCGCCCCGGGCGCGCAGTGGCTGACAAGAAAAAAGGCAACAGGAATACTTATGTCCCTCGACAAGGCTGCCCTCGAAAGCCTGCGGCTCGACCACGCATCCGACCCGCAGCGGTACCAGGACTCACGCGGCCGCCGCTTCCGGTGGTGGCTCGTTGCGGCGGCCGTCGCGGCGATGGTGGCGGTCGGTGCATGGCGGGTCCTGAACTCCGCGGTGCCCGTCAAGACCGCGACGGTCGAAACGGCCGCCGGCGCTGCGGATGGAGCCGTCCTCAACGCGTCGGGCTACGTCGTGGCCCGGCGCCTGGCCACTGTGAGTTCCAAGGTCACTGGACGCGTGGCGGAGGTTCTCATCGAGGAGGGTGCGCGCGTAAAGCAGGGGCAGGTGCTCGCGACGCTCGATCCATCGACTGCACGGGCCGAATACAACGTCACGAACCAGTCGCTCGAGGCATCGCGTCGCAACCTGCGCGAGATAGAGGTCCGGCTCGCGGACGCAAGGCGCACCGACATGCGCAACCGGAGCCTCGTCGAGCGCAAGCTCGTTGCGCAGAGTGTGCTCGACACGTCGGCGGCCGAGGTCTCGGCACTCGAGGCGCGTCTTGCGGCGGCGCAGGCTGAGATCGGCGTGGCGCAGAGCCGCGTGGCGCTCAGCGCGCAGGTGCTGGATGACCTCGCGATCCGCGCCCCGTTTACGGGAGTCGTGATCTCCAAGGACGCGCAGCCGGGCGAGACGGTTTCGCCGATGTCGGCGGGCGGCGGCTTCACGCGCACCGGCATCGCGACCATCGTGGACATGGACTCGCGCGAGATCGAGGTGGACGTCAACGAGGCCTACATCAACCGCGTCAGCGACGGACAGAAAGTCGCCGCCGTACTCGACGCATATCCCGACTGGACCATCCCGGGCCACGTGATCAGCATCGTGCCGACGGCCGACCGGCAGAAGGCCACGGTGCGCGTCCGAATCGCCTTCGACCAGTTGGACGATCGCATCCTGCCCGACATGGGCATCAAGGTGCGGTTCCTCGAGGAGGCGGGGGCGGCCGCCGCGGCGCGCCCGACACTGCCCGAGGCGGCCGTGGTCCGGGACGGCAAGGCAACCAGCGTCTGGGTGGTTCGCGACGGCAAGGTCGAGAAGCGCGCGGTTACGCTCGGCACGCCCAAGGATGGCAACGTGCCGGTGCTCGAAGGGCTGGAGGGCGGCGAGTCCGTCGTGATCGATGCGCCACGCCGACTGCGCGACGGCACGGCCGTGGAGCTCGAGGCCTCGTGACCGTGGCGACGCCGATCGTAGCCATCCGCGATCTCGTCAAGGAGTACCGTCGCGGCGCCGAGGTGGTGCGCGTGCTCGACGGGCTGTCGCTCGAGATCGCTACCGGGGATTTCGTCGCACTGATGGGCCCGTCGGGCTCGGGCAAATCCACGCTGTTGAACCTGATCGGCGGCATCGACCGCCCGACGTCCGGCATCCTCGAAGTGGACCGCCTGCGCGTGGACACGCTGAGCGACGGTGCGCTCGCGCGCTGGCGTGCGGATCACGTCGGCTTCGTCTTCCAGATGTACAACCTGTTGCCGGTGCTTTCGGCCGAGCGCAACGTCGAGCTGCCGCTGCTGCTCAAGGACCTCTCGCGCGACCAGCGTGCGCGCCGGGTCGCCGCGGCCCTCAAGCTCGTCGGCCTTTCGGATCGTGCGAAGCACCGGCCGAGAGAGCTGTCGGGCGGCCAGGAACAGCGGGTCGGCATTGCGCGCGCGATCGTGACGGACCCGACGCTGCTGCTGTGCGACGAGCCGACCGGCGACCTCGATCGCAAGTCGGGCGACGAGATCCTCGACCTGCTGCAGGCGCTCAATCGCGAGTACGGCAAGACGATCATCATGGTCACGCACGACCCGCACGCCGCCGAGCGCTCGAACCGCACCATCCACCTCGACAAGGGGATGCTGCGGGAAGATCACGCGTGATCGGCAGATACCTGCCACTGCTCGCGTCGAGCCTGCGCCGCAAGCGTCTGCGCACGTTCTTCACGATCGCCTCGATCGTGATCGCGTTCCTGCTCTTCGGGCTCGCCGAGTCGATGCGCTATGCGCTCCAGTCCGGGGTGGACGTCGCCGGCGCCGACCGGCTGATCACGATGCACAAGGTGTCGTTCACGCAGCTGCTGCCGGCGAGCTACGAGAACCGCATCCATGCCATCGACGGCGTGATCGAGGTGACGCCGCAGACCTGGTTCGGCGCGTGGTACCGCGACGAGCGCAACCAGATACCCGCGTTCCCGGCCAAGCCCGAGGCGTTCCTCAGGATGTACTCGGAGTACCAGATCCCCGAGGAACAGAAGCAGGCGTGGATCGCCGATCGCTCCGGCATCCTCATCGGCCGCGCGCTCGCCGACTTGTACGGCTGGAAGGTCGGCGACAAGGTGCCGCTGCGTTCGGCGATCTGGCGCAAGCAGGACGGGTCCGACACCTGGGACGTGACGGTGCGTGCGATCTTCGACCTGCCGAGCGGCGGTGACACGCGCAACATCATCCTGCACCAGGATTACTTCGAGGAGGCCAAGTCCGTGGGCAAGGGTCTGATCGGGTGGTACCTGGTCCAGGTCGACGACCCCGATCGTGCGGCTCGGGTGTCGCGGCAGATCGACCTGCTGTTCGCCAATTCGCCGGCCGAGACCAAGACCTCGTCCGAGCGTGCCATGGCGCAGTCGTTCGTGAACCAGGTCGGCAACATCGGCAAGATCCTCGGCGCGATCGTCACCGCGGTGTTCTTCACGATGCTGCTCGTCACGGCCAACACGATGGCGCAGTCCGTCAGGGAGCGCACCAACGAGATCGGTGTCCTGAAAACCCTCGGGTTCACCAACGCCGGTGTGCTCGGCATGGTGCTCGCCGAGTCCGTTCTGGTGACGGTGATCGGTGGGGCCATCGGTCTCGCGGCTGCCTGGTGGCTCGGAGTGCAGTTCGAGCCGGTGTTCCGCCAGTACCTGCCGGGATTCCAGGTGCCGCGCGATGCAATCGCGATGGGCGTGGTCTACATGTTCGTGCTGGGCCTCGTGGCCGGCGCCGTCCCAGCGGCCCAGGCGATGCGCCTGCGAATCGTGGAGGCGCTGCGACGCGACTGACATGGCCATCGGCTCCTGGTTCAATCAGCTCGCCGCGATCACCGCGATGAACCTGCGCAACCTGCCGGCGCGCATCGGCACGTCGCTCGTGGCGGTCATCGGCATTGGCGGCGTGGTCGCCGTCCTCGTCTCGCTGCTGTCGATGGGGGAGGGGTTCCGCGCGGCACTCGATCTGTCCGGCAGCGAGGACGTGGCGCTGGTGCTGCGCGGCGGATCCTCGGACGAATTGTCGAGCTCCTTCAATCGCGAGCAGGTGAACGTGATCGTCTCGGCGCCCGGCATCCTGCGCGACGCGCTGGGACCCGTGGCTTCGCCGGAGTTCTACACGATCGTGGACTTGCCGATGCGCAGCACGGGTACGGCCGCGAACGTGCCGTTCCGTGGCGTGACGAGCCGCGCCACGGACGTCAGGACCGGCTTCAGGATTGTCGCCGGACGCATGTTCGAACCCGGCAAGGACGAGGTCATCGTCGGGCGCGGCGCTTTCGCGCAGTTCGGCAACGTGGACCTGGGCCGCGAGGTCAAGTGGGGCTCTCACCTGTGGCGCGTGGTCGGCGTATTCGAGGCCGGCGGCAGCATCTCGGAATCGGAGGTATGGACCGACCTAACGGTGCTGCAGGGCGTCTACCGGCGCGGCAACTCGGTACAGGTCGTGCGTGCGCGGCTCACCTCTGCGGCCGCGCTCGCGACCGTGAAACGTTCGCTCGAAGACGACCCGAGGGTCAACGTTTCGGTCCGCAGCGAGCGCGAATTCTACGCCGACCAGTCGCGCATCCTGATCACGCTGATCCGCTACGTCGGCACGACGATCGCAGTGCTCATGGGCATCGGAGCGGTGTTCGCCGCACTGAACACCATGTATTCGGCCGTCTCGTCGCGTACCCGCGAGATCGCCACGCTGCGTGCGCTCGGTTTCGGCTCGACGCCGGTCGTCGTGTCGGTGCTGCTCGAGGCGATCGTGCTGGGATTGCTCGGCGGCGTCATCGGAGGCGCGCTGGTTTACTTCGGGCTGAACGGCTACCAGGCGTCGACGCTCAACTGGGCGAGCTTCAGCCAGATCACATTCGCCTTCACCGTGACGCCGCGGCTGCTCGTGACGGGTCTCGTCTATTCACTCATACTCGGGCTCGTCGGCGGCCTGTTGCCCGGATTGCGTGCAGCGCGGCTGCCGGTGACGGTGGGTCTCAGGGAACTTTGAAGGAATGCGAAACCGCACGAGCGACAAGAGAGCGACGGAGCCGGGTGCGCACCCACTGCAGCTTCCGCTCTGGTCAGCGCGCGACCCATCGCCAGGCTGGAACGTCCGTATCAGCCGGCGCGCCCGGCGCCTGTCGATGCGGGTCTTTCCGGGCGGCCGTGTGGAAGTCGTGGTTCCGCCCGGCGTGGGCATTCCTGCCATCGAGCGCTTCGTGGCGCGCCATCGCGACTGGGCGGAGCGGCGCGCCAGCGAGTTTGCCTTGCTCACGCCGCAGGGCGCCACGCGGCGGCCCGCGAACATCGAACTCGCGCTCATGGGACGGGGCTGGCACGTCGAGTACGAAACGGCGCACCGCCGATCGCTGCACGACACGGGCGACGGCGTGCTGCGACTGCGTGGGTCGGAGCACTCCGACCGGCAGGTGAGCCAGTCGCTGCTGCGTTGGCTGGCGGGACTGGCCCGCCAGGAACTCGGCGACCGGCTGGATGCGCTGTCGCGCGAACTCGGGATCGATTACGCGCGCCTCCACCTCCGCGGGCAGCGGACGCGCTGGGGCAGCTGCTCCGCGGCTGGCACGTTCAGCCTGAACGTCTGCCTCATGTTCCGGCGGCCGGCCGTG
>Ga0102851_10000498_pt1 | contig 19957 bp, 19 predicted proteins | sample Mud3Dept3metaG_FD_79558 | JGI IMG/M metagenome (GOLD analysis project Ga0102851, IMG submission 79558) | Freshwater wetland microbial communities from Ohio, USA, analyzing the effect of biotic and abiotic controls - Mud 3 Core 4 Depth 3... | ecosystem: Environmental > Aquatic > Freshwater >... | reverse complement strand
TGCTGGAGAACGGGAGAATAGTCCTCGGGGGAAAAGCCGCAGACCTGCTGACCAATCCGCACCTCAAGAAAGCCTATCTGGGGATGTAGCACAGTCTCTTCAGGCTGCATGTGAATGTTCGTGACGGGACGTAGGTAGCTTATAATATATATTTTTCGCGAATATGATAGAGGAGTCTCGATTACATCTCGTACCACCCGTACCGTCCATTCGGCGGCAGGTCGCATGCGTAGGTGTAAGCCGGTTCGGAGGCCTTAAAGTTTGGCGCGTTGCGGTGGGATGACATCGCCATGCCTCGGTGGCTGGAGTCGCTTATGCCAAAACGCTCCCGCGTTTCATGCGACGGGCATATTTGGTTCCGCTCCCGCCTCCGGCAACCGACGCTGCTTATGTGGGGCTCGGCGGGGCCTTTGAACACAATTTCCCGTGCAACCCGTTCAGCGGGAAGGCAGCCATCCTCTCCTCCGTTACTGCCAACGCCTGGGCCAAGTACCCCCCGTGAAGACGCCGGAGTCTCCTCTGCAATTCCTCGTCCGCCGTCCATGTTGGCACCGCTGGGAAGTCAGATAGAAGTGGCACATTTCGGTTGAACCCGAAGGGAGGTCTCGCATATGCTTACGGCATTGCTCCAACCACATTGCCGGTAGTGTTCGAAAGTCACATCGCGGGAGGAGGACGACTCGCCATGGGTTCCGACCACCTCCCCTTGGCCGCTTTCACGCTCGCCCGTTTTTCCCGGGATCGGCCGGCCGCCTCCTCGTCCGATACCGCCCCGACGACTCCTTGCCTGGCCTGGCTCGCATCGCTGCCGCCTCACGCGACGGCTTCCGTTGGTTTGCCTTCACACCGCATTCACGTTCCAGCGTCCGGGTCGTTCATGCACCGTTCGAACGCCTCCGACTCATGGGGAACGAGGACGGGCCGGAAGGGAGGTGATCGCACCGACGCAGAGTCCGACAGTTGAACGCCAGCGGGGTCAAAGAGGCAAGGGAGGCCAAGGAGGAGGCACCCATGGCTAGAAAGAAGCGGGAGTCACATGTCGCCTTCGATGACGATGTCGATCGACGGATGTTCCTGAAGTATGGGGCGGCGTTTAGCACGGCCGTCGCCATGAGCGGCCTGATCTGTCAGAATGCTACCGCGGTGGATCTGACCCGAAAGGACATGACGGGCAAACACAAGGTCCTCGGCTGCAATCCTCAGACGTCCACCGATGGTTACTGGGACAACACGACGAAGCCTGTGCTGGAGGTGAACTCCGGCGACGTGGTGGAGATCGAGACCGGCACCCACCTGATGGGCCAGATGATACCCGGCGCATCGATTGAAGACTGGATGAAGTGGTTCAAGGAGGTCATCGACAAGACGCCGGAGACGTACACGTATCCGGACACCCTCACGGGCGCAAAGAAGCTCAAGCGCGGCGCCGGCCACCATCACCTCACCGGTCCGATCTACGTCAACGGGGCGGAGCCCGGCGACATCCTGCAGGTGGAGATCCTCGAGATCGTGCCCACCGCCTACGGGTTCAACCTGAACCCCGAGACGTCTTTCGTGAAGCTCGGGCTCTTGGCCGATGAGTACCCGAAGGGCAAGACGCGCTGGTACCGGGTGGATCTCAAGAATATGAAGTTCGAGTTCGCCCCCGGCATCGAGATCCCTGTCCGCCCGTTCCCTGGGACGATCGGCGTGGAGTTGCCCGACGCCGGCATGTGGAGCAACGTGCCTCCGGGGCGCCATGGCGGGAACCTCGACAACAAGGACCTGGTGGCCGGCACTGTGCTCTACCTCCCGGTGTGGGTGAAGGGGGCCGGGTTCAAGACGGGCGACTCGCACCTTGCCCAGGGCCACGGCGAGGTGAACCTCAACGCGCTCGAGGGCGCCTATCGGAACATCACGGTGCGCCTCACGGCTCGCAAGGACCTCAAGGCGTTGGTGGACTGGCCGATGGCCTCCACACCCACCCACTGGATGACCATGGGCATGCACACCGATCTTCTGGAGTCGACGAAGATGGCCGTCCGCAAGGCCATCACGTTCCTGAACAAGTACTACGGCATGGATCCCCTGGAAGCCTATGCCTTCTGCAGCATGGCCGTTGACCTGCATGTGACGCAGCTCGTGGATTACACGCTGGGCATTCACGCTATGATTCCGAAGACGTGTTTCGTGGGCGAGCAATACGCGAAGAAGAACGGTTTGCTGCTGGTGTAGGGGATCGCGAGACCGGTCTGCCGGCCCGGAGGACCTGACTTCCGGGCCGGTGGCTTTTCACGACCGGCACCCGTACTATTCATGCGTCGGCAGTCAGTCCGCGGCTCCCACGATCGGGACCTCATCATCGGTACCTGGTACCGGCGGACCCCCAAATGATTGAAAACACGTGGGTGGGGTTTGAATTTTGCGGCCTTGGAACGCCAAGCGAACGTCCGCCACGAAGAGCCCGAAAAAACCTGGGGGCTGCTGCGTAGCGACGGACGCGAAAAGAATCGGCTGACAGATAACAATGCACAGGCAGGCGCACCGGAGAAAACGCGGGGTAAAGTGGTAGCAGCCCTGGTGGGAGCCGTCGGCGTGACGGCCGACGCTGGCCGTGCGCTGGGTGGACTTTCAGCTCCTGATCTTCGGCGCGCTGTTCATCGCCATCGTGCTCCTGCTGCCCGGCGGGTTGGTCCAGGCATCCCAGCGCGCCCGGCACGTCTTCGCGCGCGAGCGAGCGCTCGTCGCGAAGACGGAGCCCAGCCGCACCACTGACGTCACCAGGTCCAATCCATGAGGAGTGCTTTCGGAGGCGTCGCCGGAGGGCGTCGGGCACCGAGACTCGAAGGGACTGACGGGGAGCCTGGCAGAAAAACCGCCGGACGGCAGTCCTCGACCGCGCACGGTTATCCGCGCGGCTGGGCATGTTTCGAACAGGCGGTTTGCGGACTTCGGGTTCCGGGCGACCGGACCCACATGGGAACGGTCCGAGACAGCCACCCATAGGTGCTGCAAATGCCAAGAAGACTCCGACGGCAGCGAGTTCATGCCCAACGCTCCTTGGGCACGTGTAGACGGTGGCCGAGGCAGCGACGACGCGACGACGCACGATTTGAAATCCTAGTCTCCAGCGTGAGTCGCGAATGGGCCTTTGCAGCAACCGTTAGCGTCGCGAGCGAGACTGGCGGACTATCTCCAAGAAGAACAGATGGAAACGCGGGTCGGGGGTCAGTTCGGGATGGAACGCCGTCGCGAGGAGGCGGCCCTGGCGCGCCGCCACGGGGGTGCCGTCGGCGAGCCGCGCCAAGATGTCAACCGCTGGGCCCACCTCCTCGATGATGGGCGCCCGGATGAATACGGCACGGAAGGGGTCACCATCCAGGCCGGCGACGGAGAGATTGGCCTCGAAACTGTCGACTTGCCGGCCGAAGGCATTTCGTCGAACACGGATGTCCATGGCCTGCAGCGCCGGTGTGCCGGTGTCGTCCAGCCGTTTGGCGAGAAGGATCATCCCCGCGCACGTTCCCCACATGGGGAAGTCATCGGTGGCGAGCCTGCGGAGCGGGTCCAGCAACCCGGAACTCCGCATCAGCTTGACGATGGTCGTACTCTCGCCCCCTGGGATGATCAGACCGTCCAGTCCGGCCAAGTCCGTGGGGAGCCGCACTTCGGGGGCCGCGATCCCCAGGCGATCTAGCGCCTCGCGGTGCTCGCGAAAGTCGCCCTGGAGCGCCAGCACGCCGATTTTCACCATGGTCTCTTGGAGATGGCCGACAACCAAGGAGACATGACCAGCCTTGTCATCGCCATGAGGCATTGATCATTTCGACGTCACCAGCCGCGTGCGGCCAACTGCTCCTCAGGTTTCAACGTCCGGACCTCGATCCCGGGCATGGCCTCGCCAAGACCCCGCGAGACGTCGGCGATGATCTTGGCGTCCTTGAAGTGGGTCGTGGCCTGCACGATCGCCTTGGCCCGCGCGGCGGGATTGGCCGATTTGAAGATCCCGGACCCCACGAAGACCCCATCGACACCGAGCTGCATCATGAGGGCCGCGTCGGCCGGCGTGGCGATCCCCCCGGCGGCGAAGTTGACGACGGGAAGTCGCCCGCTCTTTGCCACTTCCTGCATCAGCTCAAACGGCGCTCCGAGCGTCTTCGCCTCCGCCATCAGCTCCTCCTTGCCCATGCCTTGTAGCTTTCGGATCTCACCCAAGACGGCTCGGGCGTGCCGCACGGCTTCCACGACGTTACCGGTTCCGGCCTCGCCTTTGGTGCGGATCATCGCCGCCCCCTCGCCGATCCGACGCAGGGCCTCGCCGAGGTTCCGGCACCCGCAGACGAAGGGAACCGTGAAATCGTGCTTCCAGACGTGGTGCTCCTCGTCGGCGGGGGTCAGCACCTCAGACTCGTCGATGTAGTCGACCCCCAGCGCCTCCAGAACCTGCGCCTCCACGAAGTGGCCGATGCGGCACTTGGCCATGACCGGAATGGTCACCGCCCGCTTGATCTGGTCGATCACCGTGGGATCGGACATACGCGCGACGCCCCCGGCGGCCCGGATGTCGGCCGGCACCCGCTCCAGCGCCATGACGGCGCAGGCGCCCGCATCCTCGGCGATCCTCGCGTGCTCCGCCGTCACCACGTCCATGATCACCCCGCCCTTCAGCATCTGGGCGAGGCCGACTTTCACCGTCCAGGTTCCCTTGTCCATGTCTATTCTCCTCTCTCACACACCCCGTTCTTGCTTCCTCGGGCTTTAGCATGGCCAGGCCGTGTGATCTCGCCACATGTGCTCAAACTCCGTGCATTATAGCACCAGACAAGATCGACGTCACGGGCGGGGCTCCCCCAGCTTGGCAAGCAGGGCCGGGGCGGTGATGCTTGGGAAAATGTAATCCGTATCCGCGAGCGGGCTCCCGTGAACCACCAGGATGTCGATTCGTTCTGCGGCGAACCTCAGTTCGGTGGGCAGCGAACCGAGCCACTCCCGTTCCGCGTCGCCGAGCGCCAGAGCCGCCCATGCGGCCGGAGCCTGGGGCTTCTTCTTCAAACGCTTCTGTCTTTTCTTGGGGTTTCCAGCGCTTTCAGGAGTTTTCGGTCCACGTTTCCGCGAATCGCCGGGATGTGCTGCTCCTTCAGGAGAAGGACAACCTCGGTGGGGTGGGGGCCGTGACCGACGATATCGCCCGCACAAACGACCCTATCCGCGCGGTGTCGCTCCGCCCATTCGAGCGCATTGCACAGCGCCGGAAAATTGGCATGGATGTCGGAGAGGAAAGTGACGCGCATGGCCGCGTCTTTCGCGCTGGCTCCGCGACGGGTTCGATTCGCAGTGTTGACGCCCCGGGGAGGGTGGCCGGCACATGAAGCGCCGCCCCGATTCCAACAGCGTACGCTCGTCCCAGTCGCTCCGGGGGGGGAAGTCAAATTTCCGGCTTGAATATCCTGCGACGGCTCGAGTTCAGGGGCGGAGCTGCCGGGGAGCATAGCCACCATGTCAAGCGCCGGCCCCCGACTTGGACAACGTCACGCCGTCCCCATCACTACCGCCGGGAAGTCCCAATTGCAAGGCTGACTGTCCTTCGAGGAAGTCAAGTCGCGGGATGGAACCGGCACGGATGCCACGAAGAGACGATGGCGACGCCATTCCACCGAGCGTCCAGGGCGACGCGCCGAGGAATTCCTACGCACCCTGCTGCGTGGCGTGCCGGATGTTTCTTCCCTCTACCAGGAAGACCACCATCTCGGCGATGTTGGTGGCGTGGTCGGCGATGCGCTCCAAGTGCCGCGAGACCAGAATCAGCCCGATGGCCCGTGGGATAGTTCGCGGGTCCTCCATCATGAACGTCAAAAGCTCCCGGAAAACCTGGTTCTTCAAGGCGTCGACCTTGTTGTCCGACTCGATGACCTCGCGCGCCAGGCCGACGTCCTTGCGAACGAAGGCATCCAGGCTGTCCCGGAGCATCTTCTGGGAAAGCTGGCTCATGATGGGGATATCGATGTAGGGTTTGAGTTGCGGCTCTTCGTTCAGCTCGATGGCCCGCTGCGAGATGTTCACGGCCTGGTCCGCCATGCGCTCCAAATCGGTAATGATCTTCATGGCCGTGGTGACGAACCGCAGGTCGCCGGCCGCCGGCTGGTGTAGGGCCAGCAAGCGCAGGCAGTCCCCGTCGATTTCCACCTCCAGGTTATCCACCTTGGAGTCGAAGGCGATCGTCTCCTCCGCCAGGTGCGAGTCGCGGTCCACGAGCGACGTGACCGCCCGCTCGACCATGTCCTCGACCAGGCTGCCCATGCGCAGCGTCTTCTGCTTGACCTGATTCAGTTCCTCGTGGAAGTGCCGCTCCATGATTCCCCCACGGGTGCCCCCGGCACCTGCCCGCCGCGACCTGCAGCGGGTCAACCGATGCGGTCGCGGGACGTGCCGGTTGCGAGATGGATTAACCGAAACGTCCGGTGATGTAGTCCTCGGTTCGACGGTCGCGCGGGTTGGTGAAAATCTGGCCCGTCTCGTCGAACTCCACCATTTCACCCAGCAGGAAGAACCCCGTGTAGTCGGACACGCGGGCGGCCTGCTGCATGTTGTGGGTGACGATGACGATCGTGTATCGGTTCTTCAGTGTGTGGATCAGTTCTTCGATCTTCCCGGTGGCAATGGGGTCGAGGGCGGAGCAGGGCTCGTCCATGAGGAGCACCTCGGGCTCCACCGCGAGTGCCCGGGCAATGCACAATCGCTGCTGCTGGCCGCCGGAGAGGCCCAGGCCACTTTCATGGAGGCGATCCTTCACCTCGTCCCAGAGTGCAGCGCCCTGGAGGCTCTTCTCGACGATTTCATCCAGCCGCGAGTTCCGGATGCCGTAGATCCGCGGACCATACGCCACGTTGTCGTAGATGGACTTGGGGAACGGATTGGACTTCTGGAACACCATCCCGACCCGTTTCCGCAGATCGGACACATTCAGCGTCGGATCGTAGATCTCCTGGCCCCCGATCCGGATCGAGCCGGTGATCGTCACGTTGTCGATCAGATCGTTGAGCCGGTTGAGACAGCGAAGGAGGGTCGTCTTGCCGCAACCCGAAGGCCCGATGAAGGCGGTGGCCTTCTTTCCGGGGATGTCCAGGTTCACATTGAAGAGCGCCTGCTTGGCGCCGTACTTCAGATCGACGTCCTTGACCTGGATCATGGGATCAACGATGGTGAGCACCCGAGACCTCCCGGACGCTGCAGATTGGCCGGAGGAATTATCCTTCCGGACCTCGGAGGCCGTCAACGGCAGATTGAGCAGCGACATGACAGGTCCCCCTGGCATCAGAATGCCACGCCGGCGAACTTCTTGCGAAGCCGGTTCCGGATGACGATGGCCGTGAGGTTGAGAATCAGAACCACCAAGAGCAGCAGGAGCGCCGTCGTGAACACCATCGGGCGGGCGGCGTCCACGTTCGGCGACTGGAAGCCGACGTCGTAGATGTGAAAACCGAGATGCATGAACTTGCGCTCCAGGTGCAGGAAGGGGAACACACCGTCTACCGGCAAGGAGGGCGCCAGTTTCACCACCCCGGTGATCATGAGGGGCGCCACCTCGCCGGCGGCGCGGGCCATGGCCAGGATGAGCCCCGTCAGGATGGACGGCATGACGGCCGGCAACACCACCCGCCATGTCGTTTCAAACTTGGTGGCGCCCAGGGCCAGAGAGGCTTCGCGCGTCACCCCGGGAATGGCCGCTAGCCCTTCCTCGGTGGCCACGATGACCACGGGAACGGTGAGGAGGGCCAGGGTCAACGACGCCCACAGGATGCCGCCGGTCCCGTACGTTGGCGTCGGCAGCACTTCGGGAAAGAACAATCGGTCCAGGCTTCCGCCGACGAAATAGATGAAGAAGCCGATGCCGAACACGCCGAAGACGATGGACGGGACGCCTGCAAGGTTGTTCACGGCGATGCGGACGGCGCTGACGAAGGGGCCCTGCTTGGCGTACTCGCGAAGGTAAAATGCCGCGACCACGCCGAGCGGCGTCACGACAAGGCTCATGATCACGACCATCATCACGGTGCCGAAAATGGCGGGGAAGACGCCGCCCTCGGTGTTCGATTCGCGCGGATCGTCCGAGACGAATTCCCACACCTTGCTGACGTAAAAGCCCGTCTTGGCGAGGAAGCCCATGGCGTTCGGTCGATAGATCCGGGCGACTTGCGCCAGGGGAAGATCCTTCTCTTTGTCGCCCGCCGCTGCGATCACGACGCTGGCGGTTTGGCGCTGACGCAGCTCGGCCAGCTCCGCCTCGTGAGCCTTGTGCTTCTGTTGTGACTCGGCGCGCTCCCGCTGGAGCCGCTCGATTTCGGGGCCGGACGTGATACCCCGCAGTTCCAGCCCGCGCAGACGCAGCCGGACCCTCTCTTCTGCGTAGTTGTCCCCGCCGATCTCGTCCTTCTCGATCCGGCGGATTTCGCCGTAGAGCTTGGCGGCGTCCGGCAGTCGCTCCTGGACCGCGGTCCAGCCTGCCTCGGGACCTTGTGCGACGCTGCGGCCGGCGTCCCGGACTTCCTTGATCGTCCCGTACAAGTTGCCCCACTCGCGCCGCTCGATCACGACGGCGTCGGGCGGGATTTCGCGCGTGGCGATGGCGTCCTCGTCCACCCACGCGAAGTCGGCGCCGTACAGGTCGCGGTTGCCGACCTTGAGCTTGATCCGATAACGATCCGGGGTGCCGGGGACCGCGCCAGGTTGCGGGATCTTCTCTCGGTCCGCCAGTTCGCCCACCAAAATCTTTCCATCCTTGAGTGTCAGGCGGAGGATGTCGGACGGCCAGAAGAACCCGAGGCCGTACACGAGTACCAGATACACGAGCCCCGCCACCATGATGAGGCTCAGTGCCAGGGCCCCGCCGGTGAGCCAGACGAACGGATCGCCGCTTTTCCAGAAACGGTTCATAGGTATCGGAATTTCCGCCGGAGCCTCAACCGCACTAGCTCGGCAACCGTATTGACGACGAAGGTCATGATGAAGAGGAGCAGGGCAGCCAGGAAGAGCACCCGGAAGAGCGTGCCGCCCTCGGGGGCCTCGGGCAGCTCCACCGCGATGTTCGCGGAGAGCGCCCGGAACCCGTTGAAGATGCTCCAGTTCATCACCGGTGTGTTGCCCGTCGCCATCAGGACGATCATGGTCTCGCCCACCGCGCGTCCGAACCCGATCATGATAGCCGAGAAAATCCCCGGGCTGGCCGTCGGCAGGACGACCCGCAACGCCGTCTGCCACGAGGTGGCGCCCAGCGCGAGGGAGCCGGCGCTCAGATGCTGGGGCACGTTGGAGAGCGAGTCCTCGGCGATGGTGAAGATGATGGGAATGACTGCGAATCCCATGGCGAGCCCGACGACCAGCGAGTTGCGCTGATCGTAGGTGATGCCCAGCGCGCGCAACAACCAGTCCCGGTAATCGCTCCCCAGGAAGGCGTGCTCGAAAAGCCCGCCGAGCTGGAAGGACAACCAGGCGCCGAACAGAATCACCGGGACGAGGAGGCCGACCTCGGTTCCCGCCTTGAACCGGCTGCGAAACGTGACGGGCGCGAAGCGCCAGGCGTACACGGCGAGGAGGATGAGGACTCCCGTGACGACCGGCATGATGAAGAGGCCTGGCACGATCCGCTCGACCTGCGGTGCCAGCCAGAGGCCGGCCAGGAATCCCAGGACCACGCTGGGCAGTGCGGCCATGATCTCCACGACGGGCTTCACGACTCCCTTGAGCGTGGGGTGCATGAACTGGGAGGCGTACAACGCGCTCAGGAGAGCGATCGGCACGGCGAACAGCAGGGCGTAGAACGTGCCCTTGAGCGTGCCGTAGATCAGCGGCGTTAGGCTCAGCTTCGGCTCGAAATCGTCCGTGCCGCCGGTGGACTGCCAGACGTATGCCGGCGCGTTGTATCCCTCGTACCATACTTTGCCGAACAGGCTCCGCAGGGTGACCTCAGGGTGAGGATTCTGGATCGTCCACTGCGCGGTCCGCCCGGTGTTGTCTGCGAGAAGCAGGCCGTCGGCCTTCGGCGCGAACGTGAGCGCCCGAGCGTCCGACAGGCCGGAGGAGACCGTGAGCAAGGTCTCGCCCGACGTCCCGAAGTGGAGGCGGACGGTCCCGGAAGCGTCGGCCGTGAGGAACCCCTTATCGCGCCGGGACGCCTCGATGGCCACCACGGGCCCGGCGTGGCCGGCGAACGTGTTCATCCGGACGAGGTGGCGGTCCCCGGCCGGGCCCGGCTGAAGGACCTGCCAGGTACTGACCTGACCCGACGCATCGCCGACAACCAAGGTCCGATCCCCGATGAGGAAATTCATGGCGGTGATCGCGACTCCCGGCCGAGATGCGACGGTCACAGGGACACTTGCGGTGGGTTGTTTCTGCTGCCGAAGGTCCACGCGAACGATCTCGCCAGCCGCGGTGCCGACGAACAGGTCCTCGCCCCGGTTGTCCAGCGCCAGCGCGGCGATCTCGCCGTTGCCCGGGATCGCGATGGCGGTACGGACCTCCTCTTTGGTCGAGGGTCCGACGAGGGCTTTTCGCTCCTTGACCGTGACGAGAAAGACCTCGCGGCCACCGATCGCCGCCGCAGTGATGGGGCCATCCTTGGTGACGGCATGGGCGAGTTGCCGGATCGGGCGTCCCGCAGGGTCTGCCCGGAAAGCATTCCCTATGATCGGATCCGGACTTACCCTACGGATCGTGCCCTGGTGGGTAACGGCGAACTTCACCTCGACGGGAATCACGCGGCCATCGGAGGTCCCGAGCACGCCCGGGCCTCGACCCAGACGCGATGTCGCAACGATTGTGGCGCCGCCGAGGTCAGAAAGTGCCGGGCCCGCAATGGGCCTCCCGTCCTTTACGGACACGAACTTGAGCCCGGAGGCCGCGACAAGGTACGCAACTTCGCGATATTCGTCGACACCGAGGGCGAGCGGAGCGCTCCCCGAACCTGGCACGGCAACGCCCGTCGGCGTCACCGTAGGCTTCTTGAAGAGCGGGTAGACCTCATATGCGATCACGAACAAGATCGCCAGGATCGAGCCGATGATCAACACCCCGCCCAGGGTGACGAGCTGCCGCGTCAGCCGATCCATCCACAATCGACGAAGCAACTGCCGGGAAACAGAGACCGGGCGAGCCGCGGGAAGCGGCTCGCCCGGGGCAAGCACCCGTGTTTCGTTCAAGGCCTATCTCCTGCCACGACGCTATAAGACCTGCTACATCACCTTGCCGGTCTCTTCCTTCGCAATGGAGCTTGGCACCGGGAAGTAGCCGTCCTTGATCACGGCTTCCTGCCCCTCTGCGCTGAACACGAAGCGGACGAACTCGCGCATGAGAGGATCCAGGCTCTTGCCGGGGGCGCGGTTCACGTAGACATACAGGAAGCGGGCCAGCGGGTACTTTCCGGAATACGCGTTGTCCGCAGTGGCCTCGACGCACGCCCCGCCGGCCTTCTCGGCCAGGGGAACAGCCCGCACCCCGGCGGTGACATAGCCGATGCCGCTATAGCCGATGGCGTAGCGGTCGACGGTCACCCCCTGGACCACGGACGCCGATCCCGGCTGCTCCTTGACCTCGTCCTTATAGTCCCCGTTCTTGAGGATGTGCTCCTTGAAGAACCCGTAGGTCCCGGAGGCCGAGTTGCGGCCGAACAGGCTGATCGGCCGGTTGGCCCAGTCCCCCGTCAGGCCGAGCTGCCCCCAGGTCTTGATGTCCTCCTTGTAGCCGTGGCGGCGCGACTTGGAGAAGATGGCGTCCGCCTGCTCGACCGTGAGGCACTTGATCGGGTTGTCCTTGTTGACGAAGACGGCCAGGGCGTCCACCGAGGTCCGGAGGCCGACCGGCTTGTAGCCGAACTTTTTCTCGAACTGGTCCACCTCGGTGCCTTTCATCTCGCGCGACATGGGCCCGAGTTGGGCGGCGCCCGCGATCAAAGCCGGGGGCGCCGTGCTGGAGCCCTTGCCTTCGATCTGCAGCTTCACGTTTGGATAGAACTTGCCGAACCCTTCGCCCCAGAGGGTCATGAGGTTGTTCATGGAGTCGGAGCCGACGCTGGAAAGGTTGCCGGATACTCCTCCGGTGGATTTGTACGCGGCAAGAGAGGGGTCAACTTTCATCGCGTCGGCGGACCAGACCGGAGACACCACGGCGAACAGCCCGAGTACCAGGGTAAGACAGACCGCGAGTGTCGAGCGCATGAAATCCTTCCTCCTTCGAGTGTTGTTCAGAAGTGACGCTAACGGATCGGGAAATTGGCGGTACGGGACAACCCCTCGCCTGACTAGAGATGCGCGCCCAACGCCAGGGACGCGAGAAAGGCCGTCGCACCAAGCAGGACTCCGGCGACCAAGAGCGCGACCCACACGCCCCAATCCTTCTCGGCGCGGAAATCGGAACGCCCGATGACTCCAAGGGCGCGCAGCCTGGACCGACGGTATTGTCCGACCGCGTACGCGACACCAAGGTACACCGCAAGCCACGTGAGAAGCAGGGTGATTTCCACAGTCGTTTTCATGGCCCGAGCCCCGTGCGCGTTTCCTGCGATCCACCACTGCGTTCGATGCATGGAAGCATCTACCGGGAGTGTTACAGTTCGATGACGCGTGCATGAATTCTGTGAAATGCCAATGAGGACAATACCTTATGCGGCCACCGCGCGGCGATGCAGGAACTCGCCCAAGATGCCTTGCGCCGGATGCCGGAACACGCGAACTGGCGGGAGCGTCGGCTCAACTTGACCCGCCTTGACCAGGTACCCATCGGCGCCGGCGCGATAGGCGGTCTCTCCTCGAAGGGTCAGCATGACCACTTTCGCGCAGGACGCACCCGGCAGTCGCTTGATGCGCCGACAGACTTCCCAACCGCTCAACTGGGGCAGTTCGGGATTCAGGAGAATCAGGTCCGGCCCTCGCATGCGCGCCTGATACAGCGCGTCCACCCCTGTCCGGGCCGCGAGGACTCGGTAGCCCTCGCCGGCGAGCAAGCGCTCCATGGACTGAATCCAGATTGCATCCTCATCGGCAATTAGGATCGTGGCTTTGCGTGTCATGAGCCTCCCTCCCTGGGCTCGACCTTTCCCCGCGCCGCAAGACAGCGCGCGCGCGGGCAATGACCTCTCGGACGCTGCACGGCTTGACGATGTAGTCGTCCACGCCCTCCTCGAGAAGGCTGATGCGATTGGCGACGTCACTGTTGGCGGAGAGGACGACGACCGGAATGTCTTGCAGGCTCCGGCTGGATTTCATGGAACGGAACACATCCCAGCCGCTCATGTTGGGGAGCATGAGGTCGAGAACGATCAGGTCAGGCCGGTGCGTCCGGATTACATCCAGACCGATAACCCCGTCCTGCGCCGTCATCACCTGGAATCCCTCGCAGGCGAAGCAGTGGGCTAGCAGGCCGGCGATGTCCGCCTCATCTTCGATGATGGCGATGCGCCGCCTGTGTTCCGGGGGATGAGACCCGCTGCTCATGCCACGAGGATCATACAGAGAGGTGACGTGACGATGACGATTGCGTGAGGTTTGTGTGACTGCCGTGGCCTCAAGCCGGTGGCGAGGGCGGGATGGGCGCTGCCTGAAGACAAATGCGGACCTGGGTGCCTTCTCCCAGGGTGCTTTCGATTGCGAGCGTGCCGTTGTGGGCGGCGACCAGGTGTTTGACGATGGCGAGTCCGAGACCGGTTCCCCCCATCTCCCTGGAGCGGGCCTTGTCCACTCGATAGAAGCGCTCGGTCAAGCGCGGCAGGTCTTTCTCCGGGATGCCGATCCCGGTGTCCGTGACGCTCAGTTCCACCAAGTCAAGTGATCGAGTGGTCGGAGTGTCAAGGGTGTGCAGTCCAGGCTCCCCTGCGCCCCTGCCCCCCTGCGCCTCTGCGGTCAACTTGCGGGCCGCGACCGTCACCTTGCCGCCCTTCGGCGTGTACTTCACGGCATTGTCGATGAGATTCACGAGGATCTGCGCGAGCCGGTCGCGGTCCGCCAAGACGGGTGGCACGTCCTCGGGAACGGCCGTGACGATTCGAATACCCTTCGCGTCCGCCTGCGGCGCGAGGAGTGCCACGCACTGCTTGACCGTATCGGCGCACGAGACGGGTCGAAGATGGAGCTCCGTGCGCTGCAGCTCGATGTTGGAAAGCTCCAGCAGATCGTTGAGCAGTCGGCCCAACCGCTCCGAGTGCTTGTGGATGATCTCCAGGAACTTCCTGGCATTTTCGCCGTCCGCCAGGCCGCCGCTGAGGAGGGTCTCTGCATAGCCGCGGATGGCCGTCAACGGCGTCCGCAACTCGTGGGTTACGTTGAGGACAAACTCCATGCGAATCTCTTCCAGGCGTTTGATCTGCGTGATGTCCCGAAGTGCCACGACGGTACCCTGCATCCCACCCGCAGCGTCGCGCATCGCGACGGCCGTCCCGGCCAGGGTGCGCCGCCGGGGATACGCCAGCGTGATCTCGGCGGCGGGACCGGTGTCGGCGCCGGCGGCAGCTCGTGCGAGGTCGTCCAGTTCGTGGCTGCGGATCACCTCCAGGGGCGTCTGGCCCAACGCCGTCTCGCGGTCCAGACCGAAGAGCTTCTCAGCGGCCGGGTTGAGCAGGGAGATCTTCCCGCTCGCGTCCAGCACCAAGAGACCCTCGCCCATGTTCTCCATGATCGTCCGCGAGCGACGCCCCTCCTCCTCCAGACGTTGCAATGTGTCCTTGAGATTCGCCGCCATGACGTTCAGCGCCGAGGCGAGATCGCCCAGCTCGTCGTGCGAGGTGACGGGGAGCCGGTCCGGCATCGGGCCCTGCGAAACGCCGCGGGCGAATGCAACCATCCGTCGCAACTGTCGCGCGATGCCGCGAGCCCAGAGGACGGCAATCGCCAGGGCGGCCAAGAGGGAGAGGGACGCAATCCCCAGGAAGTTCCGACGAAACTCTCCTGCCCCCTGCGACACTTCCCCCAGCGGAACCGACAACCGCAGCACAAGCGGACTGCCCATCGGGACCGTGACGCGGCGGGCGAAGTACACCAGGTCGTGACCGACGCTCCGGCTCGCTCGCACCGCCCAGCCGGAGCCACTCAAGAGGGCCTCGGAGACCTCGGGGCGGTCCCGGTGATTTTCCATGACCCGCGACGGTTCTTCGGAGTCGGCAAGCACCGTTCCGTCCACCGTGATCGCGGTCACCCGAGCTTTGGTCCGGCCCGCGACCCCTCGCGCCCACGCGTCGCCGAACACGGTGCTTTCCACGGTCTCGGGGGCCAAGAGGGTGGTGAGAGCCTCCAGTCGAGCGACAACCTGATTGATGAGGGATACGCGTTCGCGGTGGGCGAGATACAGGCCGACCAGCGTCAAACTGAGAGTAATGAGCAGGCAGACGGTCAGGACGGACTTTGTGGCAATCGTCAGGCGCATATCAGCCAATTCCCAATGACCAAATCTCAATGACCAATCGGAGGTACGGCCGGCACAAAACGCTGCGGCAATTGGCTATTGGGTATTGCTCATTGGTCATTTTCGTCTCGGCATTTGTACCCCGTGCCGCGCACGGTCAGGATGAGCGTCGGCTGTCGGGGTGTGTCCTCGACTTTCTCGCGCAGGCGACGGATGTGGACGTCCACCGTGCGCGGCTCCACGAAACGGTCCTGACCCCAGACCTGGTCGAGCAATTGCGTTCGCGTGAAGACGCGGCCGCGGTGACGGAGGAAGAACTCCAGCAGCCGAAACTCCATGGCAGACAGCTCGATGGGCTGGTCGTCCTTGGTGACTTCGTGACGGGCCGGGTCCAGCCGGAGACCGCCGATACTGACCGGGGCTTCGCTCGGACCCACAGGCGTGGCCGCCCGGCGCAGGACCGCCTTGACGCGGGCCACCAGCTCGCGCGGACTGAAGGGCTTAGGAACGTAGTCGTCTGCGCCGATCTCCAGCCCGACGATCCGGTCCACTTCTTCGGCCCGTGCGGTCAGCATGATGATCGGAATCGCCTGGGTCGCCGCCTGAGCGCGCAGGCGGCGACACAGCTCCAGCCCGTCCATCCCGGGCAGCATGAGGTCCAGGATGATGAGGTCCGGGTGATCGCGGACGATCAGCTCCAGAGCGTGCTTGCCGTCGGACACCGTTCGGGCCGCCAACCCCTCCCGCTCCAGGTGGTACTTCACGAGATCGGCGATGTCCGCCTCGTCTTCCACGATCAGGATCGTGCCCATCGCGTCCCCCGAGCGTATCCGGTGCGTGCATGCGGCACTGTAAACCCGTATCCTGGAGAATACCAGAACGGCCCGCGTGTGCAAGTAGCACGCGTCTATTACAGGATGATGACGGGCGTGTGCCGGCGTGCTTCGGTCGTCCGGCGAGCGCGACGACCACGTTGCCCGCGGCGCCGATTCTGCACGGTAGCGGCGGAGCGGAGGTGCAGCGGGTCGATGCCGCGGAGGACACCCAGGCTGTGGTGGACGGGACGCCCCGGGTCATCGTGGCAGCCGAGGTGATCCAGGACGCCAACGACAAGCAGCAACTGGTCCCGCTGTTGGCCCAGGTAGGCGCGAACTGTGGCCAGGACCCGGCCGCCGCCTCGGCAGGTGTGGGACCCCGGGGCCCCTTGTACCGTCAGTCGCGCGCGGGACGACCGGGGCTTAATCCTGCGCACGAACACCCGTGCTCGCTCGAAGCCGGACCGCGCCGGCGACCCCCGAGCGCGCGGCCTCACATCCGGATCACGGCCTTGAGGATGTCGGGTCCCCGCCGCTCGGCGCGGACGAATGCCTCCGCGGCCTGCTCAAGGGAAAACTCGTGCGTGACCAGGGACGCCACGTCCACCAGGCCACGACGCGCCAGATCGATGGCCCGGTCGAACGTGTTCTTCATGCGCCGAACGAAGCGCACGGTGAGTCCCTTCCGCATGGCGGTGATCCCCGGGATAGCCACCTGGTCTTGCTTCCAGTACCCCAACAGCACCAGTGTGCCGCCCGGCCGGAGCGCCTGGATGGCCTGCACCGTGGCCGACTCGCTCCCGGCGGCCTCGAACGCCACGTCCGCCCCGTATCCGCCCGTTTGACCTTTGATCTCCCGCACCACGTCGTGGGCAGCCGGATCGAGCGTAGTGCTCCCGCCGAAGCGCGTCGCGGCGGCCCGGCGGTGCGCCAGCGGCTCTGTCGCGCACACGAGCCGCGCTCCGGCCAACTGTGCCACTCGCGCGATCATGAGCCCGATGGGTCCGCAGCCGAAGACGGCGACGGCGTCGCCGACCGACAGGTGACCGAGGTCGACGGCGTGGATCGCGACGGCGAGCGGCTCCAGGACAACCGTGGCCGCCGGAGACCATTCGGCCGGAACAGGGAGCAGGAGGCGACTTGGGTGCGTGATGTACTGCTGGAGCGCCCCGTGGTGGGGCGGGCTCCCGAAGAAGCGCAGCCGCTCGCAGAAGTTGGGGTCGCCGGCCAGGCAGAAACGGCACTCGCCGCAGGGGATCGCCGGATCCACGGCCACCGCGGTCCCGGGGGCCGGCCCATCCGCGCCCGGCCCCAGCGCGTCGACCACCCCCGCTACTTCGTGCCCGAGGATGTGCCCGGCGCCGAATTCGAGCTCGCCAATCCGGCCCTGAGCGTAGTACTGGAGGTCCGAACCGCAGATCCCTACCGCCGTGATCCGGACCAAGGCCTCATCGGCTGCCGGCACCGGTATCGCGGCGTCGTCCAGCTTCAATACATACGGTGCCATCACCCTCGCGACTCGCATAGGAACCTCGTTGGTGTGTTCGGGACCTCATTCTAGGTCGAATCCAGAAAAAGCAGCACTCTTTCTTTGTGCGCCTTCGCTCCATGGCGAGGTGCTCTTATCGCGCTTGCATCCGTCGCCTATTCCCGCGCAAGCGCGCTCTCCAGAGCTGTGAGGTCAGCATGCCGCAGAGCATGAGGGTGCAGCCTGCGAGCGCGCGGGGGCTCAGGGTCTCGCCCAGGACGATCCCGCCGCCGATGGCGGCGAAGACCGCTTCCAGGCTCAGGATGACGGCGGCATGGGCAGGCTTGGCCCTCTGCTGCGCCACCACCTGTAGGGTGTAGGCCACCCCCACGGACAGGACGCCGCCGTAAAGGATGGGGATCGCCGCCGACCAATAGTCGCGTACGGCGTGGTGCTCGACGGCGACGGAAGTGATCAGACTGAGAACGGCACAGGTGGCGAACTGCAGAAGGGCGATCCTCAGCGGGTCCTGCCGGGGGGAGAGCCAGCCGATGAGATGCACGTGGCCGGCCCAGAAGATTGCGCCGATGAATACCAGGACGTCGCCCGGTGAGACGGTGAACGGCCCGACGACGCTCAGGAGGTACAGTCCGGCAGCCGCCAGCCCGGCGCCGATCCACGTCCCGGCATGCGTCCTGTGCCCGAGCGCGACGCCGAGGATGGGAACCAGGACCACGTAGAGTCCCGTGATGAAGCCGGCGTTGCCCGCCGTGGTGTAGACCAGGGCGACCTGCTGGAAGGAGGCACCGCAGAAGAGGACGAGGCCGGCCAGCAGGCCGCCGCCGAGGCTGGGCCTGGAGAACAAGGCGGGGTGAAGTGGCGACGCGCGGTCGTCGCGGATGCCGTTCCTGAACAGGAAAGGAAGGAGCACGAGACAGCCCAAAGCAAACCGCACGCCGTTGAATCCGAACGGGCCGACGTACTCCATGCCCACGCGCTGGGCCACGAAGGCGAACCCCCAGATGACGGCCGCGAGAAGAAGCAGGCCGTCGGTTCGCAGCGTCCGGCTGCTCGTGCCCATCCGTGCCATCGAATGATCTCTCGCTTCCCGCCGACGTGGAGCCCGAGGTTCTTCGGATTGCCCGAGTTCTCAACGCGAACGGCCTCGGGTGATCTCCGAGGCCGTTCGGCTATTTGGTCGTATCTGGAATCAGCGAAATCTGCGTAATCTGTGGATGGATCCGCTCAGCTCTTCACGGCGAAATCTAGGTCCAGGACTTTCAGCCGCTCCGGCGTGGGGGTGCCGTCGCGCGTCCAGCCGCGTAAATCGTAGAACTCGTCGAGCATTGTATTGAGCTCGTCGGGCGGGCAGCACATCCCTTTCGAGGGGCCCTCGGGGATCGGCTCGTGCTGGACGCGCCACGGAAGGGTATCGTCCTTGCGCGAGATCCCCTCGCGGCAATTGAAGGCACGCTCCAGGTTGACGATCCGCTCGCCAATCCGGTCCAGCTCGGCCAGATCCAGGCCCCAGCCCGTGGCCGCGTTCACCATCCGGACGTAGTTGTCGTTGAGGAACACTCCGTATCCCCCTCGCTCGGTCGTGAACCGGCACATGATCAGCGAGTCACCCACGGCGGCGAAGTTCTGGCTGCGGACGGCGAAGGCCGCCTTGCCCTCCGGGCTCCGGCGATCGAAGTCCGGCGAGTACTGGGGCACAGGCCGGGTGTCGTGGTGGCTCCCGCCGCGGGTGCCGGTTGCGTACCCAATGCTCATCCCCTTGAGGGCGCGCGCCGAATGGCCGGCGATCTCCAACCCCTTGACCGCGTAGAGCAGCTTCTGCGCCTCGGGACCAAGATCGGCCGCGATCCGGGCCGACCCCTCGGCAAGAACGTTGCCATACCCGTCGCGCCGCGCCGTCATCTCGATCAGACGATTGATGGTCCGGTGGTCCCCCCAGCGGAGTGGCATGCCGATTTCGCGTTCCGTGATGAAGCCCTTCTCAAAACACTCCATGGCAAAGGCGATCGTCACGCCCATGGTGATGGTGTCCAGACCGAGTTGATCGCACAGTTCCTCGGCCTTGATCAGCGACGCGGGGTCCAGGTTGCCGCACATGGGGCCCAGGGCGTAGATGCTCTCGTACTCCGGCATCTTCCACACGGTGCCTGCGTACTCGCCCTGTTTCACCTCAAAGGTCTTGCCGCAGGCCACCGAGCACTTGTTGCAGGTGGTGTCCTTCTGGCGAAACTCCTCCCGGTAGCGCTCGGCGCCCACCTGTTCGGCATCCGGCGAGCACTCCATCCGGTTGTTG
>Ga0102851_10000497_pt1 | contig 19986 bp, 14 predicted proteins | sample Mud3Dept3metaG_FD_79558 | JGI IMG/M metagenome (GOLD analysis project Ga0102851, IMG submission 79558) | Freshwater wetland microbial communities from Ohio, USA, analyzing the effect of biotic and abiotic controls - Mud 3 Core 4 Depth 3... | ecosystem: Environmental > Aquatic > Freshwater >... | reverse complement strand
TTTCCGCGCGATGCCAAGGAGATCGCGCTGAGTCCGCAAGCCCGCACGCTGCTCGGTCTCGACTCGAGCCGGGTGCCGCCGCAGGAGATCATCCGCGCGATCCTCAAGCTGCCGGTCGACCTGCTCTGGAACGGCGGCATCGGCACCTACGTCAAGGCCGCCCGCGAAGCGAACTCCGCGATCGGCGATCGCACCAACGATGGCGTGCGCGTCGACGGGCGCGAACTGCGCTGCAAGGTCGTCGGCGAAGGGGGCAACCTCGGGCTCTCGCAGCTCGGCCGCATCGAGTACGCGCTGTCCGGCGGCCGCATCAACACGGACTTCGTCGACAACTCCGGCGGCGTGGACTGCTCGGATCACGAGGTCAACATCAAGATCCTGCTCGACGTCGCCGAACGCCGGGACAAGCTGACGCGCGCCGCGCGAAACCGCCTGCTCGCGCGGATGACCGACGACGTCGCCGCACTCGTGCTGCGTGACAACTACCTGCAGAGCCAGGCCATCAGCCTGCTGCAGGTCGCGGCCGCCGAGCGCCTCGGCGAGCACGCGCACTTCATCCGCTCGCTCGAGCTCGAGGGCCTGCTCGACCGCGCGCTCGAGCACCTGCCGAGTGCAGAGGAGATCGAGGATCGTCAGCGTCTCGGCCAGGGCCTCACGCGGCCCGAGATAGCCATGATCCTGAGTTATTCGAAGATCGCGCTGAACAACCAGCTGATCCATTCCGACGTGCCGGAGGACCCGTACCTCGGCCGGGAGCTCGACCGCTACTTCCCCGACCGGCTCAGCCAGCCGTACTCGAAGCGGCTCGGCGAGCATCGCCTCAAGCGCGAGATCATCGCGACGGCGACGACGAACAGCATCGTGAACCGCATGGGCCCGACCTTCGTCGCGCGCACCAAGCAGGATACGGGCGCCGACGCGGCCGCGGTGGCCCGCGCCTACACGATCGCCCGCGAGGCGTTCGAGGTCCGCGACCTCTGGCAGGAAATCGAAGGCCTCGACACCCGGGTGGCCGCGACCGTGCAGTACTCGATGGCGCAGGACACGCTGTCGCTGATTCGGCAGGTAAGTTACTGGCTGCTGCAGCGGCATCGCAGTGCGCTCGGCATCGACATGCAGGTTGGCCGCTTGCGACCCGGAATCCGCGAACTCGCCGGCGCGCTGCCAAGCTGGCTGCAGGGCCTCGAGCGAGAGGCGTTCGACGTTCGTGCTGCATCGCTCGGCGAAGCCGGCGTCCCGCCGGCGCTCGCGCGTCACGTGGCCGCGTGTTCCGCGCTGCAGTGCGCGCCGGACATCGTGGAACTCGCCGAGGCGCACCGGATCTCTGTCGCCACCGCAGCGCGCGCCTATTTCGGCATCGGCGCCGAGTTCGGCCTGGACTGGCTGCGCAGCCGCATCGAGGAGCTCGACATCCAGGGCCACTGGCAGGCCGTGGCGCGCGGCAGCCTGCGCGAGGCGATGTACGACGCGCACCGCGAGCTCGCCCAGCGCGTACTGGCCGAGACGCGCGAGCGTGACCCGGCCAAGGCGGTCCAGGCCTGGCGCGAGCAGCAGGCCGCCGCCGCCGCGCACGCGCGCGGGATCGTCGAAGACATCCGCGCGCAGCCGGCCGTGGCGGACTTCGCGTCGCTGTCGGTCGCGCTGCAGGCGTTGCGTCGACTCGCCGTCGCGCCACGTTGACGCGCTGCTGCCTGGTCGTCACGACGCACGAACGGCCCGATGCGCTGGCTCGGGTGCTCGCGGGCGTGGCGTCCCAGCAGCGTCCGCCGGACGAATTGATCGTCGCCGACGACGGCTCCGGAGCCGCGACGGCGGCTGTCGTCGAGCTTCACGCGGCGGCAGCGGCCTATCCAGTGCGGCACGCCTGGCAGCCCCACGAGGGCTTCCGGGCCGGACGCATCCGCAATGTCGCGATCGCACTGACGCGCTGCGAATACGTGGTGTTGCTCGACGGCGACATGGTCGTGCATCCGCACTTCCTGGCCGACCATGTCCACTTCGCGCGTCGCGGCTATTACAGCCAAGGCGTGCGGATCCAGCTCGACGAACGCGCGACACGCCGATTGCTCGATCCGTCTGCGCCGCTACCGGGTCCGTTGGCCCCGGGACTCGGCATCTCAAGACGCAGTTACGCGGTGCGGGTACCCGCCCTCGCCCGGGTGCTGCGCACCGTCGCCAACGGCGTGATCGCCGTCAAGTCCTGCAACCAGGGCTTCTGGCGAGCTGATCTCGAAGCCGTCAACGGCTTCGACGAAACCATGATCGGCTGGGGATCCGAGGACAAGGAACTCTGCGCACGACTCCAGAATACGGGTGTACGGCGGCAGACACTCGTGTTCGCTGCGCTGGCCTGGCACCTGTCGCACGCGTCCGCCCCGCGCCAGGCCGCCGCGGCGAACCGGGCCCGTTGGGCCGAGACCGTGCGTACTGGCCGCAAGCGCTGCGAGGCTGGGCTGGACGCACATTCGGCCACCTGAAGTTCGCGATTTTCCCGTCTGGTGCGCCCGATTCGACGTTGCTATAAGTGCCTCATCAACCCGACCGAACGAACCCATCATGAGCACCGGCAAACTCGTCCTGCTGCGCCACGGCCAGAGCATCTGGAACCTCGAGAACCTGTTCACGGGCTGGATCGACGTGGATCTCTCGGCGCAGGGGCTCGTCGAGGCCAAAGAGGCGGGTCAGTTGCTGCGGGCCGAGGGCATCGCGTTCGACCTTGCGTTCACCTCGGTGCTGAAGCGCGCGATCCGCACGCTGTGGATCGCGCTCGACGAGATGGACATGATGTGGCTGCCCGTCGAGCGCAGCTGGCGTCTCAACGAACGCCACTATGGCGCGCTGCAGGGCCTCGACAAGGCCCAGACCGTCGCGAAGCACGGCGCCGAGCAGGTCAAGGTCTGGCGGCGCAGCTACGACATCCCGCCGCCGCCGCTCGACTCGGGGCATCCCCAGCATCCGCGGTTCGACCGCCGCTACGCGAACGTCGCGGCCGCCGACCTGCCGGCGTCGGAATCGCTGAAGGACACGCTGGCGCGCGTGCTGCCCTACTGGAATGCGCGCATCGCGCCCGAGCTCGTGGCCGGCAGGAACGTGCTCGTGGCGGCGCACGGCAACAGCCTGCGGGCGCTCGTGAAGATGCTCGACCGCATCAGCGATGAAGCGATCGTGGAACTCAACATCCCGACCGGCGTGCCGCTGCTGTACGAACTCGACTCGCAGCTCCAGCCGGTCGCGAGCCGCTACCTCGGCGATGCCGAGGCCATCAAGGCTCGCGCGGAGGCCGTCGCCCGGCAGACCGAAGCGAAGAAATAGGTTCAGCGCCGGTCCGTGCTGCCCGCCGCCGACCCGATCGCCTGCTTCGCGGCCTCGCGTCGCTGTTTCTCCTCGAAGACGAGTCGGTAGGCGACGTAGTACTTGTAGATGTTGCTGACGTAGGTCACGGTCTCGCGACCGATGCGCTCGGACGCGATCTGCTCGACGTTGCCGAACCAGACGTTGGGATCGAGGCCGCGCTGCTCCGCCTCGCGCCGCAGCTGCCGGATCCGCCCGGGCCCGGCATTGTAGGAGGCGAAAGCGAACAAGCCCTTGTCCAGCGGGGTCATCGGCTCGTCCTTGAAGTACTGGTCCACGATGAAGCGGATGTACTTCGCACCCGCATGGATGTTGGGCTCGAGTTGCCGGACGTCGCCGACATCGAGCTCCTGCCCGGTGGCCGGCATCACCTGCATCACGCCGATTGCGCCGACGGGGCTCTTGACCCCCTGGTCGAGCCCGGACTCCTGGAAACCCTGCGCGGCCATCAGCAGGTAGTCGAGGTCATACTGGTCGCTGTACTTCTTGAACAGCTCCACCATCGCGAGGAACTTGCTGCGCTCGGCCTCCGACGTGGCGTCCTTGACGAACTTCGTGCTCTGCAGATAGCGCTTCTCCATCGTGTTGCCGAACGCACTGCCGAGCCCGTGCTCGTCGATGATGGCGTTCAGGCCGGCAGCGAGTTGCGGGCTGTCCTTGCGGATCGCAACGGCCAGGTTGCCCCCGGTCCGCACGGCGACCGAATCGTGCACGGTCAGGTTCGGCAACACCTGCTTCCAGAACCCGGCAAGGTAGTTGTCCACGACGGTGATCTTGATCAAGCCGGCGTTGACCATCTCGAGCAGGTCCTCATCCTCGAGGTTCTCCGGGGCCGCCTGCACGGCGACGGGTGGCCTGCCCGCTGCCTTCAGCCGCTCGTTGAGCGCGAGCAGGCTCTGGTAATAGCTGCTGGACTTGCGGACGAACACCTCCTGTCCGGCCAGGTCGTCGACCGACGCGATCGCCGGGGCACCGGGGCCGGTGACCACGACCTCGTCGACGTTCTTGCGGGTGGGGTTGGTGAAGTCCACCAGCTGCTGGCGTTCCGGAGTCACCGTGAGCTGGGCGATCACAATGTCCACCTTGCCGTCCACGAGCGCCGGCAACAGCCGATCGCGGGGCAGCGGCACGAACCAGAAGATGACCTTGAGGTTGCCGGTCCTGCGCCGCTTGTTGAGCTCGTCCTCCATGAGCCTGCCGTACTCGTAGGCAGCGCCCCGCTGCACCCCCTGGTCGACGAAATAGAGCGTGCGGTTGAACGCCACGCCGACGCGGATGACCCGACGCTCCACCATTTCGTCGAGGTCGCCCGTGAAGGGTTCATCGATGCGCTCGCGCACGCCTTCCGGCAACGCCGTCTCGAACGGCAGCGGTGGCAGCGGTTCGTCACCTGCCGCGGCTGCAGCCGGGTCAGTGCTGGGCGCCGGCGTCGCTGCGTGTTGCGGCTCGGCCTGCTTTCTCGAGCAGCCCGTGACCGAAAGTGATGCAAGCAGCACCGGGCAGCAAGCAAGTGCGGCCAGGACCAGAGACCGGACTGATGCGCGCATCAGGTTTCTCCCCGCGGGCATTGCAGCGCGCGGCTCGCTCGAGTCGTCTGCGCCGCGAATTTCCGTCATCGGCGCATTGAGATTACGGCCAATTCCGCCGGGAAGCCACCTGGCCTCACCGTACCGGTGGAGTCGCGGTTAGACTAGTGTTCCACCTGCTCGCCATGTTGCTCCTGGAAGGGCCCGCTGCTCATGAAGTCCCTGGCAGTCATCGCCGGCATTGGCGGCATCAATGCGGCCGGCCGGAGCTCGGCGCACCACGGCTATCGGCGCTCGGTCATCGATGTGCTGGAACCAGCCCTTGCGGCCGGCACGATGCAGAGCCTCGCGGGACTGATGGGCATCGAGGGACCGATCGATGCCGAAAAGCGCCGCTACATCCTCGAACACACGCTGGTGCGAGGCCTCGAGCCCGATGTCCTCGACCCCGGCAATGTCGCCTGGAACTGCAAGGCTCGCCTGACGCAGGGACACGGGCCGGTTTCGTTCTTCGTATCACAGCGTGACTTGCCCGGCCGTTTGCCGGAGCGATGGAAGGTCAGCGAGGCTGTCGCCGGTCGCGTTCGCATCGACGTGTCCGAGGACGCGGAGATTCTTCTTCCCGTGACGAGGGCGCTCGAAGTCAGTGCTGCGGGGCAGCTTCCGACTGGCTTCGATCCCAAGGCGCTGTATCCGGGCCGCGGCCACCCGCGAGCCATCCAGATTTCGCTGTTCGCCGCCAACGACGCACTCGGCTCGCTGGGCATCGACTGGGACACGTTGATGCAGCGCGTCCCTCCGAACCAGGTCAGCGTTTATGCAGGAAGCGCGATGGGGCAACTCGACCAGGAAGGCAGCGGTGGCCTGCTCGGATCCCGCTATCGCGGCCTGCGACCCACGTCGCGGCAGGTGCCGCTGGGGCTGGCCGAGATGCCGGCGGACTTCGTCAATGCCTACGTCCTCGGCAGCGTCGGCCAGACCGGCCATAACATGGGCGCCTGCGCGACCTTCCTCTACAACCTGCGACACGGGATGTTCGACATCGAGTCGGGCCGCTCGCGTGTCGCGCTGGTCGGCGGCGCCGAGGCACCGCTGTGCCCCGACGTGATCGAGGGCCTCGCGACGATGGGGGCCCTGGGGACGGACAAGGCCCTGCTGGAACTCGACCGGCACCGCAACGCGACCGAACCCGACCTCCGCCGTGCCTGCCGGCCGTTCGGCGAGAACTGCGGATTCACGATCGCGGAAGGCGGCCAGTTCGCCGTGCTGCTCGACGATGCGCTGGCCGTCGAACTCGGCGCGACCATCCTCGGCGCGGTCACCGACGTGCAGGTGCACGCCGACGGCTACAAGAAGTCGATCTCCTCGCCCGGCGTCGGCAACTACATCTCGTTCGCCCGGGCCGTGGCCCGCGCGATGCGCGATGTGGGTGAGGAGTCGATACGGCGGCGAAGTTTCGTGCAGGCGCACGGCACCGGCACACCGCAGAACCGCACCACCGAGTCACAGATCCTGAGCGGCGTCGCAAAGGCTTGCGGGATCGAGGACTGGCCCGTGGCCGCGATCAAGTGCTTCGTGGGCCACACGATGGCGGCAGCCGGCGGCGACCAGCTTGCATCGACCCTCGGCGTGTTCGCGCACGGCATCCTGCCGGGCATCACGACGATCGACGAGGTCGCTGCCGACGTTCATCAGCATGGCCTCAGGTTCTCGCCGCACGCCCTCCAGCGCTCTGCGGCGGACTGGGATGCGTCGTTCCTGAACGCCAAGGGCTTTGGCGGCAACAACGCGACGGCCACCGTCGTTGCGCCGCGCGTCGTGTCGCAATGGCTGGAGCAGCGATACGGTGTCCGCGCGCTCACGGCCTGGCGCCAGCGCAATGAACGCGTCGTCGCGGCGGCTGCCGAGTGGGACCGCGCCATGAGCGAAGGCACCGCCCGGATCGTCTACCGATTCGACCACGAGGTCAGGAGCGAGGACCATGTCCGGATCGAGGACGGCCAGCTGTTCATCGAGGGACTGGCGCCGATTTCACTGCTCGACTGAGGCGTCCTTGAATCGCCATTTCCGGTTGGCGTACATCCAGGCGAAGATCCGGTAGATCGTCTCGGGCATCAGTCGCTTGATGAACCAGAGGACTTCCATCGAGTCGTGCGCAATGTCGTAGAGGTGGCTGCGCTCCATGCTGCGGATGGCATGCGCCGCCACGCTCTCGGAAGTGTGCCGCCCGGTCTGCTGGTCCTTGTCCAGCGAGCGGAGCGTGGCGCTGCGGTTCAGGTCCACGCCCTCCTTGTTGAGGATGTCCGACGTGAACGCCGCGGGGCAGGATACGGTGACACCGATGCCGTAGCGGCCGAAGTGCATGGCCATCGCCTTGCCGAAGCCGCTGTTGGCGCCGGTGATCAGCACCCGCTTGTGTGGAAACCGCAACTCGAGCTGCATGCGTACCGCGCCCCGCTGAGTGGTCGTCACGACCAATGCCGTCCGTCGAGGAGGCAAGCGAGGCGTCCACGATGCAATGTAAGGTACGGGGCGAACCTTTCGCCCCCCTCATCAAGAAGGGGGTAGCTTGTACGTCGACCTTGGTTATAGTGACTGCCGGGTGACGAACCGCACCGGCCGCCAACGAATCCGGCCGCGCGTTTCCAGAACCGAGTCGGCTCGGAAACTGTTGAGGAAAATACCCGATGAAACACGCTTCGAGCATTGCCCGGAACGGGGCGTTCGCGATCGCAATGATGGCGAGCACCGTCGGCACGATCGCCGTGGCGGCCGACCCCCAGGTCGGCGTCGCAGGCGCCCTGGACAGGAAATCGGCCGAAACGGCGTTCCCGGCACAGAAGCTGTATTCACCTTACGCCGGGCGCAACTTCCCGACCCGCCCGTATTTCGGAGATACGCACCTGCACACGTCGTTCTCGATGGACGCGGGCGCATTCGGTGCACGCCTCACGCCGCGCGACGCCTACGTGTTCGCCAAGGGCAACGAGGTTAAGTCCTCCAGCGGCCAGCCGGTCAAGCTGTCGAGGCCGCTCGACTTCCTGGTCGTGGCCGATCATTCCGATGGCATGGGTTTTTTCCCGCTGCTGATGAGCGGAACTCCGGAGATCCTGGCCGATCCCCAGGGCAAGAAGTGGTACGAGATGCTCATGTCGGGCCAGGGCGCGGCGGCGGCTCTGGACATCATCCAGAGCTTCGGCAAAGGCGCCATATCCGAGGCGATCCTGCCGGTCCCGGGCACGCGCGCCTACCAGGGGGCGTGGGCAGAAACGGTCAAGGCCGCCGAGGAAGCCAACGATCCCGGCCGGTTCACCGCCTTCATCGGCTTCGAATGGACCTCGAACACGGGCGGCAACAACCTGCATCGCAATGTCATCTTCCGCGACGGCGCCACCAGGGCGAGCGTCGTCGAGCCCTACACCACGATGCAGCCGCTCGGCAGCGACAACCCGGTGGACCTGTGGAAATGGATGGCGACCTTCGAGGAGAAGACCGGCGGCAACGTGCTCGCAATCGCCCACAACGGCAACCTGTCGAACGGCCGCATGTTCCCGACCGTCGAGGCCTTCGGCAAGCCGTTGGACCGCGCTTACGCGGAGACGCGGGCCAAATGGGAGCGCCTGTACGAAGCGACGCAGACGAAGGGCGACGGCGAGGCGCACCCGTACTTGTCGCCGAACGACGAGTTCGCGAATTTCGAGAAGTGGGACAGGGGCAACCTCGACGGCAGCGCGGCCAAGACCAGGGACATGCTCCAGTTCGAGTACGCGCGATCGGGCCTCAAGAGCGGTCTGACGCTCGAGCACAAGCTCGGCGTGAATCCCTACAAGTTCGGCCTGGTCGGCAGCAGCGACGCCCACACCGGCCTCGCGGCGATGGAAGAAGACAACTTCTTCGGCAAGACGGCGCCTCAGGAGCCGAGCCCGGAGCGCATGACCGCCACGTTCTTCGACAACAAGCAGACCGGCGTGAAGATCATGGACTGGGAAGTGTCCGCGTCCGGTTACGCGGCGGTCTGGGCGACGGACAACACGCGCGAAGCGCTGTTCGATGCAATGGAGCGGCGCGAGACCTACGCGACCACCGGCACGCGGATGATCGTGCGTTTCTTCGGCGGCTGGGACTTCGAGCCCCAGGACGCCGGTAACCGCCTGCCGGCAGCGGTGGGCTATGGCAAGGGCGTGCCGATGGGTGGCGACCTCAACACCGCGCCCGCCGGCAAGTCGCCGACGTTCCTGGTGGCCGCGATGAAGGACCCGATCGGTGCGAACCTCGACCGCGTCCAGATCGTCAAGGGCTGGCTCGACGCGAAGGGCGCGGTGCAGGAGAAGGTCTACGACGTCGCCTGGGGTGACGCCGACAGGCGCAGGCCCGGCACGGACGGCAAGCTGCCACCCGTCGGCAGCACCGTGGACGTCGCGAACGCGACCTGGACCAACACCATCGGCGATCCCGAGCTGATTGCGGTCTGGAAGGATCCCGGCTTCGACCCGAAGCAGCGCGCGTTCTACTACGCCCGCGTGCTCGAGATCCCGACGCCGCGCTGGACAGCGTACGACGCAAAGCGATTCGGAATCCAGCCGCTGGCAGGGACGACGATGACCCTGCAGGAGCGCGCCTACACGTCGCCGATCTGGTACACGCCCGGCCGCTGAACGAGGGGACGGCCCTCTTTTTTCAGCGCTGGGGCTGGACCGGGCGACGCGGGCATCGAGCAGCACTGGGGTGCCTGTCGCACCGATGCGCCCGTGTCTGCACCAGCGCGCAGCTACGGCAGGTAGCCGCTCTTGCGGGAGTCTGCGATGGTCACGCGGCGCGTCAGCCGGCGCGACAGCCGTGCCAGCACGGACGCCGGCTTCGCCATCGGGCCGACGAACAGGTAGAGGTCGTCCGCCAGCACGGCCCGCACGATGCCGTCGGCCACGACGCGCGGCAGGCAACCGTGCTCCACGTAGTAACGGCGCAGTTTCTCGAGCTGCGCCTGACCGAGTCCGGGTGCCGTGGTGCCCGGCACGTTGACGATTGCCGTGTTGATGATCCCGGGACAGACGACCAGCACCGAGACCGGCGAGTCGTGCAGCTCCAGCGCCAGCACCTCCGACAGGCCGACGACCGCATGCTTCGACGCCGCATAGGCCGACATGTTCGGCGCGGGTGCCACGCCCGCCAGCGATGCGACGTTGACGATCTTGCGTTCGCCGCCCGCCGCCCGCATCGCGGGCAGGAAAGCCTGGACGCAGTGGACGATGCCGAGCACGTTCACGTCCAGGATGCGGCGCCACTGCTTTACTGGTGTTTCCTCGAACGAGCCGAGGTAGGCGACGCCGGCATTGTTGACCAGCACGTCGACCGGGCCGACGGCTGACTGGACGGTGGCCGCCAAGTCGGCAACGGATGTCTCGCTGGACACGTCACAGGCCTGCGCGATGCAGGCGACGCCAAGCCCGGCGATTTCCCGCCGGACGTCCTCGAGTGCGGCCGCGTTCAAGTCCGAGAGCACGAGGTCCGCGCCCTGCCGCGCGAACGAGCGCGCGCACTCCAGCCCGATGCCCGCCGCCGCGCCCGTGACGAGCACCTGCTTGCCGCGCAGCGTCCTCATGGCGCAGCGCCAAAATAGACTTCGAAGAATCGCGACACGATGGCTTCCGGGACGGCCAGGTTTGCCTGCGTGCTCGTGCGCACGCAGACGAGCGCGGGGCGGCTCGCGGCCCGGGCCCGTTCCAGGGCCGCCGGCAGTTCGGCGAGCGACTGCACGAATTCGCCGTGGCAACCCAGTCCCTGTGCGACGATGTCCCAGCGCACCTCGCCCATCCCGGTGCCGAACGTCTGGCCGTAGCGAGCCATTTCGTTCGGGATCTCCATGGTCCACTCACCTTCGGCCATGACGACGACGGTGACCTTGGCACCCTCGCGCACCGCGGTCTGCAGCTCCATGACGTTGAAGCCAGCGGCACCGTCGCCCGTCACGCAGACGACCTCGCGATCCGGTGCGCCGAGTTTCGCGCCGACCGCCGAGGGAATTCCCGTGCCCAGCATACCGAGCTCCAGGATGCTGTGGTACGAGGAGGGCCGCGTCGAGGGCAGCGCCAGGGCCGCCCAAAGCGAAGTCATGCCGCCGTCGGCGCAATAGACGGCGTCGCGGCCGTACGCCTCGCCGACCACCGCGAGCGCCTGTGCGGGATGAATGCCGGGCCCACTCCAGCCCGCGACGGAAGCGTGCATCGCCTGCATCCAGGCCGCGTAGCCGGCACGCAGGTTCTGCAGGTCGGCTCGCTCGAGACTGGCGACCTTGCGACCCCGCAGCTTGGCCGCAAGACCTTCGAGCGTGGTTCGGGCATCCGCGACGATGCCGAGCGAAACCGGGCGCGATACGCCGACGTGGCGCGGGTCGATGTCGATCTGGATGACCTCGCGGCCCGCCGAGTCGCCCCAGTACTTGTCGAAGGGGACGTCGAGATTGCCGACGCGCGAACCGACGACCAGCAGCACGTCCGCGTTGCGACGCAGTGCATCGGCCGCCGGGCTCTGCGACAGGAAGCACAACGGGTGATCGTGCGGCATCACGCTGCGGCCCGCGAGCGACGGAATCACCGGACAGCCGAGTTGCTCCGCGAGCGCGATCAGCGCGGCGTTGGCCCAGGCACGGTCCACGCCGGTGCCGGCAAAGATCACCGGAGTCCTTGCGTTCGCGAGGCATCGGGCGGCAGCCTCGAGTTGCGCGTCTGAGGCTTGCGGCGGACCGGCTCGCCCGGACTCGTGCGGGAACACGGCTGCCGTGGACGGATCGCCTTCGGCATACAGCGTGGGCCCGGGTACCTCGAGATGCACCGGGCCGGGACGGCCCGCCCACATCTCGCGGAATGCCATGCGCACGATCTCCGGTATGCGCGTCCACTCGAAAATCGGCGCGCCCCACTTCACCGTCGGCCTGACGAGATCGAGCTGGTCCTGGCCCTGGAATGTGGCCGGCGTCGCGGGATAAACGATGCCGGCCCGATGCTGCGAGGTGATCGCGACGACGGGCACGCCTTCGTGCCTCGCCGTCAGCAGTCCCGGAATCAGGTTGGCCGTTCCGGGCCCGGGATTTCCGAGTACCGCCGCGACCTGGCCAGTCGTCTTGTAAAGCCCCTCCGCCATGTGCACGGCGGCCGCCTCGTGGCGGATTGGCACGAAGCGGATCCGTCGTGCCTCGAGTGCTGCCAGGAATGGATCGATTTCCGGACAAGGCAGCCCGAAGACGAATCGCACGCCCTCGTTGGCCAGTGCGCGGGCAAGGAGTTCGCCGCCGGTGATATTGCTCATGGTCGTCACTCTCCGGACCGTGTTGCCACAGTCTGGTCTCACGCGTCGGGATGCGCCCCACTCCTCGCGAGGGGGGCGTCAGGACGACGCCGGTGGGATGCTGCGGGCTGCAATGGGCAGGGCGGCACCCGCTCATCGCAACCGGCGCAAGCCACTGATCGAGCTCATTTCTGGAGATCCGCGTGCCCCGCAGTCACCTCGATACCGGCGTCTACACGCTCTGGGGCACGGCCCATTCCTTCTACACGGGAAAGATCCGTTCGTACCTGATCAAGAGGGGGGTCGCGTTCCGCGAACTCTATCCGACTCACGCGCGCTTCCAGTCCGTTGTCGTACCGGCCGTGGGTTTGATGGTCGTACCGGTCCTGGAGACACCCGACGGGCAAGTCCTCCAGGACACGAGTGACATGATCGACCACTTCGAGGAGCGCTGGCCCGATCGGTCGATGATTCCGGAGACGCCGGTCCAGCGTGCGGTGGCCTGGTTGCTCGGCGCTTTCGGGTCGGAGGGGTTGCTGCCGGCGGGCATGCATTACCGATGGTCCTACCGCACGCAGCAGGAGGAATTCCTGCGCGCCGAATTCGGCCGGGCCGTGCACGCGGGGCCGGATCGAGCCGAGCGTCGCCGTGCAGGCGAACAGCTGATGAACTACTTCAACGGCTTCCTGCCCATTCTCGGCGTGACGCCGGAAACCATCCCGACGGTCGAAGCCGCCTTGCTCGAGCTGCTCGACGCGCTCGACGTCCACTTCCAGCAGCATCCGTACCTGATGGGCGGCCGGCCCAGCATCGCCGACTTCGGCTTCATGGCGCCGCTGTACGCGCACCTCGCGCGCGACCCGGTGCCGGCGACGCTGATGAAGAACTTCGCGCCGAACGTGTACCGCTGGACCGAGCGCATGAACGCTCCGGGCATCAGCGACGGCGAGTTCCACGGCCATGCTGAGACGTACCTGCCCGACGACACGATTGCCGCGACCCTGGAGCCCGTGCTCGAGCTGTTGTTCCAGGATTGGGGCGCGGAATTGCTCGCGAACGCCTCGTTCTACAACGACTGGGTGGCAGCGAACCCCGAGCTTGCCGCCGGGCACCTGGCGTCGGCCGGCGGGGAGCGCAAGGTGCACCCGACGCTGGGCTTCGTCGACTACAGGTGGCGCGGCTGTGCGGTCCATCGCGCCAGTGCACCGCACGGTCTGTGGCACTTCGACAGGGCGGCCGCCCACGCCCGCAGCCTCACCGGTGAAGCGGCTTCGCGATTCGGTGCGCTGCTGCAGCGGACAGGCGGGGAGCGGGTAATGGCGATCCGGCTTGCCCGTCCGCTAAGGCGCGAGAACTACGTGCTGGTGCTGGGCTGAGCACCGGTCGCGTGATGCATATGGACCCGACACTGCGCCGCCGTCGTCGAGTGACAGGTGCCGGCGTGCCGACCCGCCAGGCTGCCGACGATCACGCCTACTCCTGGGAGAGACCTCGATGATGAAACTGAAGACTCGACTGACCCTGCCCGCCGTCGGCCTGTCCGGATTCGAGACGCCTCTGTCCGACGAAGAAGCAGCCGTGCAGGCCGGCGTGCATCGCTTTGCCAAGGAGTTCATGCGGCCACTCGGGGAGGAACTCGACAGGATGAGTCCCGAGGAAGTCATCGCGCCGGGCTCGCCCTACTACGGCCTGTTCGCCGAATACGCGAAGCTCGGCCTCGACCCGGCGATGCTCGCCGAACTCCCGCCCGAGATCGCGATCCGCATGGAATCTCTGATCGGCGAGGAACTCGGCTGGGGCGACGCCGGCCTCGCCGTCTCCCTGACCGTCGCGGGCTTCCCGCAGCAGATGGCGGCCGTCGTCGGCAACCAGGAACTCGTCGACCTCTGCGCAGGCCGCATCGGCTGCTGGATGATCACGCAGCCGGACAAGGGCAGCGACGTGCAGGTCTTCGACATGGCCCGCGACTGGGTTCCCGGCAAGCCCGGCAACAAGGGCAGCGTCTGGGGCCGGCTCGAGGGTGACGAGATCGTCGTCAACGGGCAGTGCTCGGCCTGGGTCTCGAACGGCTCGGTCGCGCAGGTCGCGCTCGGCTACATCGGCGCGGAATATGACGGCAGCTTCTTCGAGAAGGACGGCCGTCCTCACGGCATGTGCGTCATCCTGCCGCTCGACCTGCCTGGCGTCTCGAAGGGCAAACCGCTCGACAAGATCGGCCAGCGCGCGCTGCCGCAGGGCGAGATCTACTTCGACAACGTGCGGGTGCCGAAGCGCTTCGCGCTCGCGCTCGAGGACGAGTACTACGGCAGCATGGCCTCGGCGTGGTCGTTCGCCGGCACCCACATGGGCCAGGTGTTCACCGGCGTCGCCCGGGCGGCCTTCGAGCTGGCGCTGCAGTACTGCCACGAGCGCAAGCAGGGCGGGCAACGGCTGATCGACCACCAGCTCACGCGCTTTCGCCTCGGCGACATGCTGCGCCGGGTCGAGCTGTGCCGCGCGGTGGCGCGCCGCTCGCTGGCCTACGCGCGGCTCTCGCCGATGACGCACCCGTACGTCACCGCGGCGGGCAAAGTAACCGTGACCCAGGAAACCATGAAGGTCGTGGACGAGGCCCTGCAGCTCTTCGGCGGCACGGGCCTGTCGCGCGAATACCCGATCGAACGCCTGTACCGCGACGCGCGCGCGGCGCTCATCGAGGACGGGGAGAACTACGTCCTGACGATGCGCCTCGGCATCCTCGCCGAGCAGCTTTACGCCGAGGGCTGGTCACAGAACTGACCGCCCGTAACCGACACACCCACACCGAGAACTTCAGGAGAGAACCCATGGCCAAGTATCCCGTCGTCGTCTACGGCGCCAGCGGCTACACCGGCATGCTGATCATGGACTGGCTGATCGACCAGCAGATCCCGTTCACCGCCGTCGCCCGCAGTGCCAGGCGCGTACAGGAGATGATGGCCGAGCGCGTCGTGCGCCTCGAGTCCGCCACCTACGAGATCATCGAGGTCGAGCACGACGTCGACTCGCTGGTGAAAGCGTTCAAGGGCGCCAGGGTCGTCTGCAACACCGTCGGCCCGTTCGTGAACTTCGGCCTGACCGCCGTCGAGGCAGCGCTCAAGGCCGGCTGTCACCACATCGACACGACCGGCGAGCAGAGCTACATCCGTGCGGTGCGCGACCGGTTCGGCGAGCTGTACGCGCAAGCCGGGCTCCTCGTGTCGCCTTCGATCGCCTACATGTATACGTTCGCGGAGATCGCGGCCGAGCTCGCGCTCGAGACGCATGGCGTGGACTCGCTCGAGACCGCAACCTTGTGCCGCGGCCCCCGGTTCGCGGCTTCGGGAGTCACCGTGGGTTCCACGGCGTCGATCTTCGAGCTGTTCCGCGCCGAGCAGTGCTACCTGTGGGAGAAGAAGCTGGTGCCCCACGCGCTCGGCACCAGCGCGAACGTCGTCGATCCCAGCTTCGTGCAACCCGTGTTCTCGATTCCGTGGGGTGGCACGTCGCTGCCGGTCTACTTCGAGCACGACTCGCGCGTGCGCAGCTGCACGTCCTACGTCGGCTTCTATGACAACAACGTCATGCAGATGGTCCACGGGCTCGGCCAGAAGTGGGAGGCCGAGTACAAGAACCTGCCGAAAGAGCATCAGGACGCAGTCATCAAGCAGATCGTCGACTCGACCACGCCGAGCATGCCGCCGCGTGAGCGCACCAGCGTCGCGCGGTCGGTCGACTTCGCAATCGGCCGCGGCCAGCTCGCAGCGGTGCGCGCCACGGTGCACGGCATCACGCCGTACATCTCGACTGGCGCCGTGCAGATCGCGGCTGTGATGAAGCTGCTCGACGGCGAGACGAACAAAGTGGGCTTCGCCTCGGCCTGCAAGGCCTTCGGCCACCGCTACCTGCTCGGCTTCCTCGAGCAGCGCGGCCTGGCGCGGGCCACCGTCACCCCTCTCTGAGCAAGCGGTCATGGCCATCATCGACTTCTTTGACCGCGGCTGGCGCATCAACGCCACTGGCGCCGCCTACATCCAGGACGACCGCCGCTACAGCTTCGACGAGGTCGGCGAGCTTTCGTGCCGGATCGCCAACGGTCTGCTCGCCCTCGGCCTCCCCAGGGAGACCAAGGGCGCGGTCTGGGCGGCGAATGACGTGATGGCCTGGACCTGCACGCTCGGGCTGTGGCGCGCGAACATGTGCTGGATCCCCGTCGGTGCGCGCAACCCGGCGGAGGAGAATCACCACGTACTCGACGCCTTCGACTGCGAAGTGCTGTTCTTCCAGAAGGAGTTCGCTCCCGTCGTCGCGGAGCTGCGTCCGAGGCTGCCGAAGATCCGGCTTTGGATCTGCATCGACGCCGAGCTGCCGGGGTTCGCCGGTGCGCAATCGCTGATGCAGTGGGTCAGGGACCAGCCGGCGACGGCGCCGGGCGTGGCAGTGGACCTCGACGACGTCGTCGTCGTGTCGGCCACGGGCGGCACCACGGGCCGGCCCAAGGGCGTGATGAACACGCACCGCAGCCTGCAGGCGATGTGCGCGCACCTGATGATCGGCTGCCCCTACGGCGCCGATGAACGGCCCGTCAACCTCGCCGCGGCGCCGATGACCCACACCGCAGGGCTGCTCACGCTGCCGTGCACGGCGCGCGGCGGCACGGCGGTGGTCGTCACGAAGCCCGATCCGGTCGTTCTGCTCGGGGCCATCCCGAAGTACCGGGTGACCGAGCTGTTCCTGCCGCCGACCGTGATCTATCGTCTGCTCGACATTCCAGGCCTGGGCAGGAAGGTGGACTTTTCCTCGATGAGATATTTCCTGTACGGCGCCGCGCCCATGTCGGTGGAAAAGCTCAAGCAGGCCATCGAGGCGATCGGTCCCGTGATGATGGGCGGCTACGGCCAGACCGAGGCGCCGGGGACGATCTCCTGCCTGCCGCCGGACGCGCACTTCGCGAACGGCAAGCTCGCCTCCGACGAGCGCCTCTCGTCCGTCGGGCATCCCAATCCGCTGGTCCGCGTCGAGATCATGAACGACGCAAACGAGATCCTGCCGCGGGGCGAGACCGGCGAGATCTGCGTGCGCGGCGACCTCGTCATGAAGGGCTACTACAAGGATCCCGAGAAGACCGCCGAGACCATCATCGACGGCTGGCTGCACACCGGCGATGTCGGCCACGTCGATTCGCACGGCTACCTGCACATCACCGACCGCAAAAAGGACATGATCATCACCGGCGGCTTCAACGTTTATCCGAGCGAAGTCGAGCAGGTCATCTGGGGCCACCCGGCCGTGCAGGACTGCGCGGTGATCGGCGTCCCGAGCGAGCAGTGGGGAGAGGAGGTCAAGGCCGTCGTCGAGCTCAATGCCGGGCAGCGGGTGACCGCCGATGAGCTGATGACGCTCTGCAAGGAGAAACTCGGCTCGGTGAAGGCGCCGAAATCGGTCGACTTCGTCGAAGCCCTGCCCCGCAGCCCGATCGGCAAGGTGCTGAAGAAGGAACTGCGGGCGAGGTACTGGCAGGACGCGGCGCGCAAGATCTGAACGCGTCGAGGGAGAGAGCGACATGAGCGTGTTTGCAGGCAAGGTGGTGGTCATCACGGGCGCAGGCTCCGGCATCGGCCGCGCGTTGGCGCAACAACTATCCACGAAGGGTGCCCGTCTCGCCCTGTCGGACTTGAATGTGAAAGGTCTGGACGAAACCCTTGGATCGCTGGCCGCGGTAGCGGAAGCCCGCGGCTACCCACTCGACGTGTCGAGCCGCGAGTCGGTTTTCACCCACGCCGAGGAGGTGCAGCGCGATTTCGGCACGGCGCACTGCATGATCAATAACGCCGGCGCCACCATGATCGGTACGATCGAGCACATGACGATCGAGGAGATCGAATGGCAGCTCGGCATCAACCTGTGGGGCGTGATCTACGGCACCAAGGCCTTCCTGCCCATGATGCTGGCGCAGAGCGAAGGCTGCATCGTCAATATCTCGAGCGTATTCGGTCTCGTCGGCTATCCGGCGCAAGGCGCGTACAACATCTCCAAGTTCGGCGTCCGCGGACTGACTGAGTGCCTGTGGAGCGAACTCGACGGCACAGGGGTGCGCGCGGTCTGCGTTCACCCCGGTGGCATCCGTACCAACATCGAGAAGTCCGGCCGCCGCTGCGCCGCCTCGGGCGAAGAAGAGTCCCGCTTCTCGGTATTGGCAGACAAGCTGCTGCGGACGACGGCCGATGATTGCGCGGCAGACATCATCGCCGGCATCGAGCGCGGCAAAAAGCGCGTCATCACCGGCAACCGGTCCACCACGCTCTTCTGGCTCAGCCGGCTCCTGCCCAGCACCTACCCGGCGGTGCTCAAACTCGTCGCACGGTAATCGCCATGAATCACATCTACGTGGCCGGTATCTCCATGACGGTATTCGGTCGCCACCCCGATCGCACGCTGCACGATCTCGCCGGCGAGGCGCTGCAGGGAGCCCTGAAAGACGCCGGCTGCGCCGCGGGCGACCTGGGGGTCGCCTACTATGCAGGCATCACCAACGGCCCGCTGCAGGGACAGATCTCGATTCCCGGCCAGGTCGTGTTCAGCAAGATCGGCATCGAGGGTATCCCGGTCTACAACGTCGAGAACGCCTGCGCGTCCGGCAGTTCGGCGTTCAACCTCGCGGTGCAGAGCCTGCGGGCCGGCACGACCGACGTGGCGCTCGCCCTCGGCGCCGAGAAAATGAACATTCCCGACAAGTCGAAGTCCTTCGCAATCTTCGAAGGCGGCTGGGACGTCTCGCGCGTCGAGGAAACCTACGCGACGCTGGTGCAGATGGGCGAAGGGATCACGCCGCCGCCCGGCTCGGAGTCCGACCGGCCCTATAGCAAGTTCATGGCGATCTATGCCGCGTTCTGCCGCTGGCACATGAAGACCTACGGCACCACGCAGCGGCAGATCGCAGCGGTGTGCGCCAAGAACCACCAGCACTCGGTGCACAACCCGTACTCGCAGTTCCGCAAGTCCTTCACGATCGAGGAGGTGCTCGCGGCGCCCCCCATCACTTATCCGATCACGCTGCCGATGTGTGCGCCGCTCTCGGACGGTTCGGCAGCCGCGATCCTCGCCACCGAGGAAGGCCTGAAGCGCATCGGTGCCGACCGCAGGCGCTGCATCCGGGTGGCCGCCAGCGTCGTCCGCAGCTTCACCAATCGGCGCATGGACGAGCCGGAAAAGCACATCAGCCGGCTGGCCGCGCTGCAGGCCTATGAGATCGCAGGGGTCGGGCCCGGGGACATGCACGTGGCCGAGGTGCACGACGCCTCGGCCATGGGCGAGATCATCCAGTCCGAGAACCTCGGCTTCTTGCCGCTGGGCGGCGGCGGTCCGGCGGCCGAGCGCGGCGAGTTCACGCTCGGCGGGCGGCTGCCGATCAACCCCTCGGGCGGCCTCGAGTCCAAGGGCCATCCGCTCGGCGCGACCGGGATCGGCCAGCTCTACGAGCTCGTCACGCAGCTGCGCGGCGAGGCCGGGGCGCGCCAGGTCGAAGGCGCGCGTCATGCCATCCAGGAGAACGGCGGCGGAATGCAGGGCGTCGAGGAAGCGGCCGTCGCGATCCACATCCTCAGCCGGTGAGGGGGCGCGGGTCTGCCCGTTGCCCTTATCGATCGTGCGGCGCCCGGGCGTCGCGGGCACTCCTCATTCGGCCGCAGGTCTCCAGCGGAGAGCAGCGCCTTGATTCAGGCCCAGCCGGCGTCGTGACAGGCGCGGTTGGCCGCGATCGCGAGCAGGCCGCTGACCAGCAGGGCGAGCGAACCGGCGAGGCCGATGCCACCGACCTGGTGGAGCGCCTTCA
>Ga0102851_10000496_pt1 | contig 19993 bp, 25 predicted proteins | sample Mud3Dept3metaG_FD_79558 | JGI IMG/M metagenome (GOLD analysis project Ga0102851, IMG submission 79558) | Freshwater wetland microbial communities from Ohio, USA, analyzing the effect of biotic and abiotic controls - Mud 3 Core 4 Depth 3... | ecosystem: Environmental > Aquatic > Freshwater >... | reverse complement strand
ATTATACTTAAAAACTTTTTAAAAGTCAACATTTATCTAGTCCGTTGAGTAATATATTTGGCAATATCTGATGAACTGACTTTACCACGTAGTACTTGTGGTTAGGAGTTAATTTTTGTGGTCTACTAAAAAGTTCTTCTTCTTCTGGCTCACCAGGTAAGAAATCATATTGTGGTTCTTGGGCTGGTAATTCTTCCTCACCATTATCCATATTATGTTTCCATTTAGCTAATTGAGCTAATCTTTTAGCTTCTTTTTCTTTGGTTTTTTGAGCTTTGGTATACTCATCCATATCTAAAAACTGTTCTTCTTGTTTAACACGAGCCATAGCTTGTTCTCTGGCAGCACCAGCTTGTTTTGTTTTTGCTTCTGCTTCACGAGCCTGAGCATCTGCTTTACGAGCATCAGCATCAGCTTTCATCATATCAATAACTTGTGTTAATAAATCTTTAACTTGTCCAGTATCTTCTCCAGCTGGAGGTAGTTCTTCACCTGGCATTCCTTCTGCTCCTGGCATACCTTCTTCACCTGGCATTCCTTCTGCTCCTGGCATACCTTCTTCACCTGGTAATCCACCTTCTTCCCCACCTGGAAGTTCTTGACCTTCTTCTTGATCTTCTTCAACTTCTGGCCATTCTACATTAATAATTGTATAACGATCTTTCATTTTAAATAAGACTTCAGCAATTTCAGGTGCTGCTTCTGCTTCATCACGATCACTCATAAAATGTTGAATATCTTGTTCAAATCCTTGAGCCTGATCTGATGGAACAGTAACACGAACAATATCACCATTGTTATCGACTAATCCAAATGTGGATGTATCTCGATAATCAACACTTTCTTTATCTTCCAATGCTTTTAATTTAGAAATAGCTTCAGAGGTATCAAATGTTTGGTCAGCTCCTGGAACAGCTAAATCTTCTGATAATGAATAGAAGGCTTCACGAATACCAAGACCTCTTTTCTTTTTTAGTTTATTTGGTGGACGATTGCGTTCATCACCTTTAGCGAATTTTAAAATACGTGGATGTGTTGGAACAGTTCTTTTTACCATGGCAGCAAATAGAGGCATTCCTACAGCAGCAACAGCACCACCACCTACAGCACCTCCAGCAGCATCTTCATCTAGTTGAGGAGGAGTAATTGAATTTAATTGTTTTATGAGTTTTAGCATTGTCCTTATCCCTACTGAATACGTATGGGTGTATTTATGAGATAAGGACAAGAACTATATTTGATTTTACTCTACAAGAGTACCTTCAACAGGTTTTGCTTCATCAGCTAGAGGTTCTGTTAGACCTTCAGCTTCTTCAGCAGCTTTTTTAGCTGCTTCTTGTTCTTGTTGAATTTGTTGTAACAATGTGTTTTGGATATCACGTAAAGCAGCACGAGTTTTTAATAATTCTGAAGCTTGATCGGCTTCATCTTGACGCCAGTTATCAAGATAAACAATCATTTGTTGAACTTCTGTACTCATATTAGCAACTTCAAAAGAATTGCCATCAACTGTAATAGTTGTAGTTGGTTGTATTTGTGCCATATATTTTCTCCTATAAATGGTCATATTTTTATAATTAATCGATAGTATTTATACTAAGTTCCTTTACCCATTCCCAGGTGGGTCATATATCTATCATAATATCTGCTAATGACTTCTTTTTTCCTTTTTGTTCTGTTATTTTTTTATACATTGCTATATCAGCATCTCCGTTAGCATTTAATAATAAATCTTTAACACGCAAGTTTTTATTATCCCATAATAAATTAATAGTTTTCCCAACAGCATCACTACTTCTTGATTTTAAAAATATCCACATCATTTCACCAGATGCTTTCATTGTTGGTGTCATAATAATAGATACATACCAATCAACTGTGTTGACCTTTGTCAACCCACCAGCAATATGACTTTGATTTATTTCTGCTGCCTCAATAGCTCCACGATTTTGTTGTGATGCTGTTGCTCCCATCATATTATAATCTTCTAATATATCTTTTAATTGTTCTGTAGATCGTTTGTCTTTTTCAGATACATTATCAGCTGACACTCTTTCATTTGGATTCATAAGATCTAAATAATCAACAATTAATAAATCTGGTACAAACCCTAATTTGAGTTGAAATTCTTTAAGATATGCACGAATTGTATTACAATTCGTTCCAGATGGCATCCTTTTTATAACTAATTTGCCAACATTAGGAGCAATTTCTGTTAGAGCATCTGCTATTTCATATAAATGAGGTTCCCAATTTACTGTTGATACTCCTGTGAACATTGTATCAAATCGTTGAGCAACCATTGGTTCTGACATTTCTAATGAAATATACAAAACATTTAATTTTTTCATTATCATATTAACAGCAAGATTGGCTAAAGTGATAGACTTACCACCACCTGAATTAGCCGATACTAAAAATATTTCAGTTCGAGCTAGTCCACCACCCATTAATTCATCTACTTCCTTCCAATTTGTTGATATTCGTTGAGGAAGTTTTGAATATTCTTCTAATCGAGATGTAGGATCTTCGAAATAATGAACACCCATATCTTTATTCAAAGATATTAATACAGCATCTTTAATTATTTGTTCAATTTGATCTTCATTTTCAGTTCCTAAAAGAGCTGATGCTTTAATAACAGCTCCTTCCATAGCCTTTGCTTTACAAAATTTTTCAATTTCAGTTGAACAATACTCAATTTTATCTTTAGTAATAACATGTTTACTAAATTCAATAGAAGTTTCTGCTCTAATTTGGTCTATATCTGGTGTAGCACTATAATTATCGTAATAGGAATTTAGAAAAGTAACAACTTTTCTACATTCCGGATTGAAGTATTCAGGCTGTAGTATTGCTTTACAGATTGCAAATGTATCAGGGGATGATATTAAATATTCTAACAGTAATTTCTGTTTTCCATCTTTTTTAATCATACAAAACTCCTTTTTGTAATTACAATATCTTACGATATTTAAAAGGGTTATACAACGGAAATATAAGGGTAAACGGATTTAATAACAGTAGAAGTTGCGTATACTTTTCCAAAACTATAAAGTACCCCTGCGGATAATGCGGTTTCACTACTAAAATCCACATATTGGTCATATATTCTATCTACTGAATTGAATGGTGCTACTGCTCCTAGTATCAATACTGATCCTGGAGTATGAGTAATATAATTAGTATCTGAAAGGTAAAACGAACCACCTTGTGTAGGTATTTGTCCAGATAAGAAAGCAGATATAGCATTTGGATTATTAATAATATCTATACTACGAACATAATATGTTGTTCCATTTAGATAAACTTGTCTAACTCCAGCCCATGGGGATGATGCTGTTGGAATATTGTCAATATCTGTATAAAGTATAGTGATAGGAGATTGTCCAGTTACTATGAATGTAATAGATATATCTACAACTGTATCAGAATTAACAGTAGCAATAGTTATTAACCCAGTATTTGTGGATACTTGAATCTTTTCTGTAACAGGTGCTGTAGTTACATATATAGCTGGATTTGTAGTGTTTTGAGAAGCTAGGGATATAAATTGAGCCAATCCTGTTTCTGGTTGTGAAAATATTAATTTAGTATTATTCGCATCAATAGTTTCAGTTATAGGTTGAGGAACTGAAACTAATTGTGTTACTCCATCTACTATTCTATTCAAGAAAGTATGAATAATTGGTTTACTTTGTAAGTTGTGTGTTACAATCCAATTATCAGCTGCTACTACTTGTGAATGATCGTATAATAAGGGACGTTTAAACCAATCTTCAAGACCTGCTACAGTTGGTGTTAGAGTAGGAGTATTAATAATATCTTTATTTAATACTAAACGATTCAGTTTGCCTTTACATCCAGCAGTAATTGTACAATAATGTAATACATCTAACCCTACTCTATTTGTAGGGACACGAAGTTTACGATTACATACCGTACATTGATATACTGACTCTCCTCTAACAACAACTTTTGGCATTACATTCTACTCACTATTTGAATTTTAGAAGTACGCTTAATATAAGCATTTTCAATCTCGGTTGGAATTTTTATACTTTCTGAACATATAGCATGTTTATAAATTATATGTTGACCTTGTTGGTCAGCAGCACTCATAGGAGTTAACATAAGTCCATATGTATCTGGACCAGTTTGTTGTGGTTGAATTCCAAGTGGTTCTTCTAATATGTAATAAATTAGTTCGTCAGATACCAACTTACCAATTAATTCAAAACCATTGACTAATGTAATTAGTTTATATTCGCTCATTGTGTACTTCCTTGTATGTAATGTATATTTATGTTATTTAATGATTTGTTTATAACTCAAATTTGGATCCACTCTTACAGCATAGTAAAATGGTATTCCATAAAAGATAATTTCAGCTTTTGCCACAATTCCCTCATATAGATTTTCAGTTGAGTAAGTGTATTTGAGTAAGTCTGTTACAATTTCAATTGCTTTATCAGTATTATGAAAAGTTTCAAATAATGTATTAATGACTTGCCTATAATCACTACTTGAGTTTGTAACTTCTTGACTATAAAGGAATTTATAGTTGTTTATCGGAAAGACATAGAATAAATCTGTATCTTCTGTTAATATAGGGGGAGTTGAATATGCAAAGATAGCACGTTGTCTTAATTTTGCTACATCAGTTTCAAACGCTTTATTAAAGGCATCAGTAACTTCATCTGTTTTCTTTTTGAAACGAGCTTTTACTTTATGTAAATCGGGATATGTTGAGGGTAATGCTTTATGAATAGGTATTCCATAAGATTCTTGAATGAATTGAGAACACTCTTGTTTAATAATATGAAGGTCCTGAACAGAGAGCTGAATATTAGTTTGAAATAGATCATCGACAAGCATTAAATTACCCTTTTTTTAAGTATTTATGCTTGTCGAAATCTCTATTAGGTGTTATTGTTGGTAATCATCCTCTGAGGACAATTCCTGAATAACTTCATCAATAAATTCATTACAGATGGCAATATGTTTTTGTAACACACTACGAGGACCCTGCATTACTTCATTTAAGAGATAAGCAAATTCGGTTTGTAATAAATATGCTTTATTTGGACCTGTTTTTGTGCGAGCTGCACGATCAAGGGATGATATTGCCATATTAAAGGTATTTGTTAAATACCTAACAATTTGACTAATATCTTTAATAATAGGTACTACCGTTTTTTCATATTTTTCAGCCATACTTTTATATCCTTTTATCAATATGTGAAAGAGAAAAACCAATGTCAATATTCAGTTGACGGATTACATTATACACAAATAAAAAATAATGTCAACGGTACAGTTGTCTTTTTCATGTTAAAAAGTTATAATATAATAAAGAAATAAAACATATTGTTAGAAGATAAATTAGAGGTATATCAAAAGGATTGGTAAATAAACTACCTATCAAAAACCATAAAATAATAATTAACTTATAAGGACAACCACATGTTAAAGGATTTAACAATGCAACTCAAACAATTGTGTTTTACTTCAGAACAAACACAATTTCAAGACCATTTTTCATCAGAAATTTGGGAAACTACATATAAAGACCATAATGATAATACAATAGACGACACTATGTTTCGTGTTGCTTATTCGATTGCCTCCGTTGAAAAAACAGAAGAACTAAGAAAGGAATGGACAATAAAATTTTATAATATGTTAACAAACTTCAAAGCAACAGCAGGTGGTAGAATATATGCCAATGCTGGAACTGAATGGGGTGGTACAACATTAATGAATTGCTATGTTGGTCCAAGAGTAGCATTTGATATAGATTCATTACAAGGAATTTTAACTCATTTATCCCATCAAGCAAATACATTAAAATCAGAAGGTGGGTGGGGTGAAAACTTCTCATATATTCGTCCAAGAGGAGCATTTATATATGGTATAGGAGTTGAAACTCCAGGTGCTGTAAAATATATGGAATTGTTTGATAAATCCTCTGAAATCATAACATCTGGTTCAGGTAAAAAATCTACTAATGGTAAAGCAAAAGGTAAGATTCGTAAAGGAGCTATGATGGGAATTTTGGATTGCTGGCATCCGGACATTATAGAATTTATAACAGCAAAACAACAACCAGGTAGATTATCTAAATTTAATATATCAGTAAATTGTACTGATGAATTCATGAAGAGAGTTGTTCGTATTCATGAAATTGATCTTCGTTCTCAACACGAATCTGATTTAACTATATTGTCAGCATTACTACTAGAAAAAGCAGAACTTGATGCTTGGGATTTATATTTTCCTGATACAACTTATCCAAAATATAAAAAAGAATGGACTGGTGACATAAAAGTTTGGTTAAGTAAAAATTATCCAGTAGTTGTGTACAACCAAACATCCGTTATGTTATTATGGAATATGATAATGGATAGCACTTATAATCGTGCTGAACCAGGTGTTTTGTTTTTAGATAGAGCAAATTACTTTTTACCATTATATTATGCTGAAACTATATTTGCTACAAATCCTTGTGGAGAACAAACATTAGCCCCTGGTGGTGTTTGTAATTTAGGTTCAATAAACGCTACTCAATTTATTAATGATGATTTTACTGATTTTGATTATGAAAAACTTGAAAAGTTTGTAAGTTATCTTGTTAGATTTTTAGATAACGTAAACGAAGTTACAAAAGCTCCTCTTCCTGAATATGAATATTCAATTAAAAATAAAAGAAGAATTGGTGTTGGAATTATGGGATGGGCTTCTGCTTTGTATATGTTAAAAACTCGTTTTGCTTCTAATAAGGCTTCAGTATTTAGAGATAAAGTGATGAAAGTTATAGCACAAACTGCTTATAAGACTTCTATTGACCTTGCTATTGAAAAAGGAATGTTTACTTTATGTCAACCAGATAAACACGCAGAAGGTCCATTTATTAAAAGTCTTGATTTACCAGAAGAATATATGGAAAAAGTACGAACAACTGGTATTCGTAATAGTTCATTATTATCAATTCAACCAACAGGAAATACATCTATATTTGCTAATGTTAGTTCAGGTGGATTAGAGCCTGTGTTTATGCATGAATATGTTAGAACTATTATTGTTAATTATTTGCCAGAAGATATGATGTCATTCACTCCTAAATGGTATGAAGGAGAATGGTTTGAAACTGATGTATTTAAATTAACAAAAGAAGGTGATGAAGATATTCTTCGTGGTGAATATAATGGTATAGTTTATAAGATTGATAAAAATAGAGGATTGACAAAAGAAGTATTATGTGAAGATTATGGTGTGCGTCATATGAAACAACGTGAGGAATGGAATCCAAAGGCTAAATGGGCATCAACAGCAATGGCAATGTCAGTAGATGATCATGTTAGTGATTTAACTGGATTTGCTCGTTGGATTGATTCTGCTATTAGCAAAACTGTTAATTGTCCTAATGATTATCCACTAGAAGCGTTCAAAAATATATATCTTGATGCTTATAATTCAGGTGTTGTGAAAGGTGTAACAACTTATCGTTCTGGTACAATGACAACAGTATTGGCTGCCAAAGACGAAAAATCAGCCACTGATTATGATGAAGAGATAATTCTATCAGATGTTAAATTACCAGATAGTTCTCCTGCTTCTATGAAAATATTAAGAACGGATGGTAGAAAATGGTACTTAACTATTATTTGGAATGAACAACAAACACGTCCATTTGCTTTATTTGTTCATACTAATAGCCACGAAAAAAGTATAACTACTAATGATGCTGTGGATCATTTATTAGAATTAGCAAAAAGAAAAGGTATTCCACTACAACATATTGAAACTACATTGGATAAATGTGAAAATGATAATAATACAACAAAGATTGCTCGAATGATAAGTCTTAATTTAAGACATGGTGTATTAATTAAAAACATTGTTTCTACATTAGATAAAGTAGATAATATTACAGTTGGAACATTTTTATTTCAAATTAAAAAGTTCTTATCCTCATTTATCAAAGATGGTGAAAAAATTGAAGGTGAAGTATGTACTGAATGTGGTAGTATTAATGTTGTATATCAAGAGGGATGTCAAAAATGTATGAGTTGTGGACATAGTAAATGTGGATAATATGACTAAAGAAGAAATTGAAATAGCAAAAGAAGAACATAAAAAATGGTTCGATAAGCAGATGGCTGATTTTGTTAATATTCAACCAATGAATTCAGCGTTATTTAAGGATTTATATGATGCTGCTATTCCAGAAGAACAATTAATAAAAGAAGGGTATGAACCAGTATGTCCATCTACTCGTTTAATGTGGATTAAAAAAGATGTGTGATGATAGTTTATTACCAAAATTAAAACATTTACAAATTACACCAACAGAATTAATTTGTACCTCAAATTCACAATGTTGGTGTAATAAAGTATCTTACAGATTTAGTCATTTACAATCTTTTGATGGATGTATGTCTCCAAAAGAGATGTGTGAGTTAGGTGGGAATGATTTAACTGAACAAGATAAAAAATATTTACAAAGTTTATTTAACAAAAAGTTTAATCCTATCTCTTGACTTTTTCCCTATAATAACGTATAATCCTCCTATAGTTAATATATAAGAGGATTTTTTAAATAAAAAGAGGTTATAATGCAAGTCAAAGAAATATTAGAAAACCAAAACAAATACAAAATCTTTGTAGATTTAGATGGTGTGATGGTTGATTTTAGTAAATTTGCTGAAGAGAAAATTGGTCATCATCCAAAAGATTGGGAGTTAGACCGTAATGTAAAAAAGTCTTTTTGGAAAGGTGTTGATAAATGGGTTAAAGACGGAAATAAATTCTTTGAAATTATGGATCCAATGTCTGATGCTGATGATTTATGGAAATATATTGCTAAATATCATCCAACAATTCTTTCAGCAACTGGACATGTAAAACATGCTGAAGCGGAAAAAAGAGCTTGGGTTCATAATCATTTAGGCAAAGATGTTCCTGTTATATTAACATTTGCTGCATTGGATAAAGCAAAACACGCTGCTCCAAATCGTATATTGATTGATGATCGCGAAAAAGCAATTGAACCTTGGAGACAACGTGGTGGTATTGGTATTTTACACACAAGTGCTGCTGATACTATAGCACAATTGAAGGAGTTTGGATTATGAAGAAAGGGTACATTGCTTTTGTATTAGATGATAATACAAAAGCAAGAATATTGGCAGCATTTCCTCCAAAATTTCCAGACGTATATGCTCATCATGTGACTATAATATTTGGTAATAATGAGCCTTCAGAAACAATGATAGAGGCATATAATCTAATCTTTAATATTGGAAATATTAAAGTGGTTGGATATGTAAGAAATGATAAAATAGAAGCGTTAATGGTAAGTATTAATGACACTAATCTACGACTTGATGATAAAATATATCATTTAACATTATCTTTGGATAAATTAAATGGTGCTAAACCAGTTCAATCAAATGAACTATTTATTACTAATCAAGTCTATATGATGACTAATCATATTCAACTTACTGGTAAGATTGAATTTATTCCATTTAACTAAACGGTTTGATGATTAATCATCATCAAACCACTTTTTACTATCTATTTTTGAAAAATTGTCATATAACTCATCATTATTTAATTCATCAGTAAATATAGCCCATTCTGTTAATGTGCTGAATTCTTTTCCCTCTACTGTATCCCATACAGACCCATCAGTATTAATCTCAATTCCATATTGTTCAATAATTTCATCAAGTGACATCATTTGTATATCATGAACCGCACTTGATGGATGTGTAATGGTATTTTTGTAAGCCATGCCTTTTAATATTCCTTTTAATTAGTTATTAGTGTAAACACCTTTAGCGTACTTTGTTAGTATTTCTTGTAACTCTGTAATGTAAATTTTTCTTCGTTTTTCTTCATGTTTAAGCAGATCATCATAATGTGCTAATAATATTTCCGCTTCTCTTAATCTTTCTTCGTTTTTGGTATATTCATCTTCTGTAAATCTATATACTGGTAAATCAGCAATATAATCAATATATACAATTCCAAATTCAGTTAATAACTCTTTCAATTCAGCTCTAGATTGTGTTTTCTTTGCTAATCCTCCTACATTATTTTGAATAGCACATCTGATGTCTCTATATCTTTGAATATCAATCAATAATAATTCACGAAGTCTGGTATATCTATTAACATACCATTGTAATCGCCATTCAGTAAATTTAGCAACTAGTTCAATTGGGGTCGTGTTCCAAACAGCTTCACCAGAAAAATTCAAAACATTTAAATTTTCAATATGTCGAACTGTTAACCCTAAAAGTTGAAGAATAGATTCTTTTGTTTGTGTTCTTAAAAAACCTTTTTTGAATTTAACTTCAATCTTGACTGTATCTCTTGAGTAATTAGTATAATCAATTACATTTCCCTTTTCATACTCCGTTTCCAATTTGTCAATTACTTTCTCATGTGATTGTCCATAAGGGATTTTAGTAATAACGATTGTCGTCGCATTAACTTCGTGGTATTCACCGTTAAAATAATAAGCAATTCCTCTATCCATTTCTATTGACATATGGGATGTACTATCTAATGGAGTAAATTCAGGAATTAATTCCTCTATGTCTTTCTCTTTTCTTAATACACTTAATTGAGCAGTAATAATATCACTTAATTCTCTTGGTAATATATTAGTAGCAAATCCAACAGCAATTCCTTCTGCTGGATTTAGTAATGCAAGAGGTATTAATGGTAAGAAATGAACTGGTTCCTTCTCAGTTCCATCATAATTATCCATCATAGGAATTATTTCAATATCCCTCATAACTACATCTTGTGTAAATTTTGATACTTTAACAGATGTATAACGACTTGCACCAAAAACAAGTGGATTTAATAACGTGCCAAAAGCACAATCACTAGCAAATAATGGAATATTATTTCCATAAGGTGCTGCTAATGTGTTAATAGCACCTTCTGGCATAGCATGAGGATGAATAGGCATTGTAGCACCAGCAAGATTTGCTGATTTCCATTTTTTACCATCACGAGCTGTCCAAAGAACTCTTCGTCCACCTGATTTTAATCCATCAGTAACAGCTGGAATAGCACGACTCTGCATAACATAAAGAGCATAATCCCTTCTTTGCTTATTGATGTATTCAGAAGATTGTGGTTTTCTCATTAATCATACCACTTTGGTTGTGGGAACAAATCACCATATTGTCTAAGATACATAACTGCTTTAGATGTTACTTCTTTCATGTGCATAGGAGTATAGTTCGTTTGTTCAACGCTAACATTAATATTATACGGCATTAATGTATGTTGATGAATATGTCCATGAATATTTAAACACGGTTGAGGAACTATATCTAATGGATAATGTGTTAATAATAATTGATATTCTCTTTCAGCATCAATAACATCAATCACTAAACAAGAATATTGTTCATCAAACTTTAAGTTGTTTAATTTACCTTTACTATCCATATCATGATTACCAATAATATGAATCTTCCATCCTGGTAATTGATTTAGTATTTCATTAATACCTTGAACATTTCCAAATGTAATGTCACCAAGCCAAAAAACAATATCATCTGGTTGAACTACATTAATATAGTTTCCAATCAAACATTTATTCATTAAATCAACATTAGGAAATGGTCTTCCAGCATATTTAATAATATTCTTATGTCCAAAGTGAAGATCACTCCAAAACCAAACATTACGACCATTAAACATTCCTGTGTTATCCAATACAAATGGGTTACGTAAATGAATAGATGTATCGTGTGGAATGTTCCAATGTTCTGGGTTATGTGCTTTTTTTCGAGCACCATGAGTTACATCAGGAAGTGTTAAATCTTCCAAATAATGCTTTAACAATGTTTCATGTGTAAATTTCATTACATAACTTCCTTAATCCGTTTTTGCCATTATCAATTATATAATTAAAAGTATCAACTGCTCTGGATGATAGGTTAATACCATATCCGTATCTCCATAATTCTTCATTATGTTGCCAACAATCAACAACTTCCTGAACAGACATTTTCCCACTTAAAATATCAGAGATATTTGATTTATTGTTAAATTGAGGACAATCTGAGGCTGCTAAATAACAATCTTTATCAAATTGAAGTAATTCTTCCAATTTACCTAATTTATATGGATTTGTATAACTCATCGTTACTCCCCATTAGACATTAACCAAGCTTTTCTCATATCAGTGCTATTACCAAATAATAATTCCATAATTCCTGTTATGTTTCCATCATCTATAATCGGGATTAAAGAGTCTGTTTTTTCTGATAAAATCATTTCCCAATCAGTTTTACTCATTGAGCCCAATCCTTTCATATATTCTATTGTCCATCCTTTATATTTGTTCTTTACTTTTTCGTAATCAGCTTTTGTAGTGAAATGTATTCTCTTCCCGTTTTTAGATGCTACAACATTAGGAGCAACTAATCTGTAAAAAACTGGTTCATATTTAGGATCAAATAATTCAGGCCAAAATTTATAAAATAAACAAATTAATAGGGTAAAGATATCGTCTCCGTCAAAATCTGCATCAGTTGCTGGAACAATACGGCCGTAATTCATTATACTTCTATCAGCCTTTTTACCAGGAGTTAATCCAAGAATAGTTAATAGTTCTGTTAATTTGCCCATTTTTAGGACTTGTGCTGGAGTACTTCCCCAAACATTATTTATTTTACCTGTGAGAGCATAAGCTGCTGTTGTTTTTGGTTCACGAGCTTCACTTATTTGACTTTTTGCTGATAATCCTTCTGTTATTAATATTTGACATTCAAATCTATTTGTACTTGTAGCATCTAATAATCCAGGAGCTTTTATCTTTTTTCTTATTTGTTTTTCATGGTTATCAATAGCTTTTTTGTTCTCTCCATAATGATGTCGTTCATTAGCTCGTTCTAATACATCAGCAAGCCAAACAGAAGTTGTTTTTGTAAATGACTTCCAATTAGCATCAATCACATTTGTAAATTCTTTACGTAAATCAGGTCCTGTTAATCTTGTTTTTGCTTGACTATCATATTCAGGATTTTTAATCTTTAGGTTAGCTAGAACTAATAGATTTTGTCTAATATCATTCCTAGTAATTTCTGCTTTCAGTTTTTTTGCTTCTTTTTCTAATTGTGTTCCAACTCTATCAAAAAGAACATTAAAGAACTGAGTATTACATTTCCCACCATCAAATAATAATGAACTATTCACCCAAGTAAACATTTGTTCATCTATTCCATCATATCCATTACATATTACATAAATCTCTCCCTGAACATTAGCTTCATTTACTTCAAACTTATAAGTAATTTTTCCATCAGCAATCTTGTCAATATACTCTTGTAATCCCTTTTTATAACGAAACTTTTCTCCGTTATATTCTACAGTAATATCAGGATTTGTCAATGCAATTTCAATTGCTCTATTACGTATTAAAGAATTTGGTAATGATACATCTTTAAATACTAATGGATCTAATTGAAATGTGATTTCAGTTCCAGTTTGTTTTATTGTTGTATCAGTTATTTTAGGTTTTGAAATTTTATTAGCACCATCAACAAACTTTTGATAATATTTTTTGTTGTTTCTTTGGATATTAACTTCAAATTCAGAACAACAAAAGTTTGTACAAGCGGCACCTACTCCATTTTGTCCAATAACCCCAACTTCTTTATCATCTGTAAAATTACGACCAGCCCTTAAATGTGAAAGAGCTATTTCAGGTGTATAAATGTTTTTAGTATTTCTACCTTCATTTACTACTTTAATATCAATTGGAATCCCACGTCCATTATCAGCAATTGTATATAATCCAGTTTCAGGACTTGTTGTCAACTTTAATGATTTGACTTTAGAAGTAAGATGAGAAAATTCATCTAAACTATTATCAACTATTTCACCAATAGCTTTATATAAGGCTGGAATAAATGTTACATTTTCTAATTTAAGAATAGGTTCGGATAATAATGGAATTGAATAAGTAGTTGGATGCATACTGCCTAAATAGACTTGTGTTCGTAAACGAACATGTTCTCTATCTGAAAGAGATACAATATCAGCAGATGTATATGAAGTATCTTTTGCCATTACATCATTATCCTCTTTTTTGTTTTTTGCATGTCTTCATTTTTATTAATTAATAAGTTTAAATCTTCTAGGGCCATTTTTAATGCACAATGGAGATTTAATACAGTTGGATTAGATGCTTGTAGTGTAGACAGTAGTCCAAGATTATTGAGTACTAATTCTTGTTGTACAATTAATTGTGAAATATTCATAGTAGTCCACATATCTGATCTAATGTTTATTTCCCAATCTTCTGGTTCTCGTTTACTTTCGTCCATGTCTTTTTCCTTTACAATACGTGTTTATAATTACACTAGCTTGAACCCCTTCAGTTATATTATCAAGTATACTTCTAATTGTATACAACATTCCGTGTTTTAAAACAGAATCATTTACATCTTTACAATTATCATTTATATCAAGTGTACTTATTTTCCAACCTAATTCAATAGCTTGTTCAGCTAATAAATAACCATCTCCTATTCTATCAGGAATGACTACTTTTGGTCTATGTGATTTATTTAACCATAGAATTTGTTGAGAAGTCAATTTATTACCAAATACAGCAACACCTTTAATAGCATAAGCATCAAACCATCCTTCAACAACATATAAAGGATTTTGTGTGTATACTAGTAAATGTTCATATCCATAAAGTACATTATCTCTTGGTGTTGTGGCACTTAAATACTTTTTAACATGGTTATCTGTTAAATCACGACCTTGATAAAATATCAACTTATTATCTTTATAAACTGGAATAATTAATCTTCCATACCATCTTTTATTATCTGGATGATCAAATTTCTTAACACAAAAGAATGGATAAGTTTTCCAATCAATACCTCTGCTAGTTAGATATTCAATTGAATATTGACACCAATCATCTTCTGGATCATCTGTTAATGGATAAAAGAAAGAAAACATTGGTATTTCAGTTGGTTCTATTAACCGATGTTCGAAAGTAACAGTTTCATAATTATGAAGCAAGGCATCTAGAACTATTTTCCTCCATTCAGTTTCAGGAATATTAAAGGCATCTAAAACCTCTATCATTTCCTTAGAAGGATTTCTTGAATGGGATGGGTCATAGACCGCAGTATGCCCACAATTGAAACAATTATAACCAACAGTAGGACCATCAAATTTAAAACCTGCACGAAGACCTTTTTTTCCATGGTCATTACAGACTTTACAGGCAACAGAATACCATCCTTTTGAATTCACATAAGATGGTAAATGGACATATGCTCTGATAATTTCTGGTAGTGTTATAGTTTCCATTCATTTAAAGTTCTATTAAATGAATATTATACTATACTTTTAGGGGAAAGTCAACTATACTTTTTCTTTAGGCTTTTTAGGAAGTTTTTTAGGGGAAATAATAATAGGTGCTTCATCTATTTGTTCTTCTTCGTCTAGGGGTATCATATTATCTAATCTTTCACGAACTTCTGTAGAACTCATCCATAAATCTTCACCTTTTAATATACGATTAAACTCTGTCTCAGAAAGAAAAGGAATGTAAATTTGCTTTGCTAAGTCAGTAAACCACTTAACAGTTGCTTCAAGTTGAGATGTGATTTCGTTTCCTTTTCCCATTATACCACTTCTGAAATTATGAAACATAATAATACAATGGTCATTTACTATCATTTCATCACCAGCCAAAAATATTAATGTTGCTAGTGAATAAGCCATTCCATCTAATACAGTTATGATTTTGGCTGGTGAGTTTTTCATAGCATTAATAATTTGGACACCAGTATCCAATCTACCACCAGAAGTATTTAAATGAATGTAAATCATATCATTTGGATTAGCCATAAGAATCCTATGAATCATTTCTGAATAATCATCAGGACTGCCAATATCCTCACTTAAATAAAAATGAATATGTTGAAATTGAAAAGTTTGTTCATATTGTTTATATGGTTTCTTTTCTGGAAATGGAAATACCGGATATAAATTATCATTATCTTTATTATTTAATAACATACTTATCCTTATAGTGTGATTTGAGTATTTACTCACAATCTAAGGGGCATAAAAAAAGGCTACTGAAGTAGCCTTTTCCCGCTATTGGTTTATAAGGTAGCGAACCCCAGTAGCGATTGCGGATTAGGCAACCATTGCTACATTATAATTTTCGTCATTTGCGAATATTTTAATTTATGCTGATTAGGTCAGTCATCTCACCAGCTGCCTAATATAGTACTTATAACCACGTCGATTCCAATCATCCCCATCAAGAACACACTGCCCTTCGACGTATCCTCCCTAACACAGGAGTTCGTGTTAGTTATCCCATTGCTGGCTACCGTCCAGTATGTTCATGGTGGAGATGGGGGCATCCGAGAGCCCCGTCCGCAACTACTTTTGTATATCAAGTTTACAGCTATTTTTTATCATTAATCTATAATTAAGCCTCTGTATACACGTCTGTATATAAGTATCATAATCGTTACAGTTTATTCGTATATGCCCCATAACTAGCATCTCAATAGATTATCCCTTTATAAACCACATGATAGCAGCAAGTCATATTCATTTTTCGTTTGCAACCTAATCAATGAACTGTTAATGCCTCTTAGCTCAACTACTCTCTTGGGCAGACTTATCAAAATACTAAAAATGTACACTTAGGTATTTTGAATATGCTATCTTGTTGTATTTATAGGGATAAACTTTTTACCCTATTTTTCTATATATCTTTTGTATAATCCCCAATAAAACAATATATTATACTACCGATAAACACTAAAGTCAACAGTGGATGAGTTTGTACTACATCCCACATAATATTCCAAAAACTATTATTGATTGGTCTTAGAGTTTCTGGATGAAGATTATTTAGTTCTTCAACATCAGGCGCTATTGCCGCCATATTTCCTAATATATTCATCAGCATAATAATCCATCCTTTCGTTAACCATTGTGGCCAATACTTCTGGATGAACTCCAGAAGCTAATGAAGTTATATAGTGAATCTTAGATATATTTAGTATTTTTTCAGTAGGGTCAAAAACGGATAAGTCTACTTTTGTACGATCTGGTAATGATATTACAGTTTCAAAAGCATCTTTTGCTACTTCATACGCCATATTATCTATAACTTCAAATAATCCCTTAACAGATAAAGGTGCTACTTCACCATCTCTTATAGCATCATCACTTACCTCTTTCCATAATTGTTGTTCTTCTTGTGAAATATGTGACGCTAATTGAACTGCTTTAAGTATATCTTCCATTTATGTTCCTTTAGTTTGTATCCAATTAAGGTCTAAGTCCTCTCCATATTCACCAATGATGTTAATAAGAGGTAATATACCTTTTATATCAGGTAATTTTTTAATATCTAAATTACCTATATCATAGGATAAAGTAATATGAGGTTCATAATTTGGAAAATCATAAGTAGCCTTATGTTCATCCATCAATTCTTGATGACGTTTACATAACTCATCACAATCATATTTAAGCACTAGACAATTTGCTGTTGAACCATCTTCATTATCAGAAGGCCATACATCAAATTCTTTTGGTGTACCTTTTATAGGGTCTTCAAATTGACCATATGGTGAATACTTAGGTAAATGTTTTCTACTATATAAAACGGTTGAATGCATTTTATCTGCCGATAATCCATTAGGTATCTTATTGTCTTTTATATACTTTAAAATAGCATCTGTTGTTTTATCGTCAAAATTAACTCCAGCATATGTTCCTTTTTGTCCTTTAATTTCAAATAATTTCATCATCACCAATCCTTGGTTTTCTTCTATTATACTTTATTATTTAAGTATTGTCAATATTATTTACGAACAAATTTAAAGAACTTTATTTCAGGGTTTTCAGTGTCCTTGACACTATCTACTTTAAACTTGTTTCCTACTGTTTTAATTGGAAAAAACATATCACAGTCAACTTCTTTATTGACAATAGTTAAATGGAGTTCGTCAGCAATTGCTATTCCTTCAATAAACAATCGTCTTCCACCAATGATATATACTGGATTATCAGTATCTTCTGTATAAAACTCTACATGTCTAATGTTAGGAATAACTGTAGCATTAGGTAATTCAGTTAATGTTTTTGAAACAACAAAGCATTTCCTATCTGGAAGAACACTATCTTTAGCTTTTTCTCCTAATCGTTTATTAATATCTTCATATGTATTACGACCCATAATACATATGTGACCCATTGTTTGTTCTTTAAAATGTTTAAAGTCTTCTGGATAATACCAAGGAATATCTCCATTATATGAGAATCCTCCATGATTTATTTCAACAGCAGCTATAATAGCATATTTTTGTTGTGCTTGGCGTCCTCTGTATTGTTCTTGTCGTTGATTAGGATCTGCACCCGTAGCACCACCCATCATAGCAGCACGCATTTGGGCTTCTCGTTGTTGTCTCATTTGTTCTGCTAATACTTGTTGCATTTCTTCTGGGGTCATATTAGTTCTGCTCCTGCACCCCAAACGTTTTTATTGAGATTATTACGTTGATCGTTATCCAATAGATATATTTCTATATCAAAGAATACAGAAGCATAACTTGTACTATGCCAAAACAAATCATCAATTACTCGGTCTAAAGTTACAAATTTGAAAGTTAATCCATTATCTGTAACTACTCGATGATCAGGTATACTATATAATTCCTTAATAAATTCAGGTGATGTATCATATGCCAATAGATGAATAAAATCCAAAAAAGCATTCAGAGGGTCTTTCCCAACATATACATAATTATTTGATGTAGTACTTGTCCAAACTTCTCCTAACATTAGGTACATGTATGCAGTAGTAACTCCAGCTTTGTTTGGAAGCTTGGATACAGTTTTATTGTTAATGTGTTCAGTTATATTATGTAATCTTGTAATATCCAATTGAGTCGGGTTTAACATGTGTATCTCCTTTACATTACAGCATTTCCTTTAATTGATTGATACTAATGACTTGTATATTTAGTTGACGAGCCTTATCAAGTTTCCCCGACGATCCGTCGGGGACGTTTGTTACTACTAAACCAGTTCTACTACTTACAGAACTACCCATTTTTCCACCAACAGCTTCAACTTGTTTTTCCAGTCCCGAATCCCTAAATCCAGTGAACACAACTGTAATTCCACTTAAATTTCCAGTTTTTGGTGCTTCATAAGGTGCTATATTAATTATAGCACCAACTTCAACTAAGAACTCAATAAATAGTTGATATCCATTTTGGATTTTTGTTGCCGTTTTCTTTTCAAATCCATCAACAGCAACAATACGACTGAAACTTTCACATAATGACATATCACCTTTAAAGGCATCATACAACTTCTTCATTTTACGAACACCAACTCCACGACCAAAAGCAGGATGTGCTCCCATAAGAACATATAATGGAATGTTATCTAATCTTTCACGTAACCCAAGAAAGATTTTCTTTCCCATTACACTAGATCCAAGTAGACTGCTAAGGTCCTCTTGTGTAAGTTTAATAACACTTTCAGGTGTTTCAAATCCCATATCAAAAATCTTTTGAAGATTTCCTCCCCCCAAATGAGGAGCTTTAATAGTATCAAAGAAATCTACTAGTAATCCATACTTGGCAGTTTCATTATCCGCTGCATTATATAAGACTAAATCAACTCCAGTTTCAGTCCAATAACAATCACCACATTCTTTGGTTTTGGTTTCAAACCATTCTTCAAAATCAAACCAATCATCACTATCAGGCATTGGATGAATAACTTCCATAATAAATGGAATAACATCACCAGCTCTTGTGATTTTAATCTTTGCTCCTGGACCAATTTGATTATCATGAATGAATTTCATATTAAATCCAGTAGCCCAACTAACTGTAACTCCAACTAACTCAACTGGCTCAATATTAACTCTTGGTTT
>Ga0102851_10000495_pt1 | contig 20001 bp, 17 predicted proteins | sample Mud3Dept3metaG_FD_79558 | JGI IMG/M metagenome (GOLD analysis project Ga0102851, IMG submission 79558) | Freshwater wetland microbial communities from Ohio, USA, analyzing the effect of biotic and abiotic controls - Mud 3 Core 4 Depth 3... | ecosystem: Environmental > Aquatic > Freshwater >... | reverse complement strand
GCTTCTGCCCCTGGGAATTCACACTCCGTTCTACGCGTCTTTTGATTATTTTCCGCTTTTGCCCTGGTTTGGCATTTTTCTCGCCGGCGCCGCTCTGGGGAAATCGGTTTACGCTTCCAAGCGGAGCCTGATCCGGCGACGGTTGCCTTTCACTTTCGTCAATTTCGCGGGCCGGCATTCCCTGCTGATCTACCTTGTCCATCAGCCGGCCATCCTGGGAGCCCTTTACCTCCTGGGCCTGGTTCGGTAGCCGCGGCTCCCAACGAGAGGCAAAGCCGACTGAGATAGCCGGGGGGCAGCCGTCTCTTCAGATATCGTAGACAAACGGGTTTTTAACGATCCGGCCGCTTGTCTTATCCCCCAAGAGGTGTTTGGCCAGCCTTTTTCCCAGGCAGATGAGGGTCAGGATGGGCGGCAAGCCCCAGGAAAACGGGATGACCGAGCAGTCGCAAACATAGAGGTTGTCGAATTCCGTCTTGAGGTTTGAATCGACCAGGTCGTTGACCTTGACCGTGCCGCCCGGATGTGTCGCCAGGTACCGCGTTTTAAGGATGTGTCGGGCGCCGGCGTTTTTAAGGATCTTCTTGGCCCTTTCGTAGCCCTCCCGGAATTTCATCTTCTCGGACCTGGGGAGTTCCTTCATAACGAAACCCCGGCTGGTGAGCCTTCCCCCGAGGCCATCCTTGAGCTTGATCATAATGGGGAGAGTATGGGAGTGGGAAAACAGCCGGTCCGCCCTCAGGACCTCGGCGATGAACATCCGGTAGATCCATCCGGGCCAAGGCAGGTCGGTCATGAGGTAGCCCTCTTCCTCCAGGCGCAGGCCGGCGGTCATGGGGAATTCCTTGCCGCCTTTGATGTCCTTGACCGAGCCCATGACGGAGATCAAGGGGTCGAAAAAGAAATTGCGGCCGGCCCCGGGGAGGCCGCTCTTCCGCAGGATGAGTGGGGACCCGATCCCCCCGGCGGAAACAACGACCGCCGAAGCATAGGCGCGTCGGGTTCTTCCTTTTTTCACATACTCAACGCCGACGGCGGTCCTGTCCTCCATGAGGACCTTCCTGACCCTGGCGTTAGCCGTCAAAAGGGCCCCGTTTTTAACGGACTCCTCGACATACATCCGGGCGTCCCACTTGGCGCCGTGGGGACACCCCATCGTGCACTTGTCGCACCCGGGAAGGCACTTCTCCTGGTAGACGATTTTGTCGAGCCTTTTCCAGTCGTACCCCAGGCCGCGGGCGCTCTCCATGATTCTTTTCGCCAGAGGCCCGACCAGGCGGTCTTCCAGAGGCGCGATCGGCAGCTCCCTCCTGGCTTCCGCGAGTTCTGCTTCCAGATCGATCCCGAAGGGTTTGAATTTTTCAAGTGGGGGGTCAAACGCCGTGGCATAGGCGGCGATGGAACTCCCGCCGGCGATGATTCCCCGGCCGAGAGCCAGGAGCTGGTTCGTGATGAGGAGGCCTTTTCCCGGCACAAGGAGCGAGGCGGCGCATTGAGCGGTCGTCCCTTTGATCGGCCTGTTGTGCCCCCGCTCGAGGATGAGGACGCGCTGGCCCCGCCGGCTCAATTCCCTGGCCACGGTCGCTCCGCCCGGACCGGAGCCCACGATGATGGCGTCGAATGAATCGGTCTGTGGTGACGGCATGATCTCCGCCTCCTGATCCGGTGCGTCCTGGAGTTTTTTCAATATACTCACGGTGGAAAACTGTGTCAATGTACCGCTCCGGTTGACCTCGTTCCGGCGCCGGTCTAAGATGGAAAAGAGAAAGTCCATGACGGCGCGGTTTATCGCCCTGCTGACCGATTTCGGGGAGAGGGACTTTTTCGTCCCATCCCTCAAGGCCGTTATCGCCGGGATCAACCCGGAGGCCCGGACGATCGACATCACCCACGAAGTGCCTTCGTTCGATATCCGGGCGGCCAGTTTTATTCTTTCCTCGTGTTATCGCTTCTTCCCCCAGGGAACGGTCTTTCTGGCGGTGGTCGATCCCGGCGTCGCCAGCGGCCGCCCCATCCTCCTGGCCGAGACCAAGAAATATTTCTTTATTGCCCCCGACAACGGTCTCCTGACGCTCCCGCTGCGAAATGAGGAAATCGTCGGCCTGAGGAGGGTCAGCCGGAGCCGCTATTGGCTTACGGCCGGGCGCACGACGTTCGAGGCCAGGGACAGGATGGCGCCGGTTGCCGCCTGGCTGACCCTTGATCTATCGCCCCAGGAGTTGGGCCCTTCCGTCAAGAACTACAAGCGGTTGAAGATTGCAGGGCCCCGCCGGCCCGGACACGAGATCACTGGTGAAATCCTCTATGTGGACAAGTACGGCAACCTGATGACCAATGTTCCAGGTTCCATGATCCGGGCGGCAGGACGGCCGGCATCGAAGAAAAGAATCGTCTTGAGCTTGGGTCGAACAGCGATCGGACGGTTCGCCGCTTCCTACGCCGATGTCCGGGGCGACGGGCCCTTCTTCTTGGTCAACAGCCAGGGGTTCATCGAGATCGCCGTAAGGGAGGGATCAGCCGCCGCCACTCTCAGGGCAAAGTCGGGCGACCCGGTCATGATTCGGTTCCCCCGTTGATTCAGCGGGAGCATGATAGGAAGCGAGGCAAGAATCAACCCCTTGGGAAATAAAATGCGAATAGACGAAAGGAAAGGAGAATCTTTATGAAATATGTCGATGGCTTTGTCCTGGTCGTTGCTAAAAAGAAGCTGGCGGCTTACCGGAAGCTCGCCCGGCAGGGGGCTGCGGTCTGGAAAGAGTATGGGGCGCTCGAATACGTGGAGTGCGCGGGTGACGACCTTGACGTGAAATGGGGACTTCCCTTTCCGCGTCTCCTCAAGCTCAAGAGCAGCGAGACGGCCGTTTTTTCCTGGATCGTGTACAAATCGCGCGCCCAGCGCGACCGTATCAATGCCAGGATAATGAAAGACCCGCGATTTGCCGGCATGGACCCGGAATCGATGCCGTTCGACGTCAAACGCATGACTTCCGGCGGGTTTAAGGTTCTGGTGGAAAGCTAGCTCAGAGCCTCTCAAAACACGAAGGTCTTGAGCAGGATCAGGAGGCCCAGAGTGAAAGTGAGGATGCCGATGGCGCTTCTCAGATGGTTGGGCCGGAGCGCGGCCACGGTGATCGTCGAAAAGGGGACCGCCGCCACCGCTCCGAAGATCAGGAAGGGGGCGAGGCGCCAGCTGATTTCCCCGGGCGCGAGGAGATAGGTGACCACGCCGACGATGCAGGAGAGGCTTTCCGCCAGGGTCGTTATCCCGACGGCATTTTTTCCGCTCACTCCGGCCAGGAGCTGTCCGCCCATGACAATCGGTCCGTAACCCCCTCCCGTTGATCCCTTATTGAAAGCCGCGAAAACCCCGAGCGCGACGATCCGTTTCCACGAAAAGGAGGTCTGGCGGTGTTTGAGGGCTAAGGTGACGATACCGATGAAGCAGACCAGCAACCCGACCCAGGCCTGGAGGTAGAGGGCGGGGAGATAAACGGCGACCATGGCTCCGACGCCCGTTCCCAGGACCGAGGCCGAGGCCAAGAGGCAGGCCACCCGAAAGGCCTGGTTTCTGGGATGGAGGTCGACATTTCCTATCAGGTGATGGGCCCAGGCGCCGATCCCCCCGGCTGCGAATTGGGAAGCGATGATGGCCGGAACGACTTCGAGGGGTCGATATCCCAGGATAAGGAGGAGCGGAGTCAGCGTGGACCCGTAACCCATCCCCAGGCTGGAGTCGATATAGCCGCAGGCAAACGAAAGCAGGACAAGCACGATGGACTGAGCGGCGGGGATAAGCCTTTCCGCCTGGAACGGCCACCAGAGCGAAAGCAGGATCGAGGCCGACAGAACACAGACGCCGGACCATATCGCTCGAGGCAGGTGGGCCTTATTAACTCCCGGCAAATGTGTCATATCGAATTCCTGCCCGAGCCTTATACCATACCCTGGAAAAAATAGCCAAAGCCCAGGATAAACAAACACGCCCGAATAGGGATGTCCACGGCGGACGTCCCGCCTCGGCAATCTCTATCCAAAGCCCTCTTCAGCGACGGGACGCCGGGCTCGAACGCCCGAGCTCAGTCCGACATAGGATCGAGTGCCGCGATCTTATTTTTATCCGTCAGCTTGAGGTTCAGCTTAAGGATACGGCCGTCTTCGAAGGTCAGTCGGTAGACATAGCTTCGCAGCCCCGCCTCTTCCTTCCGTTCGAGCAAATCGACGGCTTTCGCCGGACCGTAGTCCTTCATGGCTTCCTGGAATTCCCTGATCTGGTCGGGCAATCCGCCCAGGATTCGCCGTGCTCGATCTGCGGCTTCCTTGACATTCGCGCCTTATTCTGATTTACTATCCTTCATCATGAGATATGCGGTGACCGGTTCAACGCCTTCCGTCGCCGCCGCCTGCTTCTATTACTTCTACTTTGGGCGTTAAGCGCCCAAACACAGACCTCCCCCGCCCTTACCCTACTCCTCGAAGGGAGAAATCCTGTACCGCGTCAGGAAAGGCGAATGATATGAACAACATCAAGCTCGTGTGCTCGAAGGGCCACGAAAGAACGACTATTCAGGTGGGAGAGGCCGTATTCGGCAGGGACTTTATTGTTATCGCCGGCCCTTGCAGTGTGGAGAGCGAGGAGCAAACGCTGGCCATCGCCCACGCTGTCAAGGCCGCAGGCGCCCATCTCCTGCGGGGCGGGGTGTTTAAGCCCAGGACGTCGCCCTATGGTTTCCAGGGGCTCGGGCTCAAGGGACTCAAAATTCTAGTCAGGGCCCGCGAGGCTACCGGCCTGCCGATCGTCTCCGAGGTCCTGGATACCAGGGATGTCTCCTGGATGAGCGAATACGTCGACGTCTTTCAGATCGGCGCCCGGAATATCCAGAATTTTTCCCTGCTTAAGGAGGTTGGCAAGGCGAGGAAGCCCGTCCTCCTCAAACGGGGGATGTATTCGACCTTCGCCGAGTGGCTGAACTGCGCGGAATACATCCTCAACGAAGGGAATCCCGAAGTGATCCTCTGCGAGCGCGGCATTCGCACCTTTGAAACCTACACCCGCAACACCCTCGATCTCAGCGCGGTGCCGGCCGTCAAACAGCTGACCCACTTGCCTGTAATCGTCGATCCGGCCCATGGGACGGGACGAGCGAGCCTTATCCAGCCGATGAGCCTGGCGGCTGTGGCCAGCGGCGCCGACGGGCTGACGGTCGAGGTCCACAACGATCCTAAGACGGCGCTCAGCGACGGCGAACAGGCCCTAACGCCTCCTGAGTTCGCCGAAATCATCCGGAAAGTCCTCTCGCTACGGACCTTCTTGGAGGGCCTGAATTGAGGGAGTTGAGGCTCGCGGGGTCGACGGGATCAAGCCGCATCGTCATCGGCGCGTCCCTGAAAGACCTTGGAGATTATGTCGACAGCCGGAGGATGATTATTCTTGCGGACTCCAACGTCGCCCGGTTGCACCGGCGCCTTGTCTCCGGATACAAGTGGGTCGATGTCGGCTCCGGTGAGAAGGCGAAGAGCTTGCGGTCTATCGAGAAGATCTGCCGCCGTCTTCTCGATCTTGGCGCCGATCGCTCGACCACCGTCGTTGGCCTCGGTGGCGGCGTGGCCTGCGATATCGCCGGGTTCGTTGCCTCTATCTTCATGCGCGGTTTGGGCTTCGGGTTTGCGCCGACCACCCTTCTGGCCCAGGTGGATGCGGCGATCGGCGGGAAAAACGGCGTCAACCTCGACGGCTACAAGAACATCCTGGGTGTCTTTAACCAACCAGGGTTCGTGCTCGTGGATTTTGATTTGCTTCAAACCCTACCCGCCAGGGAGATTCTCGGCGGCGCCGCCGAGATCGTCAAGCATGCGCTGATTGGGGATTCTGAGATGTTCGCTTATCTCGAGGAGAACGGGAACCGGCTTTTGGCCCTGGAACGGGACGCCGTCGAGGAGGTCATCGGCCGGTCGGCAGCGCTCAAGATTAAAATCGTTAGCCTCGATGAAAGGGAAACGGACGAGAGGCGAAAACTCAATTTCGGTCATACTCTCGCCCACGCCTTGGAAAAAACCGCGGGCATTTCTCACGGCGAGGCGGTCGGTATGGGGATGACGTTCGCCGCCAGGGTTTCCGTAGCCCGAGGGCTCCTCTCCGGAGCCGTCGAGCACAGGATCGAGGCACTCATCCGAGGCCTCGGCTTGCCCGCAGATATCCCCGCGGCAGCCGGCCCTTTTCTCGAGGCCGTTTGGAAAGACAAGAAGCGCGAGGCCGGGGCCCTCCGCCTTGTTCTTCTCGAAGATATCGGGAAGCCTGTCATTGCGCAGCTCGACCGAAAGGAGCTGGAAAGACACCTCAATGATCTGTGTTAGCCTCGCCGAACCGACAGCGGCCGCCTGCCTTCGCGCGCTCCAAGGCCTCGACTTCGCCGAAATCCGTCTGGACAAAATGCGCATTGGCCCCGAGGGAATCAAAAGAATCTTTTCGCAGCCCTCGCGCCTGATCGCCTCCTGCCGGCCGGGCGGGAGGAGCGAGACGAAGCGCCTTCACCTCCTGCTAACAGCGATCCAATCGGGCGCGGCTTTCGTGGACGTCGAGCTCGAAACGGACGTCCGGTTCAGGGAACGTATCATACGGGCGGCGCGGGCCGCGGGTTGTCGCGTCATCGTCTCTTATCACAATTTCGAGAGGACTCCGCCCCGAGCGGAGCTCGAACGGACGATCGCGCTCTCATTCGCGTCCGGGGCGGATATCGTTAAGGTCGCCTGCCTGGTCCGAACCCGCCGAGACAACGCCCGGCTTCTCGGCCTCCTGGATGCCGGATTGTCGCTCATCGTCGTGGGCATGGGAAGAAAGGGCAGACTGACGCGCATCGCGGCGCCGCTCCTGGGCAGTGCGTTCACCTATGCGTCTATCGTTGGGGGCAGAGAGACCGCCGACGGGCAATGGGAAGCCGCCTCTCTTGAGAGGATCCTCCTGGAGTTAAAGCATTATGCCCAAGCCTGAAATCTACGCCGTCACGGGAAAGCCGGTTGTCCACAGCCTGAGCCCAGAACTCTTCGGCCTTTTCTTTCGGACCTTCAACCGGAATGCCGTATACACTCGGCTGGCCGCGGACTCGGCCCTGGAGGCGCTCGCGACTGCGCGGGCCATCGGGCTCCGCGGGCTCAACGTGACCTCGCCCTTCAAGGAGGAGATGGTTTCCTTGGTCGACGGCCTGGATGAGCCCGCCGCAAAAATCGGCGCGGTCAACTGCCTCGCGCTCGCCGGAGCCGGGGCTCGAGGCGGCCAAGGCCGGAGCGTTGGAGCCGGCTCGGGCGTGCCGTCAAGGGGATACAATACTGATTTTATCGGACTGATCGGAACACTGGCCTCGTTCGGCGTCGACGCGGCGGGCTGCCGGGCCCTCATCCTCGGGACGGGCGGAGCGGGCCGGGCCGCCGCCTATGGGCTGGTCGGAGCCGGGGCCGGCAAGGTCTTCATCGCCGGCCGCTCTCGCGAAAAGGCCCGCGCCGCCGCGCGGAGATTGGGGTGCGCTTGGGCGAGAATCCTTGACGCGCCTGCTATCCTAAAGGATGTTGATGTCTGCATATCCTGCCTGCCGTTTCCCTTCTCCCGCGTCCTGACTTCTCCCCGGCGCGGCGGATGCCTCATCGTGGACGCCCACTACGGGAGCGCGCCGGAAGGACCGGCACCCGGAAAAACCGGCCCTCCTGCCGCCCTTCGCTGGCTTTTCCATCAGGCCATTCCGTCATTCGAAATCCTGACCGGTGTCAAGGTCGATGAAGGCTTAAGGCGAAAGGCCTGGGACGAATTTGCTTCCGGAAAAGGCCGGCGCCATCGCCATATCGCGCTCGTGGGATTCATGGGCGCGGGCAAGACGACAACCGGGCGGCAGCTCGCCCAGCTCATGGGCCAGGAATTCATCGACACCGACGAGGCGATCGGAGCGGTCGCCGGGATGAGCATTACGGAGATCTTCAAACTCCGGGGAGAATCTTCGTTCCGGTCACTCGAGAAATCGGTGATCGGAAAAATCGTCCCGCCCGAGGGCCGGCGGAAGGTGATCTCGGTCGGCGGTGGCGCCGTCCTCGACGAGGAGAACCGCAGGACCCTGACTCAAAACTGCCGTGTCGTCTGGCTGTGGACGCCGGCCCGCACGGCCGTCGCGCGCATCGATGCCGCGACGCGTCCCGTCCTCGACCCCGGTCGGCCCCTCGAATCCGCGGAACGGACGCTCCGAGCGCGCCTGCCTCTCTATGCCTCGGTCGCGGACCTCATCGTCAATGCTTCAGTTGGCAGCCCTCTCGACGTCGCCAGGAGAATCCAGGGTGAAATGGATCAAGCCCTCTAAGATCGACGGCCGGGTCCAGGCTCCGCCCTCGAAGAGCGCCATGATTCGGGCCATCGCCGCCGCCTCGCTCGCCGAGGGGGTCTCGGAGCTCAAGAACCCGGCGTTTTGCGATGACGCCCTGGCCGCGCTCGGCGTCTCCGTGGCGCTCGGCGCCAAGGTCGTCTGCAGCGAAAAAACCGTCAAGATCAAGGGACGTGGCCGTCCGGTCAAAACCGTTCTCGACTGCGGCGAGTCGGGCCTCTGCCTCCGGCTTTTTGCACCCGTCGCCGCCCTGGGGAAAAAAGAGTTCACACTTTCAGGACAGGGTTCGCTTAAAGCAAGGCCCGTGGGCATGATCGAAGGCCCGCTCTCCGAACTGGGCGTCGAGTGTCGGTCGCATGCCGGGTTCCCGCCTCTCACCGTCAAGGGGCCGCTGCGGGGCGGCCGGGCCAGCCTCGACGGCTCCGTATCGTCGCAATTTTTGACTGGGCTTCTGACCTCGCTCCCGGCCTGCAAGGGTGATTCCGAGCTCGAGGTTTCGGGCCTCAAGAGCCGGCCGTACGTGGACCTGACAATCGAGGTACTTTCGAAGTTTGGGGTCTCGGTGGGCTGGGACAAGACCCGCGACATCTTCAAAATCAAAGGCGGCCAGCGCTTCGAGGCGCGAAAATACGAGGTCGAGGGCGATTGGTCGGCAGGGGCCTTTCTCCTGGTCGCGGGCGCCATCGCCGGCCGGGTCACGGTCTCTAAACTGGCAAGCGATTCCCGCCAACCCGACCGGCGCGTCCTCGAGGTCCTGAAAGATGCCGGAGCGGCCGTCTCCACCCACAACTCGGAGGTTTCGGTCGAGGCCGGAGACCTCAAGGCCTTCGAGTTTGATGCCACCGATTCCCCCGACCTCTTCCCGCCCCTCGTTGTCCTGGCCTGCTTCTGCGACGGCCTGAGCACCATCCGCGGCGTTTACCGGCTGCGGCACAAGGAGTGCGACCGGGCCAAGGCCCTGGTCGAGGAGCTTCCCCGGATCGGCGCCCGCCTCGAAATCCGGGGGAACGTCATGAGGATCCGGGGCGGCCGGCCCGAGGGTGGCGTCATCCATTCGCGGGGTGACCACCGGATGGCCATGGCCGGGGCCGTGGCGGGTTTGCGCGCCGGCCATGGGGTCCGGGTCGAAGGCTTCCGGGTCGTCGCGAAATCCTATTCCCGCTTTTTTGAAGACCTGGTGTCGATCGGAGGTGATGTCACATGAATTCTTTCGGCAGGATATTCCGCGTCTCTGTTTTTGGCGAATCCCATGGTGCGTGCGTTGGCCTCCTTGTCGACGGCTGCCCGGTGGGCCTTCCCCTCGCGCCTTCCGATTTTTCCTCCGACCTCAAGCGAAGGCAGCCGGGGATCACGGGGACAACCAGCCGCCGGGAGACGGATACGCCCCAGATCATAAGCGGCACCCTGGAACGCCGAACAACAGGGGTGCCCCTTTTAATTATGTTTGAAAACCGAGACGTCCGGCCCGAGGATTACACCTCCTACCGCGAGACCCCAAGGCCAGGTCATGCCGATTTCGTCGCCCTCGAAAAATCCGGCGGGTATGCCGACCTCAGGGGCGGCGGACACTTCTCCGGCAGGTTGACCGTCGGGCTCGTGGCGGCGGGGGTCGTCGCCAAGAAGCTCATCGCGCCCGTCGCGGTAGAAGCGACACTCGTCAGCGCGGGAGGCTCGGAAAATATCGAGGGGGCTGTTATCGCCGCCCAGAAAGCGGGTGACTCGATCGGCGGAATAATCGAAGCGCGGGCCAGGCGGCTTCCTGTGGGGCTTGGCGAACCGTTCTTCGATTCCGTTGAATCCGTCCTGAGCCATCTCCTGTTCGCCATCCCGGGTGTCAAGGGTATCGAGTTCGGGGCCGGGTTCGCCTCGGCCGCGATGCGCGGGAGCGTGTACAACGACGTCATCGTCAATAAAAGCGGCAAGACCAGGACCAATCACAGCGGCGGGATCAACGGCGGGCTCACGAACGGCAACGACCTTGTTTTCAGGGTTGCCGTGAGGCCTACCGCGAGCATCGCTAGGGCGCAGAGGACGATCAACCTCCGCACGGGAAAGGCCGCCCCCCTCACCATCCGGGGCCGCCATGATGTCTGCCTTGCCTTGCGGCTGCCGGTCATCGTCGAAGCGGCGACAGCCGTTGGGCTCGCCGACCTCCTCCTCCTCGAACAAAGAATCCCGAGAATCGTGAGGCCCAAACCATGAGCCTGGGAAAAATAAGGGCAAAAATCGACAGGATCGACTTCGAAATCCTAGACCGTCTCAACGAAAGGCTGGAGCTTGTCCTCAGGACGAGGAAGCTCAAGCCGGATGTCCGCGACACGGAAAGGGAGAAGGATATCTTCTCACGGCTGAAGTCCCGGGCCGCGGGGTCGAGCGTTCTCAGGGGCGATTTTGTCGAAACGTTATGGAGTCGGATAATCCAGGAAAGCCGCCGACTTCAGGCCCGGCCGCTCAAGCTCATCGGGTTCCAGGGCGAGCACGGCGCCTTCGGCGAAGCTGCCGCTCGTTGTTTCAACCCGAACCTGGTCACGATTCCCTGCCTCCAGTTCAGCGATGTCTTTGAGGGTGTGGAGAGCGGCCAGCTCGATTGCGGAATCGTCCCCGTTGAAAATTCCTTGGCCGGACCGGTGACCATGGTGAACGAGATGCTTGTCGAGACCCCCCTCAAAGTTGTGGGAGCGGTCAGGCACCGCGTCAGCCACTGCCTGCTCGCCCTCCCCGAAACGAAATTCGATGACGTCAAGAGCGTTTATTCCCACCCGCAGGCGCTCTCCCAATGCCGGGATTTCCTCGCCCGGCATGGTCTGGATGGCCTCCCCTTTTACGATACGGCGGGCGCGGCCAAGATGCTCGCCTCGGAGAGGCCGAAGAGGGGGGCCGTAATTGCCGATAGGCTCTGCGCCCGGCTCTACAACCTGGCCGTTATCGAAGCGGGGATCGAGGACCACCCGCTCAACTTCACCCGCTTTCTGGTCGTCGCGTGCCAAGAACGTGAGGAAGCCGGAAACAAGCACTCGATCATCTTCTCGACGCCGCATCGCGCCGGGAGCCTCTTCGCCGTCCTGAAGCTCTTTGCCGACTCGAACATCAACCTCACGCGTATCGAATCGTTCCCCTGCCGGAGCGCCCCGCGATCCTACGCTTTCTTTCTCGATTTTCAGGCGGCTCTGGAGCGCCAAGAGTTGGGGCCAATCCTGGATAAAGCCAAGGAGGTTACCGCCATGTTCAAATACCTCGGCAGCTACAACGAAGAGGTCTCCCAGTGAAGATTGCCATCCTGGGCGCCGGTCACATGGGAAGCTGGCTCATCTCCGAGCTGTGCCAAGACAACGAAGTCGGCGTCTATGACATCGACAACTCGCGGACCTCGGGGCGTGCGCCGGCGGTGGTGTTTACCGACCTGAGTGAGCTTGGGGACTTCAAGCCGGATCTTCTGATCAACGCCGTGAGCCTGCGGAACACGGTCGAAGCCTTCGAGGCGGCGGCGCCCCATCTGCCTGCCTATTGTCTGCTCTGCGATGTCGCCTCGGTTAAAAGTCAGATCCCTGCCTATTACAGGATGGCGAAGTTCAGGTTTGCCTCGGTCCACCCGATGTTCGGGCCGACCTTCGCCAACGTCCAGCAGCTCAGGGACGAGCACGCGATCATCATCAGCGACTCCGACCCTCAAGGCCTGCGTTTCTTCAGAGACTTTTTTTCCCGTCTGCAACTCAAGATTTCCGAGGTCTCGTTTGCCGAGCACGACCGGATGATCGCCTATTCGTTAGCCCTTCCCTTCGCCTCGACTATGATCTTTGCCGCCTGCATGGAAAGGTCGACGGTCCCAGGAACAACGTTCAAGAAACACCTGGAGATCGCGCGGGGGCTTCTGTCCGAGGATGACTACCTTCTCGCGGAGGTTATCTTCGGACCCCACTCGCTCGAGCAGCTCGAAAAAGTTACCGGCCGCCTCGAATTCTTGAAGCACGTCATTAAGGGCAAAGACTTCGAGGAAGCCCGGATCTTTTTCTCCAAGCTCAGGCATAATCTTCTGGGCGAATGAAAGAACTCAAATGAGGGGGCCGCGAGGGCGGCCCCAGGGAAGACAAGAAAACCCCGAGGGGAATTCTACTGCCCAGGAGGGCAAACCGCACTTTTCTGGCCGCCGTTATGCTCGTAGGCGTTGATGTCCAGGAAACCGTGGCCGCTGAGGTTGAACAGGATCACTCTTGCCTGGCCGAGGCGTTTGGCCTCAAGGGCCTCATCGATCGCCGCCGTGATGGCGTGCGCTGACTCGGGGGCGGGCAGAATTCCCTCGGTCTTATAAAAGAACTCCCCTGCGTCGAAGACCTTGTCCTGCCCATAGGCCCGCGGCTCGACGATGCCCAGCGAGACAAGGTGGCTGACGAGAGGGGCCATCCCATGGTAGCGCAAGCCGCCGGCGTGGATGGGCTGGGGGACGAAGTCTTTGCCGAGCGTGTGCATAAACAGAAGGGGGGTCAGGCCGGCCGTGTCGCCGTGGTCGTAGCGGTAACTCCCCTGGGTGATCGACGGGCAGGCTTCCGGCTCGACGGCGATGAACCGGATTTTTTTCCGTTCAGTCAGATTTTTGCGCACGAAGGGAAAAGCCGCTCCGGCGAAATTCGATCCTCCGCCGACGCAGCCGATGACGACGTCGGGCTCTGCCCCGGCCGCGGCGAGTTGACGGTCGGCCTCAAGTCCGATCACGGTCTGGTGCATCAGCACGGCGTCGAGAACGGAGCCGAGAGAATAACGCGAGTTCTTCCCGCCTAAGGCGACTTCGAGAGCCTCGGAGATCGCGATCCCGAGGCTGCCGGGGTGGTCCGGATCGACTTCATAAAGCTTGCGGCCGAAAGCCGTGGAAGGGCTCGGGCTCTCTTCGACTTTGGCTCCAAACATCTCCATGATGATCCGCCGGCCCGGCTTCTGACGATAGCTGACCCGAACCATGAAGACGCGGACGTTCACTCCGAAAAAGTGCCCGGCCTGGGCCAAGGCCGATCCCCACTGCCCCGCGCCGGTTTCAGTAACGAGGGTTTCGATGCCTTCCTGGGCGGCCAAGTAAGCTTGCATGAGCGCTGTGTTGCTCTTGTGGCTCCCCGCGGGACCTACTCCTTCATACTTGTAGAAGATATGGGCGGGCGTGTCCAGGGCTTTGCGTAATCCCGTAGCGTAAACGAGCGGTGTCGGCCGGTAGATGGCGAATTTCTCAAGAACGGCTTCCGGGATGGGAACAAACCGTTCCGTCGCGATCTCCTGGGCTATGAAACCCTTGGGGAAGACCGGCTCGAGATCCTGCGGGTTGAGCGGCTCTTTCGTACCGGGATGGAGCGGCGGCTTCGGCGGGATGGCCAAGTCGGCCTTGAGGTTATAGAAGGTCCGGGGAAGAAGGTCGGTGGACCGGGACGAGAACCGATGATAAAGCTCGATAGTCATGGTATCCTCCTGTGCAGTGGAGTATTCGGGCGAACGAATGAGTCCGCCCTGAGAAAAGAGATGGAACGGCGGCGAGGATTACGGGCGGGTTAGACCGCCCACCACCAGAAGAAAACGGCGCAGGATGTCGGGAGGGGATTGAATCCTAAGCCGTTTAACATAGTGGAGGTAATATAGAGAAAAATCAGGTACGTGTCAACATGATGATCACCTTATGACGATCTCAGGGGTAGACCAATGACCGTAACCGCCATAACCGGGGCACCACTTTGTTTGTTACTCTATCGTATCGAGCGCCGCTATCTTATTTTTATCGGTCAGCTTGAGTTTCAATTTCAGGGTGCGGCCGTCTTCGAAGGTCAGTCGGTAGACATAGCTTCGCAGCCCCGCCTCTTCCTTCCGTTCGAGCAAATCGACGGCTTTCGCCGGGCCGAAATCCTCCAGATCCTCCTGGAATTCTTTGACGTGTCCGGGAAACCATTTCTTCCGGGCCTCTTCCGTAAAGGCGCCGGCGTCGGCTTTCCCCTGGCCGATTTTTTGGAGCAGGTCGCTGAAAAGCAAGGTGACCTGCGGTTCCTTGTCCTCGATGCTTTTAGCCGGAGCCGGAGGCATGAGCGCCGGAATATAGATCCCGGCCACGCCGTGGATTATGTCGTCGGGCCGGGAGTGCCGGCTGTCCAGGTTGGTAAGCGCGACGACCGTCAGCTTATCGTCCACGTACCGGGAAATCCCGGTCGTGAAGCCCTGCCAGGAGCCGCCGTGTTCGATGAGCCGGTGGCCGTTCATCTCCGCGACGCGCCAGCCGAAGCCGTAGGGATAGGTCTTGCCGTCGTTGAGCTTGACGGGCGTCCACATCTGGTCCAGGCTCGTCCGCTTGATCAGCTTCTCGGTATAGAGAGCGGCATCCCACTTGGCCAGGTCAAGCACGGTGAAATAGAGGGATCCGTCCGCCGTTGTGTTGAGCGTGGGATTCACCCACTCCTGGTTTTTGACGACGCCTTTAACCAGGCGGTACCCGGCGGCCCGGTTGGGGACGATGTCCTCCTCGCTGATGATCCGGGTGGTGGTCATGCCGAGGGGTTTGAAGATCCGTTCCTGCAAAAAGTCGCCGTAAAACTTGCCGGTGACTTTGCGGATGAGCATGCCCAGCAGCATATACCCCGTATTGCTATAGCTCCATTTGTCTCCCGGGGCGAAGTCAAAGGGCTGTGCCTGGGCCATTTTCAGGAGGTCCTCTTCCGTGTAATCGCGGCGATAATCGAAGTCCTTGCCCGTATATTCCTTGATCCCGGAGGTGTGAGTGAGGAGGTTCCGGACCGTGAATGTGTTCCAGCTCTCCGGCGCCCCGGGGAAATACTTGGCGACCTTGTCGTCAAGCCCGACCTTGCCTTCCTCGACCAGCATCATGATGCCCGTGGCGGTGAACTGCTTGCCCATGGACCCGGACTGAAAGATGGTCTGGGGGCTGACGGGAGTATTGAGCTCGATGTTGCTCAGGCCGTAGCCCTTCGCCTTGATGACCTGGCCGTCTCGCATCACGGCCAGGGCGAGGCCGGGGATCCGCTGCTCTCGGATCGAGTCTTGGACGAACTTGTCGACCCGGCTGTCGACGTCTCCCGTCTGCGCCCGGACCGCCGGAGCCATACAGGCGATGGTCAGGGCCGCGATCAAAGCGCTTCGCCAAAGCTTCTTTAACATGTGTCTCCTTTCTCATTATTCCGGCCGGCTCTTGAATTTCTGGTAGAGGGTCTCCCACCAGTTCGACATGTCGATAGCCTTGCCGTTGATGACCAGCTGCTTCACCTCGGTTTTCATATCCAGCGGGTCGCCCGCTGCGATGATGAGGTCGGCGTCCTTCCCCGGTTCGATGCTGCCCAGCCGGTCCTCGACGCCGAAGATTCTCGCCGGGTTGATGGTCAGGGCTTTGACAGCTTCCTCATAGGGCAGCCCAAAGGCCACGGCCTTGGCGGCATGATAGGGCAGGTCCTTGCCCTGCGCCGGGGAATCGCCCGTCGAGAAGCTGATCAGGACGCCCGCCTTGGCCAGTTCGACCACGTTCCGGTAGGGGGCGTCGTACCCGTCCTCCGGCTCGGACGGCCCCGCGTATAGGCTGTCGATGATCACGGGAATTCCGGACTGCTTGATCTTGTCGGCCACCTTGAAACCCTGGGCGCAGCCCCGGAAGACGGCCTTGAGCTTCTCGTCCTGGACAAATTTTATGGCCAGCTCGATATCTTTGGCTTTTTCAACGGAGATGATGACCGGAAGAGTCCCGTCGAGCACGGGTCCCAGGGCTTCGTACCTGGCGCTGTATTCGGGCGCCTTGACGCCCGGGTCGCCGGCGGCCAGCTTTTTCAACTCCAGGTAACGGCGGGCTTCCTTCAAATAATCGCGGATCTTGTCGACCAGCTTGGAGGTGACGTCCTCCTTGGCTTCCGACTGGACGGCGATGCCTTCCCCGACCGGCCGGGGCGTCATCGGAAAGTTGATGAATGATGTGGCGGCCTCCTTGAAAGTCATCTCGGGGACGGTCCAGCCGTCCATCTTAACGAGCGCCGAAATCCCGGCGAACGTCCCTCCCGCGGGAGCGACGAGCGCCGTCGTCGTCCCCGTCACTCTTCCCGTTCCGAAGTGGACCGAATGAGGGTTGATGGCCCAGACGACCCGCAGCTCGGGGTTTTCCTTGCCCATCTCCCGGAAGTCCGAAGTGCCGGCGATGGCCGCGATCTCGACCAACCCGAAATGGCTGTAGGAATCGATGAAGCCGGGATAGACGAACATCCCGGAGGCGTCAATGACTTTCGCATCCGCGGGCGCCTGAATCTCTTTGCCCACGGCCTTGATCTTGCCGTTTTCGACCAGGATGCCGCCCCCGTCCAGGCGGGCGCCCGCGACGGGGACGATCGTGGCATTCTTGATGAAAAGCCGGGCCGGCTCCGCTTCGAAGGAGGGGAGAGCCGCCGACATCAATAGGGCCGCTGCCGTGATTCCCAGGAGTCTTCTCATCTTAAACCTCCCCTCCGCTTTTCTTTTCCGGCTCTTTTTTCGTCTTCTCCTCTTCCGCGGCTTTCTTCCGCTCTTCGAGGTACTTGGCGCGGTCGAAATACACCATGCCGTCGACGAGCGTCATCTCGCAGACCGTGAAGGAATCGAGGGGGTGCCGGTTGAAGACGGCCAGGTCTGCGTCCTTCCCGGCTTCTATCGTGCCCACCCGGGCGTCGACTCCCAGGATCTTGGCCGGGTTGATGGTCAGCATCCGGATGGCCTCGTCCTCCGACACGCCTCCAAACCGGACCGTCTTGGCCGCGTCGTTGAAGAGACGGCGCATCCGCTCGGCATCGTCGGAGTTCAGGGCGACGAGCACGCCTCTTTTCGCGCAAAGGGCGGCCGCCTGGGGCAGGGTGTTATAGGCTTCCCACTTGTAGGCCCAGAAGTCGGCGAAGGTCGAGACCGCGACTCCGTATTCCCGGAGCTCGTTCGTGATCCTGTAGCCCTCAAGACCGTGCTCGAAACAGACGAGCTTGACGCCGTACTCCCGGCAGAGGCGCAGGATCGAAAGCATCTCCTCGGACTGATAGGCGTGGCAGCGGACCCAGAGCTTTCCGCTGAGAATGTCCGCGACCCCCTCGAGCCGGTAATCTTTTTTCGGAGGCGGGGGAGGGGCGGTTTTGCCCTTGCTCGCCTTTGCGGCCGTGGCTTTTTTCTCGTAATCCGCCCACTTCTTCATGTAATCCTTGGCTTTTTCGAACTGGTCGCGGATCGATTGCTCGACACCCATCCGGGTCTTGGGATAGCGGGCCGGGCCCATCCCGATATCGTTGCTGTTCTTGGGGTTCTCTCCCAGGGCCCATTTGCTGGTGAGGGGAGCTCCCTCGAAGATGAGTTCGGCGGCGCTTTTTCCCCAGCGCATCTTGAGGGCAATGCCCCGGCCGCCGATCGGGTTGGCCGAGCCGTGCATGGTGTGGATCGAAGTGACGCCCCCGGTTAAAGCATAGAAAATGTTGATATCCCGGGGATTGATGACGTCCTTGCAGTCGACCTCGGCGGTGATGATATCCCCCATCTCGTTCACATCCCCCTCGAGGGCGATGTGGGAGTGCGAATCGATAATCCCCGGCATGACCCAGCGGCCGTTGAGGTCGATCGTCTCGGCGCCGGCCGGCGCGGGGAGGCTTTTCCCGACCTGAGCGATCTTCGTCCCCTGAACCAGGATATCGCCGCCGTCTATTGTCGCGCCGTTTCCGGTGATGATCCGGCCGTTCTTGAGAAGGACGGCCCTTTCCGCGGCCGAGACCCGGCCGGACAGGCAGAGAGAAAGGAGAGCGGCTGCAATTCCAATGGCTGTGATTTTAGGCTTCATCTTTTTCCTCCTACCCCGGGATCCGCTTGGCCGTGAACTCGGCGGTTCCGGCCCCTCCCTGGACCACCGAGCCGCGCATCCTTTCCCCCTCCACCGAGGCCGAGAAGAAAAGGTCAAGGTCCTGGCCGCCGACGGAGATCGAGATCTCGAAGGCGACGTCCTTTCCCGAAACGGTGCCGCCGGTGAAATCGAAGGCGCCGAACGGAGTGATCAATTTGCCGGAGAGAGCGGCCTCTTCCTGGGAGAGCTCGATGGTCAGGTTCATGGCCATCTGCCCCTCGACGGCCATTTCCCATTTTCCGCTGACGTTGACCGTTGGCTTCTCGCCTTCTCCCGGCTTGGCTTCCTTGAGCTCGAAGCGGCGGCCGTCGACAAAGGTGAACCTCACTTTGGCTTCCTTGGCCAGGAGATCCCCTTCGGAGAGGACGACATTGGCGATTTTTCCGGGCTCGATCGTGCCGAGAGCCCGCTCGAGTCCGAAGAAGGCGGCCGGCGTTTTGGCCAGCACCTCGACCGCTTTTTCCCGGGCCAGGCCGGCCTCGATCGCCTTCTGGATTCCCTCGACGAAGGCCTTGGGATCATCGCTTCCCAGTGAAGAGAGAGCGAACGGGATGCCGGCTTCCGCCAGACGGGCCGGGTTCTTGGGATAGACCTCTTTTTCCGCTTTCTCGCGCTCCGCCCGGCCCCGCTGGGCGTAGAGGCTTGAGCCCGGCGCCTTGAACGCGACCGTCGCGAGTACTCGGGCACCTGCCTTCTTGAGCTCGGGGATGACTTCGAAGGCTTCGCCTCCCAGGTCGGCGATATAATAGTTCAGCTTGTATTCGGCGGTCAGGCCGAGCGAGCGCCGGATGTCGTTCTGGTTGCGACAGAGGAAAATGACCGGTTTTCTCGCGGTCGCGAAGTCGGCCAGGACTTCCAGGTTGGGATTGAAGTCGGGCCGGGCCTGCCCCCTCGGTTCCTTCAGCCATCGCGACCTGGCCTGGTCGAAGAAGATGGCGTCGCTGAGCGCCTGCTTGAGGTAGGCGTGAACGCCCATCAGCGAATTCGGGTAGACCAGGAAGCTCGAGGGGCTGAACCCGATCCCCAGGCAGATGTCTTTCAAGACAAGGGCCTTGTTTTTATCCGGGTCGCTGAAAAGGAAGAAGGCCGATCGGCCGGTGAAGACGCCGCGGTCGGGCATGACGTGGCCGGCCACGAAGCCGAGCTTGTGGTACTTCTCGAAGACGGCCTTGCCGAGGCTGACATAATCAAGGGCGGCCAGGCCGGGAGTAATGCCGCGGTCCTTGTCGGTGAAATCGCCCGCCCGGATCCGCGCCATGTCCAGCTTTTCTTCGGGAAATTTGAGCAGCGATTGTCCCAGTGCGTCCATCAGGCCTGGATAAACGGCGAGCTTGGCGCCGTCGATGACCTCCGCATCCTTGGGGATGGGGATATTGGCGCCCACAGCCTCGATCAGTCCGTCCCGGATGATGAGGTTCCCCTTTTCGATCGGCGGACCCGACAGCGTGACGATACGGGCGTCCTTAACCGCCCAGACGCGGTGCAGGTCCTGTTCGGAACGAAGGGGAAGCCCGGCGAAAAAGAGCAAGGCCACGGTGAGAAGAAACAGGCGATAGCGGGTATGCGGCATCAGGCCTCCTTTGTTCGGATGGGAATAATTAAAAGACTCTCATTCTATGGAAATCTACGAGAAATGCAAAAGATTGGTTCGGGGAACGGGGAGATGAGAGGCTAGCGGTCGGTCAGGTCGCGTAGGGCGTCCTTGAGCATCGGGTCGGGGAGGGGGATGTATCCCGTTTCGAAGACATGGGCTTGACCCTGTGTCAGCACCCAGATCACGAACTGCCGGAT
>Ga0102851_10000494_pt1 | contig 20003 bp, 18 predicted proteins | sample Mud3Dept3metaG_FD_79558 | JGI IMG/M metagenome (GOLD analysis project Ga0102851, IMG submission 79558) | Freshwater wetland microbial communities from Ohio, USA, analyzing the effect of biotic and abiotic controls - Mud 3 Core 4 Depth 3... | ecosystem: Environmental > Aquatic > Freshwater >... | reverse complement strand
GGACCAATCATTTTCCGTTTAAAGACGTGTTTGGTCTGTATGACCATTACAAGAACAAGATCAGTTTCCTCGATTGGAAACACACCCTCACCGGGGGGCTGCTCTGGAAGGCGCAGCACCCCGAAACCGAGGCGTACTACAACTCAAAGCATGCCAAGGCGAGTGTTCAGTGCGACGACTGCCATACGCCCAAAGTGAAGGACAAGAAGACAGGCAAGGTCTATACGTCCCACTTTGCGGTGACACCGAAGGCGGTACTCAAAGAGACCTGCCTCAAGTGTCACAAGACCTGGACGGAGGAGGAGGCAAGATATTCGATTGACTCGGTTAAGGCCTATACAAGGGGGCGGTTGAGAAAAGCTGAGTTCTGGCTCTCCTCGCTGATCGATGCAATCGTGGAGGCGAAGAAGGCAGGCGTGGACGCGGCCGCCATTGCGGAAGCACAGGAGCAGCACCTGAAAGCGCATATCCTCTGGGAGTTCTGGACGGCGGAGAACTCTGACGGATTTCACAATCCGGAGATGGCGCGTGAGTCGCTCACGCGCAGCGTAGATGAATCGCAGAAGGGCATTGGTATTCTGCAGAAAGCGATGACAGCCAAAAAATAGGGTTAAGGGTCTAGGAGCAAGGGGCAAGTTTTTTCTTGGCTTTGGCAGCGCAGAGCCAGTGAGAACTCTCTTCTTGCAGTCCTGGACCCCGGACCCATGACCCGGGACCCTATGTTATACACCTTCGACGGCAAATCGCCGATAATCGGCAAAGAGACGTATGTGAGCGAGACTGCCACGCTTATCGGTGATGTACAGATCGGCGAAAACTGCTACATAGGCCATGGGGCGATCCTTCGGGCCGATTACGGAACAATTACTGTAGGAAACGGGACTGCAGTGGAGGAGGCGGTGGTGGTCCACGCGCCTCCTTCGCAGCTCTGTGAGATAGGTGCCCGTGTAACAATAGGCCACGGGGCCATCATCCACTCCGCGTTTATCGGCGACGGGGCGACCATCGGGATGGGCGCCATTCTCAGCATCAGGTCGAGGGTAGGCGCCGGGTCGATCGTGGCCGAGGGTACCGTGGTGAAGTGGGAGCAGGTGGTTCCGGACGGCGTGGTCATGGCGGGAAACCCTGCGCGCCTCGTGCGCCAAGTGTCTGAAAAGGACAGGCAAACCTGGAACTGGGGGAAACAGCTTTACATCGATCTGGCTGCCAAGTACCTGCGACTCGGCATGCACAAGTCCGCGCCAGAGTAGCACACCTTAAAGTTTTCCTGAAAAAATCCGATATATTTAGAAAATCCGCATATGTATGGAAAGTGGATGCTACAGGCTTGCACAGTATTGGACATGATCGCGGGGAAATCCGCCCAAGCGGGGCTTCCTGGTTCGCGACAGTTCTGCGCTGTGAGTCAGGACACGAGGTAGCGAGGCGTGCACTGGGTAAGTGAGACAGAACCTGGCCCGAAGGCAGCACACCCCATCCGGGTGCTCGTCGTGGAAGACGAGAGTGTTGTCTCCAAAGACATCCAGGAGAGCCTCAAGGGGCTCGGCTATGTGGTCTGCGGGACTGCTATGGCCGGTGAAGAAGCCATTAAGAAGGCGGAGTCGCTTCATCCCGACCTGGTCCTCATGGACATCGTGCTCAAGGGGGAGATCGATGGGGTGGAGGCGGCAGAGACGATTCGCTCCCGCTTCCATGTGCCTGTAATATACCTGACTGCCTACTCGGACGAGAATACCCTGAACCGCGCGAAGGTAACGGAGCCCTCAGGATACATCCTTAAACCTTTCGACGAGCGAGAACTGCACACCACCATCGAAGTGGCCATGTATCGGCACAAGATGGCTAAGAAATTGAGGGACAGTGAGCGTTGGTTTGCGACGACCCTGAAAAGTATCGGCGACGCAGTCATTGCCACCAACACGACCGGATGCATCACCTTCATGAACCCGATTGCAGAACTTTTGACTGGATGGTCTCTCAAGGAGGCCCAGGGCCGGGAGTTGGGTGAAGTGTTCAGCATCCGGGATCAGGATGGCTGTATCCTCATCAAGAATCCCGTGACGCGGGTGCTGGAAGAGGGTGTGGTAGTCGACCTCCAGAACAGCCTGCTTGTTGGCAAGGAAGGTACCAAGCGCATCATAGACGATAGCGCAGCCCCGATAGTCGACGAGAGCGGGGAGATCCAGGGCGTGGTGCTCGTTTTCCGGGACGCCACAGAGCGTAGACAGGCTGAGCAGAAAAAGGCGAGACTGCAGAATCTCTTGATGGCGGGCAGAAACGTGAACGAGAGTTTGCTCCGCACAAAGAGTGAACCCGGACTTTTCCAGCAGATATGCGAATCCTTCGTAACTGTTCAAGGTTTCAAGCTCGTGGCAGTCAGTCTGGTCGATAGGGCTCGATTCGAAATCAGGCCCGTAGCGCACGCCGGTAATGACAACGGGTTCCTCTCTATGTGCGTCTTCACTTGGGATGAGCTGGCTCAGGGCTCCGGCCCAACAGCAAAGGCAATCGCCACGGCCAGTCCCTGCGTAGTCAACGACATGGAACGGGATCCGTCCTACGCGCAGTGGAGACCCGAGGCGGTCAAACATGGGTTTCGCTCCGTGATCGCGTTGCCACTCGTGTCGAACGGTGAAGTGCTGGGCAGCCTCGACGTCTATTCAGCTGAAAAGCAGGCATTTGGTCCAGAAGAAGTTGAGTTCCTGATGGAAGCCGCGGGCGACATCAGCGTGGGGCTCAAATCGGTGCGCCTGGAGAAGGAACTCGAGGCGAGCCTCGTCGGCATGAAAAAGGCCCTGACCAAGACGGTGGAGGCCATCGCGTACATGAGTGAAATGCGGGACCCGTACACGGCGGGCCATCAGAAACGCGTGGCCAAGCTCGCTTCCGCCATTGCCCGGGAAATGAGCCTTCCGGAAGATCAGGTCGAAGGCATCAGGGTCATTGGATTTCTGCACGACGTGGGCAAGATCGTTGTGCCGGCGGAAATCCTGAGCAAGCCGGGTCGCATCAACGAGGCCGAACTTAACCTCATCAGAACCCATTCAAACGTAGGATATGAAATACTGAAGCTTCTGGAATTTCCGTGGCCGGTGGCAAAGGCCATACTCCAGCACCATGAAAGACGCGACGGCTCCGGCTACCCGGGCGGCCTGAAGGCCGAGGAATTGACCGTCGAGGCAGAAATCATCGCTGTCGCGGACGTGGTCGAATCAATGGCCTCGCGTCGTCCATATCGGGAGGCTCTTGGCATAGACCGGGCGCTAGAGGAGATATCCCAGAAGAAAGGCTCCCTTTACAATGCCCATGTCGTGGATGCGTGTTTGAGGTTGTTCCGTGAGCGTGCCTTCCAGTTCGACGAATAATACCAAGTCGGCTTCATTCATAGACCCGTGTTTCGACACGGGTGCCCCTCTTCCGGGTACCCATGCAGTGGGTGTGCGTCGGCACGACTCCGACGTACTAGTAGTACGCCTCCGTCGCTCTCCTCCTTGTCGGCCGGGGTACTCATCCGGTGGCTGGGTCGTAGTTTTGAATCCGACTTGGTATATCTAGTCTCCAGCCCGCGTTTCTTGTGTTGGCCTCACATGGGTAAAGGTCGCGCCATGCAGGTAACAGGTTAGAATCTGGGGTGTTGCTCTTGAACCTGTAACTTGCGACTTGTAACAGGTTTTTCCTTGCCGTTCATCCAAAACCTGCTATGATTACGGCGTGAGGAGCGAAGGCAGGCGGCCGCACATGAAACCGACGGCGCGTTCAAAGAGAATCAACCCGTTTTATGTGATGGAGCTACTCGAGCAGGCACGTGACATGGAGCGCAGCGGTAGAAGCGTGGTGCACATGGAGATAGGCGAGCCCGACTTTCCGACACCCAAGCGCGTTAAGGATGCAGCGATACGGGCAATAAAGCAGGGACGCACCTTCTACACAGAAAGCCTTGGCCTCCCTGAGTTACGCGAGAAGATTGCCCAGCATTACAGGAAACTGCACGGGGTGCGCGTATCTCCAGAGCGGGTCGTCGTGACCAACGGGACATCAGGCGCATTCCTTCTGCTTGCCTCCGTATTGCTCAGTCGCAGGAGGAACCTGGTGCTTCCAGACCCTGGATATCCCTGCTACAAGAACTTCGGCATGCTTGCCGACGCGACTATACGGCCGGTGCACGTTTCAGTTGATTCGCGCTTTGAAATAACCCCAAAAGTGATCGATCGCTTGTCGGTGGTCCCTCATGTGTTGCTCATCGCGAACCCCTCCAATCCGACGGGCAGCCTGTACGCAGATGAGTCTCTCGCACGGCTCTGGGATGCTGTTTCGTGGAAGGGCGGACTGATGGTGGTGGACGAGATATACTCCGGCCTGGTTTACGACAGGACGTTCAGGACTGCGCTTTCCCTTTCAGACGAAATCATCGTGGTCAACGGCTTATCAAAGACGCATGCGATGACCGGATGGCGGCTTGGCTGGATGGTTGTACCGCAGGCGCTTGTGCGACCCATTCAAAAAGTGGCCCAGAACGTTTTCATATCAGCTCCAACTATAGCGCAGTATGCGGCCCTAGAAGCGATCGATGCCTCGCAGGCAGTCGAGGAGATGAGACAAACGTACCTGAAGCGCAGAAACTACCTGGTGCCGGCGCTGAGAAGGCTTGGTTTCTCAGTGCCGATCATGCCCCGAGGTGCATTTTACGTGTACGCCGGTATCGAGAGGTGGCGCATGGACAGCATGGAATTCGTCCAGAGGGCCCTGAAAGATGCGCTGGTGGCCATCACCCCCGGTTATGATTTTGGCGCCTACCTGTCCGATTCGCATGTGCGCTTTTCGTACGCGAACGACCTCGATCAATTGAAAGAAGGCTGTCGCAGGATCGGTCGATGGCTCCGCACACTCTAGCATATTTCCACGGGCACCCCGTGGAGCGAGCCGCATAACTCCCCCACTATCCGGTCAAGATGTTGGGCATCGAGCCATTCAGTCAGTCGAAGAGCCTTATACAGCCTGAGCGTCTTGGAGAGATAGTTCATTCTGTCAATGAGCACGCGCCCCACGTACGGACGGATGCTCTCTGCCAGGAGCGGTGGCTGCATGGGAAGCAGAGGGCCAACAAAGGCGTACGTGCTGACCCCGTGTTCGTGAAGGGTCTTCAGCGCGTGCAGACGTTCGGCAATAGTCGGTGCGTTCGGCTCAAACACCCTGCGCACCCTGTCGCTCTCTGTCGTGATGGTGACCCCCACCTCTATATCCGTAAACGTTTTGAAAAGGTCGATATCCCGGAGGACCAGGGGTGACTTCGTAAGTATCTGGACAGGGAACTCGTGGTCGGAGAGCAGTGTGAGACAAGAACGGGTAAGTCTCCAGGTCGCTTCAATCGGCTGGTAGGGATCTGTGACGCTGCTCATGATGACGGTTCCCCTGGGTGCTCTCTGAAGCTGTCGCAGCAGGAGGCTGGGTGCGTTCACCTTGACGTCGACAAACTGCCCCCAGGGCTCGGTGTGACCGGTGTACCTCTTCATGAACGTCGCGTAGCAGTACCGACAGGCGTGGGCGCAACCCGTGTAAGGGTTGATCGTGTATGAAATACCTTCGATACCGGATCGGGAAAGAATCGACTTGGCCTGTACTTCCCTGACAACCAAGGACATGGCCTATTATACCACCCACCCCGAGCCGACCTGACAAGGTATCCGGAAGACCCTTAGTGCCCGTTCCGTCTCCAGAATACCCGGGCATATTTCTCACCTGTGGGATACTGAAGGGTCAGGTCACCCTTGAAAGCCTTGCGGATCGCCTCGCCGATTCTTCGGGCAATATGTTCGTATGTTGTCCGAAGCTCTATTCTGGATCCCTGATCGTTAATCGAGATTATCCTCTCCAGGGGGCGTTTCCTCTTTTCGGCTTCTTCCGTATTCTCTATGGTGTTGAGGATATCAGGCTTGTGTCGGGCCAGGAAGTCGCCCTCCAGCACCACGATTCCCCCCTCAAAACCGTCCTCTATGCGCCGGCACGCCGGGCAGATCATTTTGGCTGCACCTGAAGGGGTTTTCTGGGTCCATTCGAAGGCCTTGTTTCGGAAAAGAACACCGCACTTTTCACATATGGACGGATCGCGATACCTCTCTCTGACGAAGTACGGGTCATGGATATCATCCTGGATGAGCTTGTTCCCTCTGGCCATAGCCACCCCCTTTTAACGAAAATCACATCCTTGTCATAATATAAGCAGTAGACTGCAAAATATCAGGCCGGAAACAAAAAAGGATGGTCCATTCAACGGGACATTTAATCAGATTCAAGTATCTCCGATAAAGTATAAAGGGGAAATTATGCCGAGAATACCCATAGCAAGAGTGGAGAATGGGATGGTCCTGCTCAGGCCTGCAAAGAGCCCATCAGGTGCCCTGCTGGTTGAATCGGGGGTCAGGATTACGGAGGAGATCAGGGTCAAGCTCGTCGGTGCAGGCGTCCGCCACGCACACATAGTGGGTGGGCCGGACGACACGCGACTTAGAGAGGAACTCTCTGCCCTTGAGGCGCGTTTCAGCAAGACCGAAGAGACGCAGCCAATGCGTATGCTCCAGGAACTGGTCAGGGAGCATCTGGAGGAGCTATACCGATGATTGCCACGAGGTCCTTAAGGGCTCAGATTGAGCACCTGGACACGCTTTCAACCATCCCCTCCGTGGTGCGCAGGCTGCTCGAAACGTTCGAAAACCCGAAGACATCGTTGAGCGATATAGCCTCCTTCATAGCGCAGGACCCCGTACTGGCTGCAAAGGTTCTCAAAGTGGTTAACTCGCCCATTTACGGTTTTCCCGGCCGGATATCGTCGATCACTCAGGCGTTGTTGCTCCTTGGGCTGAACGTTGTGCGGGGGTTGCTCCTGGGTGTATCCGTACTGGGTATGATGCAGAAGTCGATCGTCGGGTTGTGGGAGCATTCGGTCGGTACTGCTATTGTTTCCAAGGTCATAGCAAGGCGAAAGGGCCTGAAGGACCCCGAAGTAGTCTCCGTTGCTGCGCTGCTGCACGACATCGGCAAGGTCTTTTTGAATCTCAAGTTCCCGGAAGCATACAAAGCGATCCTTGCACAGACAGATGCGAAGGCGATCTTCATCGCGGATGGGGAGACGGAGAATTTCGGGGTCACACATGCGGACGTAGCAGCGTGGGTTGGGAGGAAATGGAACTTCCCTGCGTTGCTCATCGAGCAGATGCGTTATCATCACAAGCCACATCTTTCGAAGAACTTCATGTTGCACACCTCCATCGTTCATTTCAGCGACATTCTCATACGCGCTCGCGGGTTCGGATATGGCGGCGACGGGCTGGTACCCAGCGTGGATCCGGTCGCATGGAAAATACTCAGCCTCTCCCGAAACGAGATTAAAGAGACAGTTGTAGAAGTGGAGGATCTGCTGGAGCAGGCGGAAGAGCTGATTCTGGCGGGCGAAATCGGTTGAACTCCGTAGTGTTGATTACAAGAGACCTTGTATTAAGAAACCGCCTGGAGAAGGTCTTGGCCGACTCCTTTCGTGTGCTCTTCTTTAGCAACCTTCAATCCTCGCTCGACTATATATACAGCTCGATGCCCGACCTCATGGTGATTGAGTCAAATGGAGTGAATGATCAGCGGACAAGAAGTATTCTCGGCGATCTGAAGAGTGATCCGATTTTCGGGCAGATCCAGATACTGACTATTTGCGATGACGATCTGGTGGCACCGGACTGGGACTATCTCGTGGCAGACGATTACGTGAGAAAATGTTCCATTGAAACAGAGGCGCGCGCACGGGTGGAACTCTGCCTGGAACGATCGGCTCGTTTCGTGGAGATCAACCCGTTAACTCGACTTCCGGGCAACATAGCCATTCTCAAGCAGATTCAAACCCGCCTCGACTCCGGCGAGATCTTTGCCGTTGCCTGGGCGGACCTCGACGATTTCAAACCCTTCAACGATAAGTACGGTTTTGCCCGCGGAGATGAGGTGCTTAAGATGGTTGGACGGCTCGTTCTCAACACGGTCAAGGAAGAGCAACCATATGGCAGCTTTGTCGGCCACATCGGGGGTGATGATTTCGTCTTCATTGTTGAGCACGATGCGGCCAGAGCCGTTTCCGAGAAGATCATACGGAACTTCGACGACATCATACCGATCTTCTACGACGAGGAGGACCGTGCCAAGGGCTACATAGAGTCAGCCGACCGGTCAGGCAACCGGCGCGTCTTTCCTGTCATGACCATATCGATTGGTGTTGCCCACAACAGGCTCATACCTTTTTCCCTCTCGGTCGAGATCACCGAAATCGCTTCTGAAATGAAGCGCTACGCCAAGCAGACCCCGGGAAGCTGCTATAAGGTGGATCGGCGCAAGGTGCGAAGGGCGTGAGCCCTGAGCCGGAGCGGCTTGACTACTGCCCCCCCTGAGCTTAAAATAAGAGGCCATGGCAATTCATCCTATACGGAAGTACCCTGACCCTGTTTTAAAGAAGGTGGCAGCGGAAGTTTCCGGCATCACCGAAGAGGTCTGTGCTCTGGCAGACGACATGCTCGAAACGATGCGTGCGGCGCGTGGTATAGGTCTGGCAGCGAATCAGATAGGAGTTTCTCTTAGGGTCATCACACTCGAAGGGGGACTAGGCAATGAGAACCCTCAACTTGTCCTGATAAATCCAGAAATTGTCGAGCGAGATGCTGAGGAGATAGCTGAGGAAGGCTGCCTAAGTCTGCCGGGCTTCTACGAAACGTTCAAAAGGGCGCGCCAGGTGAAGGTGAGGGCCCTGACGCTGGAGGGCAAGGAGCTTATGATGGAATGTGAAGGTTTGCTCGCGCGCGCATGCCAGCACGAAATCGACCATCTTAACGGCTTGCTGCTCGTTGATCATTTGAGCCCGGTCAAGAGGCAACTCTTCCGGAAGGAATACCTAAAGGAGTAAATGAGGATATTCTTTTTTGGCTCATCAAGTTTCTCCGCACCATCTCTGACGTCCCTTCATTCCTCGATCTCCCACGTCGTAACGAGAAAGGCTAAACCGAGAGGGCGAGGCTATCTGCTCCAGGACGGTGAGGTGAAGCAGTTGGCCCAGGGGCTTGGGCTCCCCCTCACAGAACTCGACTCGTTCAAGGATCAGGCTGCGCAAGACCTTATAGGGTTGAACCCGGACCTGTTCGTGGTCGTGAGTTTCGGGCTCATCATTCCAAAATGGTTCCTGGACGCATCTGCAGTCGGCGCCGTTAACCTCCACCCGTCGCTCCTCCCCAGGTACCGGGGTCCTGCACCTATCCAGTGGGCCATCCGCAACGGCGAGAGTGAGACGGGGATAACGATCATCAAGATGAATGAACGGATGGACGCGGGCAACATCCTGTATCAGGAGGCTTTCCGTATTTACGACGAGGAGGATGCGGAAAGTCTGTCGCAGAGACTGGCTGACAGGAGCGCAGCGATCCTGCCGGAGTTCATCGAGCGAATTGCAGTGGACGGACTTCCGCCGGGCGTTGTTCAGCAGGAAGACGAAGCTACGTACACATCGATGATCTCCAAGGAGATGGGCCTCATAGACTGGTCGGCACCTGCAGACCGGATAGTATGCCAGGTGAGGGCCTTTGTCTCGTGGCCGACCGCATATACATGCCTGGACGGCAAGCTGCTGAAGGTCTTTAAGGCGTCCCGGGGGCGCGAGCAGGTAGGAGGAGAGCCCGGGTCCATAGTTGAGATTGTTCCGGAGGGTCTTATTGTGGTTGCCACGGGCGGCACCGTTGTGCTGAAGGACGTGCAACTGGAAAATCGGAAAAGGATGAACGCGACTGATTTTGCGCGGGGATATCGGGGGATTCTTTGTAAAAGGCTCATTTAAAAGACTTTTCGCCAAGTTTTTTGTTGACATAGTGGCGTTTCACCTTTATTATCAAAGAGATTCGTTGTTTGTTGGTACCTTTTTTGCTACGAGGTAGGCATGATGAAAAAAATATGCGCCTCACTAGTTAGCGCGGCTCTCCTGTGTTGCATGATGATCCTGCCTGCGTCTGCGAGCGACAGGGCAGACCGTGAACCAGCATATCTGCAAGACGCGCAGCCGGCGATGGGTCTTGTTGCGAGCAATGAACGCGCTCCCGAAGAGCGCCGCGCCCTGTCAGGGATTCTGGAAAGCGAGCGAGGTAGCCCCGGGACTGTGGGCGTGGTTCGGAGCGAGGCGGAACCGGTTGAAGACGAGGAACCCCCTTTACTCGTGGCGCCTTATTCTTTGGAGTATTTTGACATCCCCATCGTTTTTAATGACGCAGTTGAGTATTTCATCCGGTTCTTCACCGTTGAAAAAAGAAAGGTTTTTGCGAACTGGCTGAGGCGTTCCAAGCGGTACGTGCCCATGATTACGGAGATCCTGCGGGAGCACGGCCTACCCGAGGACCTTGTCTACCTTGCCATGATAGAGAGCGGCTTCAACACGCGGGCGTACTCCCCAATGAACGCATGCGGCCCATGGCAGTTCATTTATGCTACCGGTGAGCGGTATGGTCTCCGTGTGAACCACTGGGTTGATGAGCGCAGAGACCCCGAGAAGTCGACGGTAGCTGCCGCACGCTACCTGCGCGACCTCTTCAGGCAGTTCGGCCACTGGTATCTGGCAGCGGCAGGTTACAATGCTGGGGAGGGGAGGGTTGAGCGTGCAATTACAAAGCATGATACGACGGACTTCTGGGAGCTGAGCAAGTATAACACGCTGCCCCGTGAGACACGCGACTACATCCCCCAGTTAATCGCTGCCGCCATTATCGCAAAAGATCCTGAACGCTACGGATTTACCAATATCGACTATGAACTGCCCATCAGGTTTGTAAAACAGCGTGTCCCGGGTGGTTTTACCCTGGTATCTGTTGCCAGAGCCTCGGCTACGGATGTCGCCACTGTCAGGTCGTTGAATCCGGAACTCCTGACCGGAATCACACCGCCAGACCAGAGGCAATACGTGATAAAGCTGCCGGAAGAGACCAGTCTTGAGGATTTCCAGAGCAATGTCGTCAAACAAGAGCAGATGGAACGGAAGATCAAGGGGTTTGCCACTCACACGGCAGGTAAAAAGGATTCAGTGTCGAGCATCATGAAGCGGTACCGCGTGAGGTACGAGGACCTGATGCTGGTCAATTACTGCGAGACGGGCTTGAAGGTAAAGCCGGGGACGGTGGTCTACATTCCAAAGTTTGCGGATACGGGCGGCAAGAAACCGGAGGTGAAAACGGCTGTGGCGAGCCTTAAGGAAAACCGGGAGGTGCCTGCGGAGACGAAGAAGAACGTGCGACCAGAGGCACCCCGGGAGGCACGTGCCCAGGTAAAGCAGACCCCGGTCAAAGAAAATAAAGCCGCAAAAACGTACCACATTGTGAAGAAGGGTGAGACACTCACGGGCATATCCGAACAGTATGGCGTAGATGTCGCCACATTGAAGCAGATCAATAAGCTCAAGAAGGATCAGGTACATCCGAACATGCGGCTGGAACTTGTAAGCCATCCTCACGGAAAGACGAAGGCATCAAAAAAGTACCACACGGTGAAGAAAGGAGAGAACCTTTCTGATATTTCAGAGAAGTATGGCGTGGATGTCGCAACACTCAAGCGGGTCAACAAGTTAAAGAGCGATCGGATTCAGGCTGGCATGAAGCTCAGACTGCCTGACGCAAAGGGCTGAGCCCCCCGTAACACCAATTCCATTCAAGGACCGGTATCAGACTTTCAATACGAGATTAATCATGTCGCCGCGGGTGAACCCCATGGCATGGAAGAATTGCAAGAGGTCCCAATCATTCCAGTTGACGAGCGTGTATATGGTGTCGACGCCGTGTCTCTTCAGGTTCCCGACTAGGGCGTTTGCCAGCTCCTTGGCGATACCACGATTTTGATAATCGGGGTCGATTCCAATGGTGTCGATCCACCCGATATTGTTAGGGACCTTGAATTCCCAACCGCTGACCTCGCCAAGGATGAACCCGATGACCTTCCCATCGATTTCCGAGACAAGCGATGCGTCGTGCGGTCGGCTCTCAGCCCGTCTGATAATCTTGGTGAGCCAATAGTCTTTCCTGGCCTCTCCAAGAACTTTCGTATCAATTTCTACGATGGCATCGAGGTCGTCCCCGCGCAAGATCCTGATGGTCAGTTTGTCTAGAAAATTGCTCATCGCAGCCTCCGTGCCAGTCAGAGGGATATGCTCCTTAGCTGGCCGTCATCGTTGTTCTTTTCGTGTTTGTGAATTTTATAACATCTCTCCGGGGTACGAATCAAGGATTTTTAAAGTGGCACACGATCCTTTTGTCTTTGTCCCATTGTACGTCGGGATGACCGTCAGGGAAGGCAGACAGAACGCGGGTCGACGTGACGATTAGTTATTTCTGTTGGCTCTTGGCTTGCGCTTCAGGCTGGCAATCTGGTCGGCCCAATCTACTGATTCCCGATAGAGTTGGGGCATGCCTGCTTCATCAATGGAAAGCTTTTTGGCGTAGCGCGAGAACTCCTCCCAGTCGCCATTGTGGTAGCTCGCCACGAGTTCGAATATGTCGCGGTACTTCCCTTTTGCCCCCAGGAGGGCAGCCTTCACGTCGTCCGACAGATGCATGGTTTCAATGACTTCAGGCAAGGGGCGGCCAATCAGGACATCAAGCATCGAAAACATGCCCACAAGGAAGAGTTCTGACTCGCAGCCCGGCAGGCCCGCGGGTCGCGCCAGTGACTCGCAGAGCTTGGCTCTGACGAGGGACGTGACAATGATCTCCGATGGCTTGTCATATCCTATGAATATGAATGTAAAGAGAACCAGGGACGCCCATTTCCTCACCTCGCTTTCGCCGAGTAACACGAGGGCGTGACGTATCGAGGTGATGTGCTCTCTCATCCCGAAGTAAGCTGAGTTTATGTAGTTGAGAAGCGTGTAACAAAGGGACGTGTCCTGTTTGATAACCTTCTCCAGCTCGTAGAAGTCGAGTTCCCTCCGGTTGACCTCTTTGACGACCTGAACATAGTTGAGCTTGATTGCGGGAATGTCCTTGCCGGACACAATAACCGGCTTCTGGAAGAAGTATCCCTGGAAGAACGAATACCCCTTCTTTACCGCTGCGGTAAAGTCTTGCTTTGTTTCCACCTTCTCGGCGAGAAATTTTTTCTGCTGGTCCTGGAAACGCTCTATGACTCTCCCTCTGTCCGCCTCAGGTGTCAGCGTAAAGTCGACCTTCACGATGTCGGCGATCTCCACGAATGCGTCTTGAGTGACGTTGGTCATGGTGAAATCATCGAGGGCAATAACAAATCCAGCCTTCTTAAGATCCTTACAGGCGGACAGAGTCGATTCATCGGGCTCCACGTCTTCGAGTATTTCAACCACGGTCTGGTCATGCGGGAGGCTTAGGCCAATGCCGCTGACAAGGAGCTCCTTGGTGAAATTGATGAACGCCTTCTTTCGGCCCGTGAATGTTTCTGAACCGAGCATGAGGAACGTATTGCGGATAACCGAGAGAGACGCTTGGTTTCCGTCCGTGGCCGTGTAAGCATTGCCGGAGCCCGACCTGTAGAGCAGTTCATACCCGTACACACTCTGTCGGGCGTCAAAGATGGGCTGTCGGGCGACAAAGATGTCCATGCTCTCTCTCATCTCCAACGGAATGGCGGCCACATGAACCCGGCATGACGCTGCCTCCAGCGGTCACCCGGGCGGTCCGAAAAATGATCTCTTTAGTAGTCTCAGCTCTGGGCAAAGTCAGTATACCTCTGCTATGCCTCCTTCCCCGAGTTTGACCTTCGCAGGTCATCGTTGAGCGATGTCTGGTACTCTATTGTCGCCCGTGTCTCTATTGCCAGCACATCAAGCCCTCTGATGTGGACAGAGGAAAGTTTCTTCTCAAGCTCGTCGTAATCCTCAGCGTCCAGATCCTCAGTTATATCGAGTAGCGTCCCCAGGAGCCCCTGTCGTTTCTCCAGGGCTTCCTGAATCTCCGGGGCGAGGTTGAGCTTGCCGATGATATCAGTAAGGGCGACGCCGAACAGGACGTTGACAAAAGAGAGAATGCCGGTGATGAACGCGCTGTCGGACACGGTCTTGCTGCTGGTAACACGCTCGGCAAGCATCTCCATCATCCTGCCACGGATGAGCACCTTCTCAACCAACGGATTGACCGCGTGGTCCCGGTGGTCAATCGTGAAGAGCAGAAGCGCGACCCATTTTTGCAGGTTTTCATAGCCCAGCAACGCAATTGCCTGGCGTATGGAGGTAACTTTTTGCTGGACGCGAAAGAATGCCGAGTTTATGAGTTTCAGCAGGCCGAAGGTCAGATCCGGATTCTTCTTCAAGATACGCTCCACAATCTGCATGTCCTCGTCCCTTGCAAGATATGCCGAGAGTTCGAGCAGGAGGAGTTGGGATGGCGATATCGACTTGGCTCGTTGCGCAGTGGACTTATAGTAGAAACTTCCTTTGTACAGATCAAAGCCAAGCCTCGAGCAATAGTCGAAATCTTCTTTTGTAGCGATGCCCGATACTATTGTTCTGACGGGAAGCTTCTTGAGAAGTCCCAGTTGCTCAGATATTTTCGTACGCTCTTTCCCTGGAACTGAAATCTCGACAAACTCAGCGAGCTGCAGAAGGGGGGAAAAGGCGGCATCGGGGTTGAAGTCTGTAAGACAGAAGCGAAACCCCTGTTTCCTGAGCGCCTCGCAGCGTTCCACGAAGGCTGAGTCAACGGGTGTGCCCGCATCAGAGACTTCGAGCACGCTCTTCTGCTTAGGAAGCAAGGTGGTCACGTGGTCTTTCAGGACGTCGGGGCCCAGGCTCAACATCGCTGCCTTGTCGCCCGCCAATTGCTCGAAGGTGTTAACGGCGAGAAAGAGCGTCAGTGCATCACCAGGTGCCAGTGATGGGGAGAAAGCGGGCCGCACACCGTTCGTGCTTCTGAAAAGCACCTCATACGCAAAGGTATTCCTGTTCTTATCCAGAAAAGGTCTTCTTGTAAATAGGTATTGGATCATGCGAGGCTACCTCACTTGTCGTTATGATAGGCCTTTGGGGCCGGCGCCAACCTAGTCGGCCAGCCGACCAGCGACGGGAACGTGCCCGACTCACTGGTGCCTACGGGGTGCCTGCCTCAACCAGGGTCCGCACATTCCTGCCCGAGTGTAAGTGCAAAGGTCCCACATACGATTATCGGCCGGACGAACCTTCGCATAAGCGCTCATGTTTGCGATTTCCGTCTACTCCTTGACAATCGTCGTTTTTATCGGTTAAAATCAGAGGCGCATCGGGCCCATAGCTCAGCTGGAAGAGCCACCGGCTCATAACCGGTAGGTCCCTGGTTCGAGCCCAGGTGGGCCCAATACTTATCGAGAAATGGATGGAAAATCATATTTTAATCCTGCGTTACGTGGGACACTAAGGGGGGGGTGTACAGGTTGTACACCCCCTTTAAATTTGAGGAGGCAGAGCGTTGACCGAGGAACTGAGAAACCTCTTTGACATACAAAAACTGGATACGCAGCTTATCGAGCATGAGCGAAAGCAGTCGGCGGTACCAAGGCGGATCTCTGACATGGAACAGGAACTACAGAAGGCTAAAGAAAAGATAGCGAAAGAAAAAGAGGTCATGGAGGAACTGGATAAAGAGAGGCGGCGCAAGGAGAAAGAGCTTGACAGCGAGAAAGAGCGTATTAAGAAGGTGCAGGGCAGACTCCTCGAGATCAAGACGAATAAGGAGTACCAAGCCGTCCTCAAGGAAATAGAGGCTGCTCAGGCCGCCAACGATAAGACCGAAGAAGAAATCATCCTGTTGCTCGAGCGCATAGAGGAGCTTAAGAAAGACTACGAAGCGGCCACGGCCCACCTCAAGAAACGGGAAAAGGAGGTGGATGCCGAAAAGAAAAGCCTGGAGAAAGAGATGAGTTCTCTCGGCAATCTGGTGGCGCAACTCAAGAAAGAGCGCGACGCCCTTTTTTCTTCGTTGGGAAAAGAAGCCAAATCCCGTTACAAGATGCTTATGGAGAAGCGCGGAGGTGTGGCCGTTGTCAACGTGAAAAACGGGGTTTGCCTCGGTTGCTTCATGAATATTCCGCCACAACTTTTTATCGAGGCAACAAAGAATAGCCAGCTGATCACCTGCCCCAGCTGCAACAGGATATTTTTTTATGAGGAGCAGTGTTGACGGAGTGGCGCATGTATGTCGACGGCGCGTCCCTCGGCAATCCCGGAAGTTCAGGGGCAGGCGTGGTGGCTTTTGACGAGCAGGGGAGAGAGGTTTGGCGGGAAAGTACACCCCTCGGCACCATGACCAACAACATGGCGGAATATGAAGCGCTATTGCGGGCACTCGCGAAGGCGCGCGCTGAAAGGATCGAGGTGGTGTCAGTCTATACCGATTCTGAACTCGTTGCGAGGCAAGTCGTGGGAACATACAGAGTCAAGAATGAGCGGCTGAAAAAGTACCTGCACGACGTACAGGGTGCTGTGCAGGCTTTCAAGAGATTTAATATAAAGCACATTCCGCGAGAAGAGAACCGGCTGGCAGATAAGCTGGCAAAGAGTGCCGCAGCGAAAAATCCGGGGTAGACGTGTGGCCGCGGGGATATATCCCTGAGGAAAGTCCGGGCATCGCAGGGCAGGGTGGTCCCTAACGGGGACTGGGGGTAACCCTAAGGAAAGTGCAACAGAAAAGACACCGCCCGGCCGAAAGGCGGGGTAAGGGTGAAAAGGTGGGGTAAGAGCCCACCAGTCCCGTGGCGACACGGGAGCTATGCAAACCCCACCCGATGCAAGGCCAAAAAGGGGGCCGCGCAAGCGGCGAGGATGGCCCGTCCTTCAACCCAGGTAGGCCGCATGAGCTCCAGAGCAATCTGGATCCCAGAGAAATGGTCACATGCCGGTTGTCCGGCAACAGAACCCGGCTTATAGTCTACCCCGTCTTCTTTTACGAGCGGGTCCATACCTCCAGCAGGTTTCAGTCGCGCCAATCAACGATATTGGCTCATCGGGCAAACAAATGTTACCAGCTCATATTGGTTGCAGGTGCGCGCACCCTGCAGGTCTATTTCATCCATTTAGAAACGGCTTGACATGTCTAAATGAGTTACCTAGAATGGGTAAGAGTATGGAACGGCAGGTCAGGAAGAGATTTGATAAGATGAAAATAAAATAAGGGGGTGTGGAATGAGAAAAGGTCTGTGGGTGTTCCTTGTCCTGTTTGTGGTTTCGCTGGTTCCTTGCGCGGTATCCGGGCAGACAATAGTGCTTAAGGCGGTCACGGCATTCCCCAAGACGCATCTAAACAATGATCCGGTCCCTGCTTTTGTGGACGCCGTGAACAAACGCGCCCAAGGAAAGTTGCGCATTGACTGGCTCGGTGGGCCTGAAGTGTTCGCGGCTTTTGATCAGGTCACGGCGCTCAAGGCGGGTACGGTCGACATGGTTCTATATTATCCTTTTGGTTATATGAAGGGGATGATGCCGGAAGCCGACGCCAAGGGTCTCTCAGAGCTTGCCGAATGGGAAGAGCGGAAGACCGGGGCATTCGAGCTGTGGAGTGAGATCTTTGAGAAAAGGGTAAATGCAAAGTATCTAGGAAAGCTTCACAATAACGTAACGTTCAACGTTTTCTGCAACAAGAAGATTGATAAGCTGGCTGACTTCAAAGGGCTGAAGATGCGCGTCATGCCCCTCTACATACCCTTCATGAGATCTCTTGGTGCGAGCCCCGTCACCATGCCGCCTACCGATATTTACACGGCAATGGAGCGGGGTGTCGTCGATGGGTTCATGTGGCCGAGAGTCGGCATGATCAGCTGGGGTTTGCAGGAGGTCACCAAATTCATGATCGAACCCGGGGTCTTTCAGATGGAACCGGCCACTATGATTAATATGGATCGCTGGAAGAAGATTCCCAAAGATCTCCAGGTTATGATGATGGAGACCATACAGGAACATGAATACATTGGTACCGCCCGTAATTACATGATTCTTGACAAAGAAGAAAGGGTGAGGGAAAAAGCCGGCATGAAGATCATCAAGCTCCCGCCGGCTGATGCAGAAGCCTTTGTGAAGGCCGCGTACGACAACACATGGGCAGAGGTGGTGAAAAGCGCGCCCGATTATGGCCCCAAGTTAAGAAAAGCCACCTCAAAGGCTGCGGTTCCGAAGGGCACCTTCCCGTGGCAATAGATTGAATCTACCGAGCAAGCACCGCGAGCCGGGCACCCGCTTCGGGTGACCCGGTAGCGAAGCCCGTTATCACTCTGGATAGAGATCTGGCCGATTTGGCTGCATTACCCAGCCATTGGCGGGGTCAGTGCGGCCTGTACTATCCCAAACCCGGAAGGATATGAGGATGAAAAGGTTCAATGCCATTTTTGATGGCGTGGTAAATGCCTTGGCTATCATTGCCGGTATTTTCATCGTCTGCACAGGCTTGATCGAGTGCTACGAAGTTGTTATGCGCTACTTCCTGCATCGCCCTCCGATCTGGGGTGTCGAAGTCGTTGAGTACATGCTCTTCCTTATCGCGTTTCTCGGCACAACCTGGGTCCTGAGGAATAAATCGCACATATCGGTGACAATCCTCGTTGACCACCTGAGGCCAAGGGCCCAGGCCTATTGCAACCTGTTTGCCTGTGCGATGGGCATCCTGATTTCCCTGGTTCTCCTCTGGTACGCCGCTAAAACGACGTGGGACTGTTGTGTCACGGACGTCCGCGTAGTCAAGACCTATGCCTGGCCTAAATGGCCCTTTCTGTCTTTCATCGCCCTGGGATACTTGTTGATGCTGGTTGAATTTGTACGACAGTTTCTTGGGCATGTACAAAGTTTAGTTTCACGCGCAGAAGAGGAGAAAGCCTTGTAGGGAGGAACGCGGATGGAATGGTGGATGTGGTTCACAATCATAATCGGCGCATTTCTGATTCTGTTGGCAATCGGGCTGCCCGTCTTCTTGTCGTTTATGGTGGTCAATGTCGTGATCATTTACATCATCTGGGGGGGAGGTGCTGGGATGTCCCAGTTTATCCACAGCATCTTCTCGTCCATCAGCACGTTTGTACTCCTGCCCGTACCTCTCTTTATCATAATGGGGGAGGTACTGGTTTTTTCAGGGGCGTTCGTCAAGGCAGTTGACGTCCTCGACTTATGGATGGGTCGGGTCAAGGGCAGGCTCTGTATCATCGCCATAGCGGCTGCGACTATTTTTTCGTGTATCAGCGGTTCCAGCATGGCGTGTACAGCCATGTTGGGGTCACTGATGCTGCCGGACATGCTGCGCCGCGGGTACCACAAATCGCTTGCTGTCGGTTCCTGCATGAGTGGTTCCATGGACATGATCATCCCGCCCAGCGCTCTGGCTGTGATCTTGGCATCGTTGGCCGATATTTCCGTGGGAAAGCTTTTGATCTCCGGCTTGTTGCCCGGCTTCCTGATAGCGGGGCTCTATGCAGGCTATATCCTCATCCGGTGCAAGGTGCAGCCGCAACTTGCACCGCCATATGAGCCGAAACGTGTACCCTTCTTTGAAAAGATTGTGCTCACCATAAAATATGTCGTCCCCTTCTTCGTCATCATTGTCGTCGTCCTCGGGTTGATTCTGCTGGGCATCACCACTCCGACAGAGTCAGCAGCCATGGGAACAGTACTCTCCTTCATACTGGTAGCCCTTTACAAGAAATTGACCTGGAAAGTCACTCTTGAAACGATAAAGGGGTCACTCCTGATCACCGTCATGATGTTCATGATCCTTACCGGGGCAACCGCATTCGGCCAGATTCTCGCATACACAGGGGCGAGCCAGGGGCTGCTCAAGTTTGTCTTAAGTTTCAACTTTCCGCCGTATGGCGTCCTTCTCGTTATGATGCTCATCCTGCTTTTTATGGGCATGCTGATGGAGCAGGTCGCAATCATGATGGTCACGATACCCATATTCATGCCCATTGTCAGGGCCCTTGAATGGGACCCCGTCTGGTTCGGGCTTCTGTTTCTCGTCAACATGTCGGTGGGGATGAAG
>Ga0102851_10000493_pt1 | contig 20044 bp, 13 predicted proteins | sample Mud3Dept3metaG_FD_79558 | JGI IMG/M metagenome (GOLD analysis project Ga0102851, IMG submission 79558) | Freshwater wetland microbial communities from Ohio, USA, analyzing the effect of biotic and abiotic controls - Mud 3 Core 4 Depth 3... | ecosystem: Environmental > Aquatic > Freshwater >... | reverse complement strand
TTTCTGCAACATTTATTTTTTAACTAATCCTATTATTTCACCTGAAGCAATTATGTGTCCTTTCATCGCAGTGAGTAGCCCCTTTTTATCTGCGCCTGCCTTTAATTCCAACATTGCATTGAGTGCATAAATCTTAAAATGATAATGATGAATACCGGATGGTGGGCACGGGCCCGCATATTTATTTTCATGTCTTCCGTTTTTTCCCTGGATGCCCGGCGCGCTGTTTTTTTCAATTTTATTCGCGACAGGAATGTTCCACATAATCCAATGATCGAAAGTTCCGGCCGTCGCATCAGGATCTTCTACAACAAGTGCAAGCGATTTAGTTTCGGCAGGAATATCACTTATTGTTAATTCAGGATTAACGTTAGAACCCTCACAAGTATATTCAGAAGGAATAAAACCATTGTTCGAAAAAGCAGAACTTTTCACAGTCAATGTTTTGTTTGCAACAATTGCCATAAGAATTAAGATTAAAGTTTTCATTGTAGATTTTCAGAAGAAATTTTGAGGAAATATCTTTTTGCAAATTCGTTTCACAAAGTAAGTGAGAAGATGTTTTTAAATTGGTGTTCCACAGCAATGTAAGATTTGATTTTTGTCAGCGGATTCTGATTGAATTATTGCGGATTCCCGGAACATGAACTTTCACGTTGTTTTCTTCAATCACATTTTGTGAAGTATAAAAAATCCAACTCCACTCAGAAATTATTTTTTTACGGAAAATTAAATAACTTCAGATTCACCTCACAGTCATTGACTGGACTAAAGGAATTGCATTATCTATATACCAGGCAATGGGTACAGCCATACTTCCACAAAAACAGTTAAGTTAAATGTCACAAGAAAGACTGAGAAAAATATGCTTTGATCAAAACCGAATATTCCTTACTTTTGTCTAACTGAAAAAATTCGTTGCAATATCACTCCTTGTCTTGTTTGTCTTTAATATAGGCGGAATTTTTATCGTATTTAAGTATCAGCAATACCACGTTCGAAAAGAAATTAAAAAACAAATTAAGCAAGGTGTTCCTGAAGATGAACTGACCGTTATTATAAAGACTGCAGAAAATTCGGATCAATTTGTTTGGGTGAAACCGGGTAAAGAATTTCGGTACAAAGGAACAATGTTTGATATTGTCAGGCAAACAACCGGGAACAATGGAGACATTACGTACCATTGCATCAACGATACCCAGGAAACAACCCTCTTTGTAAATCTCGATAAACAAGTAAAGAAAAATATGGACGCCAGGAATAATGGCAATGATCCGGTTAATAATTTATTTCAGTCGCTCTATTTTTCGCCTGAACCTCAACAAACTATTTTTGCTTCGCAAGGAAAAATCAGAGAAGAATTTCATCATTATTATTTTTCACTTTCTTCAGCGCTTCTAAAAGTAAGCGGTCCTCCACCTAAAATTGTTTAATTGTCCTGATTTCTTCCAGGTGCAAAAGTTTTACCGCTTTTGCAAATAAACGGCGGCATAATTTTTGTCTCCAAAAAAACATTTTTAGTTAATTCGTTTAAAAAATTAAATGTGAAAAAAAATATATTTTTAATTCTCGCGGGGTTGCTTTTCCCGTTGGGATCGTTTACACAAATCATTACAATCATTGATAATACTACGTTGCAACCAATTCCTGAAGTGATTATTCGCGCAGAAGGTTCAACGACTTCCATTATAACTAACGCGAAAGGTCAGGCTGATATCAGCTCATTAAAAGGAAGCGCGAAAATAGGATTCATTCATGTAAACTATATTACCAAATTTTTTTCGTATGAAGAACTCGTAGCGGCGCAATTTAAAATAGCGTTATCTGAAAAAGCATTTTCATTAGATGAAGTTGTTGTATCAGTTAATCGTTCGGAAGAACCCGCAGGTGATATTGCACAACCGGTTGAAATTATTACGTCAAAAGATCTCGCATTTCAGAACGCACAAAACAGCGGAGACGCTTTGCAAAATACGGGAAATGTATTTGTCCAAAAAAGCCAGCAAGGCGGAGGAAGTCCAATTATAAGAGGTTTTGAAACAAACAAAGTATTAATGGTTGTTGATGGTGTAAGAATGAATAATGCCATCTATCGCGGCGGTCATATACAAAATATTATTACGCTTGATAATTCAATGATGGACAAAATTGAAATCGTTTACGGTCCCGGTTCTGTAATGTATGGAAGTGATGCATTGGGTGGTGTAATGCATTTTTACACAAAAAATCCTGTTCTTTCATCAGACGGAATTTTTGTAAAAGGAAATGTATTTACACGTTTTGCAACAGCTAACATGGAAAAAACCGGGCATTTTGATTTTAGTATTGGCGGGAAAAAATTTGCTTCACTTACTAGTTTTACTTTTTCTGATTTTGGTGATATGCGAATGGGATACAATCAAAGTCCGGCTTATACTACTTTTGGTTTGAGAACATTTTATGTTGAACGAATCAATGGCTCAGATAGCATGATTATTAATCCTGATCAGCACATTCAAAAACTATCAGGATATTCGCAGTATGATATCATGCAAAAATTTCTGTTCAAACAAAATGACAAAGTTACTCATTTGCTGAATTTGCAATATTCAACTTCATCAAACATCAACCGATATGATCGTCTCACTGAAATGACCTCTTCCGGTTTCCCTAAATTTGCACAATGGTATTATGGTCCGCAGACAAGAATGTTTGCGTCCTATACATTAAGTTTGAAAAGTGATACGGGAATTTATGATAATGCAAGAATCATTATAGCTTACCAGGCAATCGAAGAAAGTCGCAACGATCGCAAATTTAATAAAGATGAATTTAATCATCGTAAAGAAAATTTAGACATCATTACGTTGAATGTTGATTTTTCAAAAAAAATAAATAGACATGAACTCCATTATGGTTTAGAAGGTTGGTATAACAAAGTCAATTCAGCAGCTTACCAGGAAAATATTTCCATTCCGGGATCTTCTTTTCCATTGGACACAAGATATCCTGACGGAGGTTCTACCATGATGAGCATAGCCGCATACTTCAGTCATACATTTGAAATCAATGAAAAATTTATTTTAACGGATGGTATTCGCGTGAATAATGTTCAGCTTAATTCCAGCTGGAGTGATAGTACATTTTTTCCGTTTCCATTTAATAGCGTAAAACAAAATAATACTTCGGTTAATGGAAGTCTTGGCGCAATTATTATGCCTGGCGGCGGATGGCGTTTCACCATTCTGGGATCTACCGGGTATCGCGCGCCAAATGTTGATGATCTGACAAAAGTATTTGAATCGGTTGCAGGAAGTATTGTTGTTCCGAATCCGGATCTTAAACCGGAATATACCTACAACGCTGACCTGGGAATTTCAAAAACAATAAATGACAAAACCATTTTGGGTGCGGATGCTTATTACACTAGTTACAAAAATGCAATCACAACTGCTAACGGAACTTTTAACGGAGCTGATTCCATTATGTATGAAGGTACACTGAGCCAGGTTAAAACAAGTGTGAATTCAGCAGAAGCATATATTTACGGCGTTAGCATTTATCTAAAATCTGATGTGACTGAAAATTTTTCTATCACAAGTAATTTGAATTATACTTACGGAAGAATTAAAACTGATACGACAGATTATCCGTTGGATCACGTTGCACCGATTTTCGGTAAAACAAGTTTGACGTTGAAAGTAAATAAATTCAGAGGTGAATTTTATGCGATGTACAGCGGCGCAAAAAAATCAAGTGACTATAATTTAATTGGTGAGGATAATGCTTTTTATTCAACTGATAAAATAAACGGTTATATGCCGGCATGGATAACAATCAATATCAGGGCGGCTTACCAATTCAATAAATACATTCAATTACAAATGTCGCTGGAAAATATATTGGACCAGAATTACAGGGTTTATGCATCAAACATAAATGCAGCCGGTCGTAATTTAGTTGTGACATTAAGAGGAACCTTTTAGATTTATAATATTTACCGCAACAAATTGCCTTTCGGAAAATTCCGAAAGGCAATTTTGTTTTTATGGCTTTTTGATATTATTTCTAAATATTATCGAAATCCTGCCAGGTATAATCACATAGCAAATGATCGCTAATACAACTTAACCGGACATGCAGGAATACGCCTATAATGGATTTTGTGTGATGACTATTGACCATGATGCAGATGATTTTTTTCGTTGCTATGATGTTTAAAGGACTATATTGCGTTCACTGAACTTATAGAAGTAACGAATTGTAAAATATAATTCTGTTTCAGAAGTTAACATTAGCAAAAATAGTTGGGGAATAAAAAATGAAAAAAGTAAAAACGATATTCCTGGTTCTGTTTATTTCTTCTTTGCTAAACGCACAAACGATAACAATAAATGATTTGCCGGCTGGAACATATAATAAACTTGAATTCAACGACGATCAAAAAAGAAATATTGAAACTCAGAGTGAGTCGTTTACGCATTTACCTAAAGTTGATAAAGTAAATAAGTTGTATCCTGATGGTCGTCTTTCATCCACAACTTTTTGGCCCGCAGGATCCTGGGGACGAGGTTATCACACGCAACTGAAAGTAAACTTTTATTCCAAAAATGCCGACGGATATTATTTTGCGTGTCATCCATTAATGAGGGACGTTTCGTGTTTTTTACGCGGACATTTGCATCTATACTTAAGTGGATATACAAGTGGTAACAGTCTTACTTTAACAAAAAACGGAATTGATTATATACTAGCCGAACAAGTTAAAAAAGGATCGGACAAGGGAGGATTTATTTGGTGGAAAAAAAGAGCAGGTCGCAAAAATTTAAGAATGAATCCACCGGTTAATAAAACGCACGCATATGAAACTGCCTATGCTTTAACAGCACTTTCTGAATATTACCTTTCTCAAATTCCATACAAACGAACGGAAGTTTTCGAAGCAATTCAAAATGCATCTCTTAATTTAATTAACACCGACTGGGATTCAAAAGGTGTAAATAATTCCAACATGAAAGGATTAGCAATTTGGTCACTGGCTTCAGCTTATAAAGTAACTGCCGATAGTTCAACCCTCAACAAAATAAAACAACTTACGAATTTTTTAATTGATCTTCAGACGACCACTGACAACGATCAAAATGGTGTGTGGCTGACCGGCGGAATTGAAAATATTAACGGATATAAAATTTATCATGACACAAAAATATTTTACCATTTATTTATTCTGAGAGGTTTGTCAGAAGTGTTTTCTATAACTGCTGAAGGTGATTCTGATTTTAAAAACGAACTTGCCATTACAATTAAAAGATCTGTAAATCATTTAATAAATCATCGGCTGGATACCACAAACGTAAATGCTGCTCACATGAAATACGCACATAAAACAATTGATGAAAAAACTACACCAGGCTGGTTTGTTAATGAACCGGAAGCCTCTGAAATACCTATAGAGACAATGGTTAAGCTTGCTTATTATTCAAATGGCAGTGACTATTTTACAACTCGCGAAAAAATTAATTTAAAAAATCTGGCCAATAAAATTTCCGGTGGTTTAAATGATCTTGAGAAATGGCACATGTGCGGAATCGGATATTATATTAATTACATGAACACAATTAATAATAGTATAGTGCCGGGCCGGAAGTAAAATTCAATGGCAAGATGAAATTTGAAACAGATTAGCATAGAAATCATAATTAATTTCAACTTCCTATATGAGGCAATTTTGTGAAACAAATTCTAGCCACAAAGGCTCAAAGACACAAAGGTTCACAAAGTCAATTCTTTGTGCTTCTTAGGGACTTAGTGGTAAAATAAATAACTTTCGCAAAGACACTAATTATAAAAATGCAGCAGCTTTTAACTGATCACTTTTTTGCAACGAACGTGAATGATTTTCTCTTCTTTGAAAATTTTTAGAAGTTTGATTTGAAACTAATTTTGAGAACACAGCGACCCGTTGAATTTTTTCTGCGAGGTTCGTAAGTGCCAATTGGTGCGTTTCATGATCATTACCAAAAGTTAAATCAGATATTTCTGTATAACCTCTCATTGTACATTTTTCTGCTTCCGTTAAAAAGGTGATTTTTTGTTCAATGCTTATTGAATGGTCCAACAAATAGACCGTTGGCTGAGATAAGATCCGATGAAATTCAATCATGTTTCCAATTTCACCGCCAAGTTCATTAACTCTTGAGACTAACGCTTTAAAATAATTTCTGTTAGTCTCTTTTGCCGTATCGACAATTGATTTGAGTCTTTTGGAATCAGTCTCAGCAAGATTTGAAAAAATTGTATAATAATGGTAAGTGGTTAATTCCGCAATTGCATTTTTAATTAATAAATCGATTAACGTTTTAGTATTGCCTTCAACAAAAGTTGTTTCGTGTAGTTTTTTTTCCATACTCATCTTTTTGTCCATAAATCTTTAGGCAAGTTTATGACTCAATCATTCGGTCATCAATGACATTTACCCATGATTTTGATTGATCTTGGTTAATTTGGTATTGTGAAGGCCTATAAACACTGAGTGTTAGAATTCAGTAAAATCAATCATTAGTGAGGCTGCACCGGATACTCATCCTGAGTAAAGCTACTTTCTACAGGAGCTTTGCTCAGAATTATTTGTCGATCGGATTTTCAATGGAGATCTTACTCAACTCAAGACAGCTTTTTTTATGATGGACGAGTTCGTTACTTGAGCCAGAGCAAAGCGCCCGTTAATATTGTCGCGACGTCTCGCGATTGTGCAGAATTAATATCCTGTCCAGCCGGGATCTGATGAGAAAATAAAAAAGAAATTCCAGAAAGATATGAGAAACTAAATATAGTTTTCTTCATCTAATCCTTTCAGATAATTTTTGAATACTTTGTGATAAGCTTCCTGTTCGAACTCAAATTTCAACTCAACAGAATTATCCGGTTTTTCATCTTTTGAAAAAACAGGATTTTCAATGATCCAGGTAAATGATTTTGGTCCTTTCGTGATTTTTGCAAAACATCCGCTGCAGCGATAATCACCACATTCGGCGCAACAATACAATAATATTTTATCCAATTCCAATTCTTCCAGGATCGGTTCCTGGTCAAAATTATCAGCAGGAAAAAGTTTTTCTACATCCTTTTCTTTAACCGGATGTGCAAGTAACTGATGAATTTTAAGACGATCAAAATTCGTCAATTCCATTGTTCCGAGTACGCTGGTAAATTTTGAAAAAACCGGTTTGCCTAAATTAAATTTTTCATTGATCAAATCAGACAGAGGTTTTCCGTTCACAATAAATTCTACGTATTGTGCAACTACTACTTCATTTTTTTTTGGGTGATTTCCAAATGCGAGATCAATTGCTTTTAATTCTAAGACATCCATAACATTTCATAAGTATTGCGTGAAATTACGCAGAATTTCATTTACAAAATATTATTCCTTTTTATATCCTGCCGTTATCGTCAACAAAATTCATGTAAAATTGTTAACTTAGATTTACGCCTGCGAACATTTAATACTATGATCTTTCCGCCACGATTCTTTTGAAAACCATGAAATTAATTGTATCATTTTTCATTTTTATTTTTTTTCTGAATTCATTCGGACAAAATTATCCAACACGTAAAGACACAATTCACAACATCATTTCAACAACCAAATCAGATAGCTTGCGTCTTGATGCCTACCTTGAAGCTATAGGCTGGTATTATGTCAGCGATCCGGATAGTGCAATCTATTTTGCAATTAAGGGTTTAGAACTAGCCGAACAAATCAATTCAGATTTAGGAAGATCGGACGCATACGGCTGGCTTGCTTATTTATATGAACAGAAAAGCCAACTCGATGAATCAATGAAATTCAATCTCCTTGGTCTTGAAACATATAAAAGAACAAAGAACCTTGTTGGCGTATCCGTCTGTTTAAATAACATCGGTTTAATTTATATGCGGCTTGGAAATTTTCCAAAAGCTTTTGAATTTTGGGAAAAATCAATTGTCATTAGTAAAGAAATTAATTACAATAGCGGTCTTGCTTCCGTTTACGGTAATATTGGTTTCGCACGTCTTGAACAAGGTGATAATCAACAAGCGCTGGAATTTTTAATGCAAAGTGCACATTACAATGAAATTGATAGTAATTTTCACGGACTCGGAATTACTTATGTAAATATCGGATCTATTTATACACGCGAAAAAAATTATTCGCAAGCCATTTTTTATCTTGAGAAAAGCCTGGCAATTCAAAAAAAAATTAACGATAAAGTTGGTTCTGCAGGATCCCTGACAAACCTTGCATATCTTTATTCCGAGCAAGGAGATTTTGAAAAAGCCCAGACAAGTTACGACCAGGCTTTAAAACTCTGTGAAGAAATTGACAAGCCGGATATTATGGCGACGATTTACACGAACAAAGCTGTTATTGAAGTAAAACAAAATAACCCCAAAGCCGCACAGGTGTTTATTAAAAAAGCCGTTTCAATTGCGCATGAAATTGGTTATCCTGCATTGATCCGAAAATCGTTGAACGTGCTTATCCGGGTTAATAATGAACTAAACGATCGGGCATTAATTAAAGATTGCGTTCTCGAAATTCTTGAGATTAATAATAAATCTATCCTGACTAATTTTTCAATGCTGACTGAAAAAGAAAAGGAACTTTATTTCAATTCGCTTTCTGATGATTATGAAACTTTTTATTCGTATGCACTTTATGACAGTAAAAGCAGTGCTGATCTTACTGATAAAGTTTACAACAGTACGCTTCAAAATAAAGGATTTTTACTAAAGTCAAGCACGGCAATGCGAACAGCAATTTTATCTTCCGGTGATTCTGTTTTAATTCAGCAATATGGTGATTGGTTAGAATTAAAAAAACAAATCGCGCAAAATTTTGCGACAGGAATTGATGACGATGAACTTGAAGAAAAAGCAAATCAACTGGAACGTGAACTTGCAAAAAAGTGCAGTGAATTCTCTCTGCAGACAAAAGCACAATTGTTAACCTGGAAGGATGTTCAACAAGGTTTAAAAGAAGACGAAGCGGCAATTGAGTTCATTCATTTTGAGCATTATTTTGATACAACTTCTAAAGAGATTCAAATAGTTTATTGTGCGCTGCTTGTGAAACCGGGAAGTGAACATCCTGAAATGATCAGGTTGTTTAATGAAAAAGATTTGAAAGAAATACTGGGAAATTTTCCTGGAAATAATTTGAGTTACATTCAAACTCTCTATGGAACAAATTCAGAATCAAAATCAAATCTTTACAACCTGGTTTGGAAACCTATGGAAAAATCGCTCGAAGATATTTCAACGGTATACCTTTCTCCCACCGGACTTTTACATAAAATTGCTTTTTCGGCCCTGAGCAAAGACAAGAATATTTTTCTTTGCGATCAACACACTATACAAATGCAAAGCAGCACAGGTCAAATTGTTCTACCCGAATCTTTCCTGTTTGATGCAAGTTCAAATCTCACTTTGTTCGGTGGAATCGATTATAATTCGGTCAATACCAAAAAAGAAATCTGGACCTACCTTGAAGGAACAAAAGAAGAAACGGATCAAATTAAAACATACCTCGAAACGAAAAAATGGTCAGTTGACTATTTCACCAGTCACACGGCCACAGAAGAACGTTTTAAAATAACCGCATCCGAAAGTAATATACTTCATATAGCAACACACGGATTTTTTTATGCTGCTCCGGATGAAACAGAAAATGCACTAACCGCGGATGATAACGAACAAGGAGAACTCAATTTCAGAGGCGGCGAAAATGGATATGCAAAATTTGTAACAAACGAAAATCCGTTGATGCGTTCCGGAATTGTTTTAGCCGGCGCAAATGATGTTTGGAATTCTTCGCAAAACTCTACGCAGGAAGATGGTGTTTTAACTGCGCAGGAAGTGGCAACAATTGATTTGAGAAAAACCGGGCTCGTTGTGTTGTCAGCATGTGAAACCGGTTTGGGAGACATCAAAGGAACAGAAGGCGTGTATGGATTACAGCGTGCTTTTAAAATGGCCGGCGTCAAATACATCATTATGAGTTTATGGAAAGTACCGGACAAAGAAACAGCTGAGTTCATGATAACTTTCTATAAAAAATTAGTGAAAACAAAAAATGTAAGAAGAGCTTTTATTGAAACGCAAAAAATAATGCGCGCTAAATATGATCCTTATTATTGGGCATCGTTTGTTCTTTTAGAGTAAAAAAAACTCCACAAAAACTTCCCCCCAAATTCTACTCCACTGATAAATCTCAATCAAGCCGGTGACAAATTATCATCGAAACTGATGATAAAAATTAGTGACACAACTTATCCTGATCCTTACGTTTGTACTCTAAAAAAAGAGGAGTAAACCTGCCAATTGGCGCAGAAAACTCCACTTAAAAACCACATAATTCAGTTACATCATGGTAAAAAACAGGGCGATAATCAGAGCCGATTACGGCAAACAAGATTTATTTATTACGCGAGAATTTGACGCGCCACGCGAATTAGTTTTCAAAGCATATACAGATGCTAATCTCTATAATCAATGGCTTGGTCCGAAAGATTTAACCATGACACTTGAAAAATTTGAACCTGGAAACGGCGGATCATACAGGTATGCGCATACAGATAAATCCGGAAATGAATTTATTTTTAATGGTGTTTTCCATGAAGTCACTACACCTGAAAGAATTATTCAGACATTCGAATATGAAGGTCTTGCAGAAAAAGGACGCGCAGCATTGGAAATTGCCAAATTTGATGAATTGCCGGGCAATCGCACAAAAGTAATTTCTCATTCAATATTTCAATCAGTTGCTGACCGCGATGGAATGTGGCATGCTGATATGGAACATGGAATTAATGAATCATATGACCGGCTGGATGAACTTTTAGCGCATCATTGATTGGTGAAAAAAAACTTTACCATTTAACTGTAACTTCTCTTTGGAAATAGTTGTCCGCAATTGTTAATGAAAAAGTTTTAGTTTTCAATATGTGTCCTATATGTTAAACTAAAAATCAGGCATAAAAAAACCTCAGTATTAAATTCTGAGGTTTTTCAAAAATGTAGTATTGAATTAAATCGTGCTTGGACAAACAAATGGCGTACAACCTAATTCCGTTTCACTTTTTATAGCGCCGAAACCACCAGCAACATCAACAAGGTTATGCAGGCCCCTGGATTTTAAAATGGATTCAAAAATCACTGAACGATAACCACCGGCACAATGAACATAATATGTTTTATCCGGATCAAGGTTTTTCATATCAACGTTAATCGTATCAAGTGGTGAATTTGGAACATCAATAATATGTTCTGCTTCCCATTCTGATCTTTTACGAACATCCAAAACATTTATTTTTTCTTTTTTCCTTATCTCTTCAAATTCTTTAGCGGTAATTTTTTTTATCGAGTCAATCTCATTCCCGGATTCTTTCCAGGTAACAAGTCCGCCTTTTAAATATCCAAGTGAATTATCATAACCAATTCTTGAAAGACGTGTTACTGCTTCTTCTTCTCGTCCAAAAGGTGCAACTAAAATAATTTTCTGATTAATATCCGGAATCAATGCACCAACCCAAGGTGCAAATTGGCCATCAAGTCCAATAAAAATTGAACCCGGAATATGTTCCATCACAAATTCTCCTTGCGATCGAACATCTAGAATCAATGCATTATCCTCTTTCGCTAATTTTTTAAATTCTTCAACAGTTAAACCTGTTGTTCCACGTTTTATTATTTCGTCAATTGTACTATTTACCCGTTTATTCATTCCAACATTTTTTGGAAAATATTGTGGTGGTTCAGAAAGCCCGGATAGAACTTCTTTTACAAATTCATCTTCCGTCATGTCGGCACGCAAAGCATAATTAGTTTGTTTTTGATTTCCTAAAGAATCAAATGTTTCTTTGCTCATTTTTTTTCCGCAAGCCGATCCGGCCCCGTGATTAGGATAAACCGTAATATAATCAGGCAAGGTCATTATTTTTGTGCGTAATGATTGAAATAATTTTCGTGCAAGATCTTCTTCTGTCAACGTTCCTTGTTTAACCGCTAAATCCGGGCGACCTACATCACCAATAAACAAAGTATCTCCTGTAAAAATGCACTGTTCTTTTTTATTTTCGTCCAACAATAAAATAGTCATGGACTCAAGTGTATGACCGGGTGTATGTATTGTTTTTAAGGTGAGGTTACCTACTTTAAATTCTTCACCATCGGTTGCAACATGAATATCATATTCAGCCGAGGCTGTTGGTCCGAATACAATTGTAGCGCCTGTTTTTTTTGCAAGATCAACCTGCCCGGAAACAAAATCAGCGTGAAAATGAGTTAGGAAAATAAATTTAATTTTGGCATTGTCGTTATCTGCTCTTTCAATATAAGGAGCAGTTTCGCGAAGAGGATCAATTATTGCTGCTTCACCATTTGACTGGATGTAATAAGCCGCTTCAGCCAAACATCCGGTATAAATTTGTTCGATTTTCATAAAATCTGAATTATAGAACAAATTTACGCATTTCCGGTCAACAAAATTATGCATTTCGTCAGTTTCAGACTTTTCATTTATCACGCACGGCAAAGATTGATACTTGTCGGTATACGTGAATGAAAGCAGGCAATTGCGATTTATTCATTAAAGCATTTTTTCCATTTCCGGATTTTCCACCAGGTGTTTGAGCGATTCGAGAGTTGAAATCAAAAACCGTAAATCTTCTTTACAACTAGCGATACGTTTATATTGCTTATATGCTATGCGCCACCCGAAAACAGGAACGTAAAACAAGATCTGTTCAAGGCCCCAAACAGAAAATGAAGTGTGATATTTTGAAATCGGCCCAAAATGTATTTGCCCAAGATGTTCGGTTGCTCTTTTCCCAAGCGGAACCTCGGAGAAATATGCTTTTAACTCATTGACACTTACAATCAGATCATCAATGCCCGTTTCAACCGGAAGTTGCGGATAATTTCGCCATGCAGATTTTGATGCCAGTTTATCGTTTGATTTTTTAGCAAGATTAATAATATTACTAATATAGGCACCGTTTTTTTGTTCATCCGATTTAAATTCATTTTCGCGGGCTTCCTTTTCAATATTCTTTTCTATTGAAAAATCAGTTTTACGCAATTCAAAATTCTGACCTAAATAAACTTTTCTTACTTGCGGATCTGCAGCTAATTCTTCTGCAGTTCCTGAGCGCAAAATACTTCCTTCAAAAAGCAGGTAGGTTCTGTCGGTAATTGATAACGTTTCCTGCACATTATGATCAGTAATTAAGACACCAATATTTTTGCTTTTTAGTTGCCAGACAATTTTTTGAATGTCTTCAACGGCAATAGGATCAACTCCTGCAAAAGGTTCATCAAGTAAAATAAACATTGGATCCGTAGCCAGGGCACGCGCAATTTCTGTTCTTCGTTTTTCTCCTCCTGAAAGACTTTGTCCTAAATTTTTTCTGACATGAACAAGACCAAATTCGTCGAGTAATTTTTCAAGTCTTATTTTTCGTTCATGTTTGGTAAGAGGAGTCATTTCGAGAATCGCCATAATATTATCTTCAACAGATAATTTTCTGAACACAGAAACTTCCTGCGGCAAATAACCAATCCCTAATTGCGCCCTCCGATACATGGGGTAACGGGTAATATCAATCCCATCTAAAAAAACATGACCTTCATTTGGACTTACTAAACCAACAATCGTGTAAAACGTTGTTGTTTTTCCGGCACCGTTTGGTCCAAGCAATCCAACTATTTCACCTTGATTTACTTCTACCGAAACACCATTAACGACCTGTCGACCCTTGTAAACTTTATGAATATTTTCTGTTCTTAATTTCATTTTCTGTTCTTAAAAGTCTGCACTGAATGTAAATTTGATTCCAAAATTACGAATCGGCTCACCATAAAGATTAACGTGATCGCGATATGATAAACGCCAAATAGCGTCAACCCGTATAAATTTAAAAATATTTTCAAAGCCTGCACTCACTTCATAATATGGATAAGAGAATTTATGTGAGTAAAAAGGCAGCAACATTTCAGCATTGTGCTTGTCGTTATAGTGTCCTATCAGCATTTTTGCAGAATATACAATTCGCCATTCCAGTTTTCGAATCAAAGGAATCCTATCCGTAATTAATCCCATTAGATAATGTTCAAAATTAATACCTACCCATTCATCGCTTACAAATTCGTAATAATTAAGCATGTTCATTGAACTCAATTGAAGATAATATGTTTCATTACCCTGGTGCACTTCGAGAAAAGGATATGGCACAGTTCCAAAAATTTTTCCGGCATAAACTGTATAATGCAGCTTTCCAAGAAAACCAATCTTTGGCCGGTGATCCCAAACAAAATCAAGTCGGTGAAAATTAAATTGACTTCCTAAAACACCCTTTATCCCCCATGTATGTGTCAACGAAATAATTGGTTTTCTTGAACCGAGTGAAATCCGATCGAATTGCCCGGAAATAAATTTTTCCTCTTTGGTGTACATAATTTGATTCCTGATTTCAAATGATGTTAATCCTCCAATTTTTATTGTGTCACCATTAAAATCTATGCGCCTGTAATCTGAAATTCCAAGTGGAGTAAATTGTTTCCATTCAACTGAATTATAAGTTCGCATATTAATTTTCCAGTCTTTCTCATACGAAACAGAAACCTGGTCAACCATTGTTAATTTGTCCAGAGGTCCGGCAGAAAAGAGCGTGGTAAATGAATTTCCGATATCACCGATAGACGATGCAAGACCTAACTGTTCAATTCTTTTTTTGTAAGCGATGCGCAACATTTCACGCGGCGCATTCGAAATTTTCCAACGAAAAGATGCGCCATATTTAAATTTCTGATCGCCGAATCCATAAATCCCAAAAGTAGATATGACAACTTTTTTACTGAATTTATTTGACGTCCCAAGCGTTAGCATTAACCTTCGTCCTTCAACGACATTTTGGTTATACAGCGAATAAATATTTCCGACTTCTATTAGTTTATACCTATATACACCTGTGTAGGCCATGTAAACCAAATCTTCATAAAATTTATACGTTGAATTTGATTTTAAGGAATCAATCATTTCTATTACTCCTTGTTCTTCGTTATTAAGTTCTTCATGCCTGCCTTGCTCCCAATAATCATCATCGCGAAGTTCCGCACTGTCAAGCACTTCAACTTTCATGAGGTAAAAATCAAGTTCTTTTGGCTGGTCTGATATAAAATCGGTGCGTGAAGTTTTCTTATGAATAGTGACACCCATCAAGCGCGAATTATCAGCCTGGTTAAAAAGATCAAAAGTCGCAAGCATTCTTTCAGTGGTTAACATCCAGACACCCGGTTCAATTTGTGTACAAATTTGTTCAACATAAAAATCAGAAACATAATTAATGTTGATATCTCCGGGGATAGTCGCGATAATGCGCGTCATCGCAAAAGTGGAATCATGAATCCACATTTCACCTTCAAATAATGCTTCGCCTCTTCTGCGCGGAACAAATTTGATGTGATAAAAAACTTCTCCATTGATGGTATCATTGTCCAGCAAATAATGTTTGTAAAAAAGTCGGGCGCCATCAGCAATCGGACTCATAAAATCACGCGCAAAAAGATCAATGTAATTTTCATAAATATTTACGTTTTGATACATGTCACCTGTGAACTGTGTCAGTTGTAAATTATCAACACCTGTAATACGTGTAGCTTTGATCACCTCTTTTTTATGAACCGGCGGACTTCGGAAATAATAATCAGAAATAGATTCGGACAACAATACAGGCAGATAATTTTCACCTTCCAGTGAATCCATATAACCCATGATAAAATCAAATTTATTAAACACTTTTCGCTCCTGGAATTTATCGGACATATTGTTGACATCAAACTGCAGCTTGTTATAAACCTCGCATTGATAAGCGCCGCGGAATTCCGGATCATTATTCTTTTTATGTTCTTTGATCGAGTCTAAAATCCGGTATGCAGGATTTTCGCCAGACTCAACTTCAACGATATTTAATATATTGGATACTTCAACAAGCGCTATGTTAAAAGTCTGTTTCTCTCCGGCAACAACGGCAACTTTTACAATTTTATAACCGATACAAATAAATTCCAGTGTGTCTGCCGGTTCGTTCGTCTTTATTGAATAAAACCCCAGAGAATCCGTAAAAGCTCCGATTCCGGTGTATTGATATTTTATTTTTACAAAAGTGATTGGTTTTCCAGTAAGCGAATCTGTTACTTGTCCGCTAACAACGGTTGACTGAGCATAGCTCAGCAATGGACCAAGAAAAAACAAAGCTGTAAAAAATAGGTTTTTCATTTTGACAGCACGAAAATAACCAATTAACAGCAGATTGGGAAATTCAGAAAAGCCAAAAATATTAACCCATATCTATGCCGGAGATGAAAGAAAAATTCAAAATTAATTCATATTGTTTATGTTGAGTTCTGATAATCACCTGAAACACTTGCTTTTGCTGACAAGATATTGCAACATCATCAAAAAGTTTCCACCTTTCAAAAACTATATGTTGCAATGAAAAGCTACTAACATTCACCTACTCATAAAATCAACTGCAACAAGGAATTTCGAGCACCTGGTTTTACTAATTTTACGTTGGATTAATCTATTCGCATGAAATTTACAACGACTCAAACTCTGAAAAGTATTGCTGACTTCCTTGGCTGCGCCTTTGTTGGCGACGAAAATATGCCTGTTACCGGTATTAACGAAATCCACAAAGTTGAACCGGGTGATATTGTTTTTGTTGATCACGCAAAGTATTATAAAAAAGCGCTCAACAGCAAAGCTGATATCATTATTATTGATAAACCGGATGTGGAAGTTCCGGCCGGAAAAGGCATAATTATTTCTGATGCGCCATTTGATGCTTTTAATAAAATCACAAAACACTATTCACCCAATAAAGTGTGGACATCAACAGTGGGTGATAATTTTATTATTGGTATCGGATCTGTCGTACATCCCAATGTTACAATTGGTCATAACGTCAGTATTGGTAAAGATTGTGTAATTCTTGCCGGAGCAGTTTTGTGCGATTTTACAATCATCGGAGATGAAGTTATTGTTGGCCCTAATGCAGTTATCGGCCACGATGCTTTTTATTACAAAAAGAAAAAAGACGGTTATAATAAAATGCATACTTGCGGAAGAACAGTTCTGAAAAACCGCGTTGAAATTGGTGCCATGACAACAATTGACCGCGGAGTTACCGGCGATACTATTATTGGTGAAGGAACAAAAATTGATAACCAGGTTCATATCGGCCACGACACTGTTGTTGGAAAAAACTGTCTTTTTGCTGCAAATGTCGGCGTTGCCGGATGTGTTATCATCGAAGACAATGTTATTCTCTGGGGACAAGTTGGTGTGACAAGTGATGTGACAATCGGAACGAATGCAATTGTTCATGCTCAATCAGGAGTTGCCCGAAGTCTTGCCGGAAACGCGACCTACTTTGGATCTCCGGCAGGTGAAGCGCGTACAATATTACGGGAAATGGCTGCGCTCAGAAAATTACCCGGAATCATAGAAAACCTATGAGTTTTGTCTCAGAAAAAATATTAATTGAACTTGAAAACAAACTGAAGTCGAAAGATTTTAAGTTGAATTCATTATTGGAGATTACCAAAAGTATTAACTCAAATAAGCCGGTTGATGAATTGCTTAAACTGTATCATTATATTTTACAGGAGCAATTAGGACTTCGCAAATTCATTCTGTACAACAAACAGAAAGGCTGGCAGATTCTTGTTAAAGTTGGAATTAAAGGCACGATCAAAGATATCAACGTTGAAAAAGACATTGTTCGTTTTAAGGAAATCACTGTCATTGAATCATCACACAAACAATCGCTGAATAATTTTGATGTCATTATTCCGGTTTTACATAAAGAACAAGCACTTGCCTATTTGGTGATTGGTGGTTTAAAAGAATTACAGACAAATCCATCTGTAGCATTTGCTAATCTTAATTTTATGCAAACGCTTACGAATATAATTGTTGTAGCGATTGAGAATAAAAGAATGGCAAAGGAAAGTGTAAAACAAGAATTAGTTAAACGTGAACTTGAACAGGCATCGGAAATGCAGCGCCTTTTATTTCCTGCTAATTTACCTTCAAATCATAAAATTGATATTTCGGCAAAGTACCTTTCTCATAGCAAAGTCAGTGGAGATTATTATGACTATATCCAGCTCAATGAAGATGAATTTATTATTTGCATTGCCGACGTTAGTGGTAAAGGAATTTCGGCTGCTATGCTCATGGCTAATTTCCAGGCAACTGTTCGCACGCTCTATAATTACCAGCGACTTGAACTAAAGAATTTAATTTTTGAACTCAACAAACAAGTATACGCAAGTGCCAACGGAGAAAAATTCATTACATTTTTTATTGCTGAATACAATTCAAAAACGCGCAAATTAAAATACGTAAATGCAGGTCATAACTGGCCGATTTTGATACGCGGAAAATCATCTTCTTTTCTCAACAAAGGTTGTATCGGATTAGGCATGTTTGAGGATATTCCACACATTGATAGCGGTGAAATTGAAATTCAAACTAATACAACACTCATTTTGTACACAGACGGCGTAGTTGAATTGGAAAACAGCACAGATGAACAATTCGAAACAGAGCGGCTTACAAAAATTGTTCAAAGTTTTTTTCCGCTTTCAATGGAAGATTTGAATGCCATTATTTTTTCTAAGCTTGATGACTGGCGCGGCTCAAGGCGTTACGTGGATGATACCGCGATTTTAAGTTGCCGGATTTTTTAGAATTCAATCAAGATATTTCTGTTAGATCGTATTTTATACCAAGTGGTATAATACTAAAAGGTATAATACCAAGTAGTATAAAAAAATATTTAATTGTTTTCTACTAACGAAATCGGATCTTCATTAAAATATTGTTTCCTGAACCAAAGTTCAAAAGCCGGATCAACAAATTCAAAACTGCCGTTAACTTCCTGAATAATGTCATTCTGAATTAGCAACGTTTTATTTTTGCTGACATTTCTCGGTGTTCCGAGCGCATGAGTTCTCATAACTTCAACGCTGGTAAATTTTGTTTCGCCTTTTACCACAGCTTTCAATAAATTTAGTTGTGTTAAACTAATTTTCTCAACTTCATTTTGATACAATGGTGAATTAGCATTCAACAACTCCCTTAATGCAGTTTTTACTTCCAGAGTAGTCGCTTTTCTGCTTGTCAGGTTCCAGGTGTAATGGGACAACTGCTGAACATACCATGGATGATTTTTCATTATTGTTGGAATAATCGTAACCGTTTCAGGAAGAATAATTTTTCCGGTATTTCCAAATCCTCTTGTTATAAAAGAGATCCACTTCTTCGTTTCAATTTTTTGCAACAACATTAAATCTCCAAACCGATAGAATGGTTTTGAAGGGCTGTTAAAAATCTCTGTCATCATATGGCGCTTACTTCCATAAATGCAGTACGTAACTAAATTCTGTCGTTGCCAGATGGATCGCATTTTTTTTTCGAATTGCAAATACTGAGGGAAATACGATAGATTCTGAAACTCATCGAGACAAATGATCATCTTGATTCTTTTCTTCCTGGAGATTGTTTCTGCCAGGTTTAAAATTTCATCGCCATGCTTTTTGAGTTCTTTCCAATCAAAACTCAAACTAAAATCAGAGTGGGGATCAATGCCAAATGTCAATTTTGGTACTAATGCTTTAAAAAATTCTCTTGTGGCTATTACCCAGTCCTGCCATTTATTCGATGTTGCTTTGATAACCTCGCGTGCCAATGTTTCTAGAAATTCTTCTTCCGTGCCAACAGAAAAAAGGTCAATGACAACTGTTTTTATTCCCTTATCTTTTCTATTAATTTCCTGTACAACCTTTTCAACCAATGATGATTTACCCCATCTCCTTGGAGAAATAAGCATCGTATTTATTCCCCCGGTCAGGTTGCGGTAAAGATATTTCGTCTCCTTTTCCCTGTTAGTAAAGGAATGAATGCTAACGGTAGTGCCGTAGATAAACGGTGAATCTTTCATATTACTATTTT
>Ga0102851_10000491_pt1 | contig 20056 bp, 15 predicted proteins | sample Mud3Dept3metaG_FD_79558 | JGI IMG/M metagenome (GOLD analysis project Ga0102851, IMG submission 79558) | Freshwater wetland microbial communities from Ohio, USA, analyzing the effect of biotic and abiotic controls - Mud 3 Core 4 Depth 3... | ecosystem: Environmental > Aquatic > Freshwater >... | reverse complement strand
GATCCTGCATGCTCCGAATAGGCGACGATCTTCTCGATGAATTCCGCGGGCACCTTCTCCATATGAAGCCCCAGGAGATCGCGGACCTGGCCCACCGCGATGATCAGAGCGATCCCCGCCGTGAAACCCACGGTGACCGGATAGGGAATATACTTGATCACGGCGCCGAGCTTGGCGATCCCCATGATGATGAGCAGCACGCCCGCCATGATCGTTGCGATCACCAGGCCGTCGTACCCGAATTTCTGGACAATGCCGTAAATGATGACGATAAAGGCGCCGGTGGGGCCTCCGATCTGGACGCGGCTTCCGCTCAGCAACGAGATCACGAGCCCCGCCACGATGGCGGTATAGAGCCCCTGCTCGGGTTTCACTCCTGAAGCGATGGCGAAGGCGATGGCAAGGGGCAGCGCGACAATGCCGACGATGATGCCGGCGGTCAGGTCCTTGAAAAATATCTGCCCTGAATAGCCTTCTTTGATGACCGTAATAAGCTTGGGTTTGATCTTTTCGTGTGACACGTGCTGGTCCTTTCCGAAAGAGTGAGTATCGTCATGATTGGCAGAGCAGAATAGACACCATCTTACCAGGGGAGGCAACGATGCCGGGATCAGGCACTCGACAGGGCAACGGCGTGCGGCGACCGGCGAATGGGCGCGGTCGTGCATGCGAATGCTCCGGGCGAAAGCATTACCGAAATGAGAATGCGGTGATCGGACTGCAGGAAGGGTACTTCGGGCATCAGAACGAACAGGGATACAAAGGCCAGGGATACAATGCTGCCGGGAGAAAATATCACTTCACTTCCTCATTTCAAATACCAGCGGGAATGCGTAAAAACTTACACCAAATGACCGGTGCGAGTCAACGGGAAAATTAACCGGGACCATCCGGGCCCTCCGGCCGGCGGTCGTTCAAAAAAAACGGGCGGCCTGTTCGGCCGCCTGCGTCATGACAATCCTTCTCGTCCCCTTCGGGAACGATTAATGCCCGCCGACCTTGAGCAGGCCGCTCGCCGCGAGCGACAACACCAGCACTTCCGCGATGGCAATAACAACGTAGGCCCTGTCCTTCTTCCTGGCGAGGATCGGCAGGATCACCAGGTAGCACAGAATGGTGAGGCCGGACAGGATGGCGATGCCGACAAAGTTGAGGTAGTCGCCCTTCCCGACGAGCGACGCCCATCCCCAGCCCGTGGGTGCGTTGAGGGCGACATTGAAATCGTGCACCCGCATCGTCCAGTACTTCGGCAGGTCGTCGATGGGAACATAGCTCGGCAGTACGCCCGAGAGATAGATGAAGAAGGTGATGATGAGCAGCGCGAGCCCGAACCACATGCCGATGTTCAGGACGTTCGCGTATGCGATCTGTTCTTCCGATGCCTTGGTCTTTTCACTCATGGTGGTGTCCCCCTATTTCCAGATTTCAAGCCCCTTGAGCAGGGACCGCAGGCCTGCGAAGAGCAGGAGCCCGATGACCATCCACTTGATGGCCTTGGGCTTCGCCTTGGCAAGGATCTTCACGCCGATCATGGAGCCGAGCATGATGCCGACCAGCGACGGCACGACGATCATGGGCAGCACCGCGCCCTGGTTCAGGTACACCCAGGCGGCGGACGTGTCGGTGATGGAGAGCAGGAACTTGCTGGTCGCGACCGAGATCTTGAGCGGCGCGCCCATGAGCAGGTTCAGCACCGGCACATTGGCCCAGCCGGCGCCAAGGCCGAACATGCCGGCCATGATGCCGATCACGACAAACAGCGCCAGGCCCATGGGCGTCTTGTGGACGTTCCATTCCACGTCCTTGCCGATAGACTCCTCGCGGTAGATGCCCATGATGCCGAGGGCCTGCGAGAGCCTGTCAGGCTGTTCCACATGAGGGAAATCGGATTTCTTGGCGGTCGCCATGATGATCACGATGAACAAGATGGTCGCGCCGAGCAGCGTGTTGACCACGTTCGGCTTGAGCGCGAGGCCGATCATAGCGCCGACGATTGCGGCTGACGAGGCGATCAGCGCCACGGGAAGCGCCAGGCGGATGCTCGCAAGGTTGCGCTTCAAGAGGCCCGGCCCCGCTGCCAGTGCGCCCGCAAGGGCGACCAGCAGGCCGGCGCCGCGGACGAAATCGATATTGAAGGGAAAGAACCCGCCCACGATCGGCACGAACAGCACGCCGCCGCCGACTCCGCCCAACACCGCGAGGATGCCCAGGATGAATGTCACGATGAACAAGGCGAGCGGCCAGATCCACCAGGGCGCCGAGGACCTGGGCGCCTCGGGGGCAGCGGGCGCGGCTGCCGCATGCGGGTCAACATGCCCCTGCATTGCAGGAGCAGCCTCGGTCGCTGCTGATGCCAGACCGGCGAACAGAACTGCGGCTAGCAGCACGACGATGAACAGGAATGAATGCCGGTGTGCCATGAACTGTGTCTATCCTCCTTGCAACTGGTTTACTGTTCTATATGTCAGAAATATCAGTGCGTTATGCAATAGCGATGTTGTGTTTTGCACAGGCCGGTATGTTATTATAATGATAGAGTTTCTGTCAAGAGAATTAGAAACGCTCTCCATTAAATCATTCATAGGAGGTATAAAAATCATTTATGGATGGAAAGAGAAGGCACAGGGTACAGAGTTCAGGATCATACGATAATAGTGCTATCACTTGCGGTAATCTGTATTCGTTTTGACAGTTGTTGTAACCGCATTTTCTAGACTTCACTAATACAGAGGCAGTGTGACCTACACCTACAATCAAACGAGTTTCAATGTAATGAAACTATATTGAATACTGGTTATACCATGTTGACGGTGAGCATAATACGCCAGCAATCGCCGCTCAGCGCAGCTATCGCTTGTTGCGGTTCGTGCTCTTGTTAGCCGTTGTTTTTCGGCATATTATGTGAGCGTTGTCCTGACTTATGTCGCCCGTGGCAATCAAAGTGTCCTCGATGTCGAAAAGTATTTGCAGGATTGCCCTGTGATTTGTATTGCGAGCGTCGAAATTATTGTAAAATGCCGAGTCTAGCGCGTAGAAAAGAATGGAACCGTTGAAGTACTTGACCTCGACTTCGTCGAAATACCTTTTTAGTGTTGGGATGATGAGATCAGAATTGACACATTCTGATGGATCGGTAGCCATGAATTGCTCCACCGGCGGTCTCTCCCAGAGGATTTCGTATATTTGCCCAGACCGTTTCCGTTCCAGCTGTCGTCTGGCATACCTCATGGCCTTTGCCATGATTGAGTTCCCATATGGTTTCCCGCAAAGGGCTTTCCCTCGGAGTTCTGGAGGCAGCAAGTGTTTTACTGCATTCACGAGTTCCTGTTGTCTTGTTCCTATTTGTTGATACTTTGGACCGACGTACTCATTGGACACCAGATATCCCCCGTCCTGCATAGCGCAATGAAGTTTTGAGATAACTCCATCTAAGTCCGCGATGTGATGTAGCGCTCCGTTCGCCCAAATCAAATCGTATTCGTCGGATGGTAGTTGTTCTTGGTTCAGATTTGCAACGCAGTACTCAATATTTTCCAAGTTATCAGCCATTGCTCTCCTCCTCGCTTCTTCAATGGCTCCAGGGGCAATGTCAGTCCCAATAATCTTTTTTGCAACTTGAAGCTTCGAAAGGGTTCTTTCGACCTCGCCAAATCCACAACAGATGCTGAGACATTTCTCGAAAGGCATGCTGCTCTTCAGGTACTTCTCGACCGTCCAGTACTCACACCAAGCTCGGTCAGTCGCATCGGTCTCATTAAAAATGAGTTGGCATGACCTTGTTCTAATCGCGGGGAAACAATAAAAATTCTTCTCCGAAGCGGAACAGTCAACCTTTGACCAGTGATTCTTCACGAGGTCTGTATTATATTTCATGGGTTTCTCCTATAGCTTCTGATATAATTTTTATTTTGTGACAGCGAGGGGATAATTTGAAGGATAGCCACTAACAGCGATTACAATACCTGTAAACATAAATACTCGTAACAACATATCACTCTCGTTCAACCTTCAGCCTTAAACTTTATACCTTTTCATACTTTTCCTGATTTATCAATACACCGGCGTATCGCCTTCGGGGCGGGTCTTGAACCGGCGGTAACCCCAGAGGTACTGCTCGGGATTCTGGCGTACTGCTCTTTCGACCTCTTCATTCATGCGCCGGGCGTCCTTCTCCGGGTCGTCGGAAGGATATTCGCTGAGCGGCGCTTCAAAGCGCACCTCGAAACCCCTCCCCCAGGGCAGGATGCGATTGTAGCACGGGATGACCACGGCGTCCGTCATCTTCGCGATACGGCTGAGCGCCGTAACGGTCGCGGCGGGTACGCCGAAGAACGGAACAAAAACGCCTTCTGCGCCGCCCGGGTCCTGGTCCGGGAGATAATAGAAGGGCCGTCCTTCGCGGAGATGGCGGATCAGCGCCTTCAGGTTCGACTTCCGTTCGAACAGGACCGCGCCGAACCGTCCCCGTTTTTTGAGCATGGCGTCCACGAGCTTGTTCCGCGACGAGCGGTACATGGTGATCATGGGCCGCTCGCTGCTGAGACAGATGCCGCCTGCATCGATCGAGAGGAAGTGTGGCGTCATCAGGATGATGGCCCTGCCTGATGCGATTGCGCTGTCGTAGTAGTGCCGATCGCAGAACTTCACCAGACGGCGAAGCCGTGCGGGCGACGACCACCAAGCGAATCCGTAGCACAGCATCGAAACCCCGAGGGAGCGGAAGTGCCGCCGCACCAACCGCCGCTGCCCTTTCTCCCCGAGTTCGGGTAGACAGAGACCGATGTTGGTGCGCGCCACCGACCTGATCTTAGAAGGAAACAGATGGAGGAAAACGCCGAACAGACTGCCCAGCAGCCAGATAGCGGGCATCGGCAGGAGCGAGATGAGCCGCATGATGCCGAGCCCGATCCAGGTGGGCCAGTACGCGGGATGCCAGGTTGGAAGTAGATGGAGGCGGGCCATAAGATGAAGTGCGAGAGTTTAACGCAAAGAGCGGGACAGGTCAAGGGAGAATTGAAACATCCCGCAGTAGGTTAGAGGGATTCGACCGATCGTGGCTTCAGCCCACGATCCGCTCGAACACCGTCCGAACTCCGGCGCGTGTCCGTTCATATTCCGCGAGGAGCCTTTTCCCGGCCGAGCCGTCGTCATCAGTATACCCCATCCTTTTCGCCAGTGTCCTGAGCTTGACCGGGTCCCGGGAAAGAAAGCTCGTAGACTGGTTGGCGACGATCCGGAGACGGCTCTCGAGGCGACGCAAAAAGAGATACGCATCGCAGAGAACGCGGTGGTCCTCCGGCGACAGGATGCCTTCTTTCCGGAGCGCACGCAGCGCGTTGATCGTTCCGGGCATCCTGACCCATGCATGCCGTCTCCCATGCCTGAGCTGGAGATACTGGACCAGGAATTCGACATCCACCAGCCCGCCTGTCCCCTGCTTGATATTGTACTGCGAAGCATCCTCCTTGCCCCGCTCTTCCTGCATCCGTTTCCGCATTGCCCTGACCTCGGCGGCCAGTCCCGCAGGGTCATCATCCCGGTAGATCAGGCCCTGCAGCGTATCCCGGAGTTCCTTCCCCACGTTCCGGTCGCCCGCCACGAACCGTGAGTTCACCAGCGACTGCCGCTCCCAGGTCTCGGCCTGGGAGGAATAATAGGCGCCGAACGCCGAGAGGCTCTGCACCAGCGGCCCCTTGGAGCCCGTGGGCCGAAGCCGCGTGTCCACCCGATAGGCAAAGCCCTCGCGGGTCATGGTCGTGAGGTAGGAAAGGGACTTCTCGGCCATCTTGCTGAAATACTCGAACACCGTCATGCCGGGCGGCGGCGCCGTGGCGCGGGTTTCGTCATACACGAACAGGATATCAAGGTCGGATCCGTAGATAAGCTCCCTGCCGCCCAGCTTGCCCGCGCCGATGACGGCGAGTCCGCCACAGCTTCCTTCGATGCCGCAGCGTTTCGCGGTCTCGTGCGCCGCAAGGTCGATGGCGGCGTTAAGGCAGGCATCGGCCAGCCGCGACAGGCTCCTGCAGACCGCCGGCAAAGGGATGGCGCCCATGAGATCGGCCATGCCGATGCGCAGTTCCTCGCGGTGCTTGAACCGCCGCAGGGCGTCGAGCTTGTCGGTGATGGTCGCCGCCTTGTCGAGCGCGGCGCTGAGGCCCTGTTCCAGGAAGGCCGATGAGCCGAGCCCGATCTCGCGGCTCGCGTCCATCAGGTCTTCCAGCAGCGCCGGGCTCCGGACGAGCATGCGGGAAAAGTACTCGCTGTTGCCGAACACGGATATCAGGACCTTGATCGCCCGCACATCCTGCCGCATGAATGCCTGGAATGCGTCCCACGAACCCTGGGACGCAAGGTAGGACTCGAAATAGTTCAGCGCCATGTCGGGGTCCGGGGCGCCGGCGATCTCCTCGAACAGGAGCGGGAACATCTCGTTGAACACCCGCCGGCTCCGCGGGGTCTGGTGAATGAAGGCCTGCCCCTCCCGCAGCAGGACGATGTTGCGGTAGGCCTTGGAAGGATCGCGGAAACCGTAGCGGCCCAGCATTGCCGTCATCTCCTGTTCACCGGCCTCCGGACCGAGCAGTTCAGCGTACTCGGATCGCGGAAGGTCCCCGTCCTTCGCCTGGTCGGGCTGGCTCAGCAGGTTGTCGTAGATGCTGCGCACCCGCTGTGTATGGGCGCTGTAGTCCATGAGCAGCATCTCCGCTTCCCTTCCAGGCTCAAGGTAGCCCGTCCGTCTCGCAAGGGACCGCAGCTCGGCCTCCCCCGCGGGCAGGGTCTGGGTCTGGAGATCGTTCAGGATCTGGATGCGGTGCTCCACGGTCCTGAGAAAAGCGTAGGCCTTCGAAAGTTCCGCGTTCTCCTGGTACGTCAGCAGGCCCTTTTGCGCAAGCGTATGGAGCGCTATCAAGGCGTTCCGTTCGCGGAGCCCCCGGTCGCGGCCGCCGTAGATGAGCTGGAGCGCCTGGACCAGGAACTCGATCTCCCGGATGCCGCCGTATCCAAGCTTCACGTCCCGGTGCGTCTTCCCCTTCTGCTCCACGTCCCGGTTGATCTTCTGCTTCATCTCGCGGATCTCGACGATGGCGCCGAAATCCAGGTATTTCCGGTACACGAAGGGCGTGATGCGCTCCAGGAACTCCCGCCCCACAGCCTCGTCGCCTGCCACGGGGCGGGCCTTGATGAGCGCCGAACGCTCCCATGCCTGGCCCCAGGATTCGTAGTAGATCTCGTACCCGCCGAGGCTCTGCGCCAGCGGCCCGCGCTGCCCTTCAGGCCGGAGCCGGAGGTCCACGCGAAACACGAACCCGTCCGCGGTGTTCTGGCCGATGGCCGCACTCAGTTTCTCCGCCAGCTTGATGAAGTACTGATGGTTCGAGATGCGGTTCGCCGGCGTCCCGTCCGGGCCGGGCATGCCCTCGGTCTCTCCGTCGGCGGTGTAGACGTACATGAGGTCGATGTCGGAGCTGAAGTTAAGCTCCCGGCCGCCGAGCTTGCCCATGCCGATGACCGCGAACCCCGCGTTCCTTGTGGAGCCATCCGCACTCTGAATGAGAGGAGCCCCGAACCTGTTGCGGAGCTCGGCGTCCGCGCGCTCATATGCGGTCTGGAGGCAGACCTCGGCGAGGCTCGACAGCTCCGCCACGGTCTCGGTCAGGTCCGCCCTGCCCAGAAGGTCCCGGAGCCCTATGCGCAGCATCTCCTGCTTCCGGAACAGCCGGAGCCCGCGGAACAGGTCCTCCTCCTTCACGACGCCACGGAGCAGTGCGGCAAGCCGGTCTTCAAGGATCTCCCTGTCGGCAGGATGGGAAAGGTAGGCGGGATGGCACAGGAGCCGGAAGGTCTCCGATGACGTTGCGATACAATGGGAGGCAAGGAACCTGCTCGCCCCGAACAGCACGATCAGCTCCGTGAGCACGGCCGGCCGCGCCTTCGCCTCCATGACGAACTGCGACAACGGAGCGATCTCGTTCAGGAACCGCTCAAGATGGTTCAGCGCCATGTCCGGGTCGCCGCTCCGCCTGAGCGCGGACAGGACCAGGGGAAGGGCCAGGGCAAAGCCATCGGGGCCCAGCCGCTTCCGGACCAGATCGAGGTTCCTGAGCGCAGGTCCGGCGTCCTGGATGCCGGCCGCGGAAAGGACCGCGGGATCGATCGATATTTCGTTGTTATTGGGCATTTTTTGTATTATACTGGCAACCACGTGGAGAAACAAGCACAAGACCTCGCTTAACCGCAGATAAACACAGAGAGAAGCAGGAGATAAGAGTACGTATCAAGGGATCGTTATTTGAATCCAGGAGCGAGCGCAATCCCCGTAGCGGCTCGACTGAGCGCCTCGACTGAGTTCGTCGAAGTCTCGCCGAAGTCTTGCGCAGGGAGCTTCAATGAACCTTCTTGAATAATGATCCTTGGTTAAACTACCTCTTCAGATGTCTTCTGTGTCATCTGTGGTGACATCGCATTTCCGCTTTGTTGGGATCACTTGTGAAAGAACTTCGCGATAACGAGCGCTGCTACGTCTGCGGGAAGGACAATCCCGCGGGGCTTCAGGCCGGATTTGAGGTCGATAAAAATGCCAGGACCATCACCGGCCGTTTCACGCCGCGGCAGGAGCACGAGGGATGGCAGGGCATCGTGCATGGCGGCATCGTGGCGACCCTCCTCGATGAGGCCATGGTCAAACTCGCCGCGCACCTCGGCATCCCCGCGGTCAGCGCCGAGATCACGGTAAAGTTCAGGGCCCCGGCCGCTCCCGGAGAAGAGCTTGTCATCTCGGGAAGGATCGTGAAGGAAGCCAACCGGCTCATCGAGGCGGAAGCGACCGTATCGAAAGGCCTGATCGTCGTGGCGGAGGCGAAGGGAAAACTGCTGAAGACGTAGAATCTGTTAAAATTATTTTGCCACAGAGGACACAGAGCTCACAGAGAAATACTGCGATACAAGGCATTTAGCGTTTCTCGGTGTCCTCGGAGATCTCGGTAGCGAAAGAAGATTTTTGTTCATATCTCTGCAGGCTCTGAAAAACGTTTTGACTATTATGAAACCAACCAAAAAAGAGTTCATCACCTACTTCAAGACCAGGTCCGGCAGGCCGCTCCTGGTGCGCGAGATCATGCGCCATCTCAAGCTCAAGGCAGAGGACCGGCACGACCTCAAGCTCATGCTCGCCGGGCTCGTTGCCGAGGGCCACATCTTGAAGTCGCGCGGGAACCGCTACGGCGTCGCCGGGAAGGCCGCGAAAATGGACCTCGAGCAGGGCCTTTTCCAGGCCCATCCCTCGGGCTTCGGGTTCGTCATGCCGGGCATCAAGGGCAAGACAGACGTCTACGTTCCCGCCGCAGGCCGCCTGGACGCAATGGACGGCGACACGGTGACCGTACGGGTATCGCCGCCCGCGGGCAGAAGGAAGGCGACGGGGAAGCGCGAAGGCGTCATCATCCAGGTCCTTGAGCGCGCCCACACGAAGATCGTGGGCACCTACGAGCCGAGCGCGACGAAAGGCGGCGTGATCGGGTTCGTGGCCCCCACCAACCAGCGGATCACGCAGAACCTCGTCGTGAGCACGGGGAACGCGGGCGGGGCCAAACCGGGCGACCTGGTCTCCGCCGAGATCGTCACCTACCCCCTGGGCGGCAGGCCGGCAGAAGGCAGGATCATCCGCATTATCGGAAGACCGGGAGATCCCGGCATCGAGTCCGACCTCATCATCGAGGAACACGAACTGCCGGTGGCGTTCACACCGGCGGCAACGGCCGAGGCACAGGCAATCCCCCAGGAGGTCTCCACTGCCATGCGGAAGGGCCGCCGCGATCTGCGAGACCTCCCCACGGTCACCATCGACGGCGAGAAGGCCCGGGACTTTGACGACGCCATCTCCATCGAGAAGTACCGCGGGGGCTGGCGCCTCTGGGTCCACATCGCCGACGTGGCCCAGTACGTGCGGGAAGGCTCTCTGCTCGACCAGGAGGCCTATGCGCGCGCCACCAGCGTTTACCTGCCCGACCGCGCCATTCCCATGCTGCCGGAGCAGCTCTCAAACGGTATCTGCAGCCTGAACCCGCAGGTGGACCGGCTCACCCTGACTGCGGAGATGGACTTCGATGCGAACGGCGCCATGGTGCGTCACGACCTCTACGAGAGCATCATCAACAGCAACGAACGCATGACCTACACGGCCGTCCGCCAGATCCTTGTGGACCGGGACCATGGGATGCGGAAGCGGTACGAGCCCCTCCTCCACCAGTTCGAACTCATGGCCGAGCTCATGGAGGTCCTCAGGGCGAAGCGCTCCAAGCGCGGCAGCATCGATTTCGACCTGCCCGAGCCCGAGATCGTCCTGAACCTCCAGGGCCAGATGACGGACATCGTCCGTGCGGAACGCAACATGGCGCACCAACTCGTCGAGGAATTCATGCTCGCGGCGAACGAGACCGTGGCCGGTCACCTCGAGAAGCTTGAAGTGCCGCTGATCTACCGCGTCCACGAAGAGCCGGCTGAAGAGAAGCTGGCTGACCTGGTCGACTTCCTGGCCACCATCGGGATCGCCCTCCCGCCCGCGGAAAAGATCAAGCCCCGCAACATCCAGAAGGCCATCGCCTCGGTGAGGGACTCTCCCGAGGAGGCCCTCGTGAACACCGTGGTGCTCCGCACCATGAAGCAGGCGCGGTATTCGGAGGAGAACATCGGTCATTTCGGGCTGGCCGCCGAGACCTACACCCATTTCACGTCGCCGATCAGGCGCTATCCGGACCTCATCGTGCACCGCATCGTGAAGGGTGTGATCAAGGGGAGATACGTCAGCGAGGAGTCGCGCGAGGAGCTGGCCGAAGGACTGCCCGCGTCAGCCGTCCACTGCTCCCAGCGCGAGCGCCTTGCCATGGAGGCAGAGCGGGACGTGGTCGCCATGCTGAAGGTCCGTTTCATGGAGGACAAGCTGGGCGAGACCTATGACGGCATCATCACCGGCGTCATTCAGTTCGGGTTCTTCGTGCAGCTCCGGGACCTGTTCGTCGAGGGCCTCGTCCATGTCTCGACCCTCACGGGCGACTACTACCACTACATCGAGAACCGACACTGCCTGCGGGGAGAGCGGCGGAAGCGCGTCTACCGCATCGGCGACAGCGTGCGCGTCCGCGTGGACCGCGTTGACCGTGAGCGGAAGAAGATCGATTTTTCACTGATGGAAGAGTAAGGCCGTTCATCACCAGCCATCGCAAGGAGGCGTCCGCCCCATGCCGGACGACAGGCCTGGACCGCCATGGTCGTACCTTCCCGGACTCGGGATCGCCGTCCTGATCGCAGGTGTGTCCTCCCTGCTTGCTCAGGGGCACTTTGCCCTGGACCCGCTCATCCTCTCCATGCTCATCAGCATCATCGCCGGGAATCTCGCCGGCCCCCAACACGCCATGGAAGCAGGCTCCGCACTCTCCTACCGGATCTTCATCCCCGTCGGCATCATCCTGTATGGTTCCCAGTTCGACCTGCAGCCCCTCCGGACCATCGGCGCCGGGCACATCGTGCATACCTTCGTGATCGTCTTTGCCGCCCTCGCGATCATTTATTGGCTGTCTCGCCGTATTGGCCTCGCAAAGGGGATCAGCATGCTGCTTGCGGCGGGGTCTGCCGTCTGCGGAGCTTCGGCGATCATGGTGCTCTCTCCGGTCATCGAAGCCGAAAAGGAAGAGACATCGGTTTCCCTCCTCGCCATCACCGTCACGGGGCTCGCCGGCGTCATCCTCTATCCCCTGGCGCAGGAGGTCTTCGAACTTTCCGAACACACCTACGCCCTGCTGTGCGGCTCCACCCTGTACCAGATGGGGCAGGTCAAGGCGGCGGCCTCGCTCATGAGTTACCATGCCCTGGAATTGGCGACGCCCGTCAAGCTCCTCCGCATCGGGACCCTGCTCCCCATTGCGATCGTCTACTCGCTGCTTACAAAAGGCAGAGGGAAAAGGCTCTTTATTCCCTGGTTCGTCGTCGGATCGATCATGGTCGCCGGCGCTTTCAATCTCATCCCGTCCCTGGCAGCCTATCGCAGCGCCCTTGTCCCCTCTATCGGGTTCCTGTTCTCCATCGCCATAGCAGGCATCGGCCTCACTGTGAACCTCGAAGCGATCATCGACCAGGGCGCAAAACCCTTCCTCTCGGTCTTCCTCGGCTGGATCATCATTATCACGCTCTTCGTCGCCGGCTTGAAGCTGCTCGGGTAGTATCTCTCAGCCTGCCCTTGTCCCTGTTTGTTCCCCGTTTCCCCCCGTCCCCCTGTCTCCTGGTCCGGTCTTTCCCCGTGTCACCCCGTCCCCGTGTCACCGTGTCGAACTATCCTGCTCCCGCGTCCTCGCGTCCCCGCGTCCGCTCCTCACAGGGGTATCGTGGTTTCCCGGTCCTGTTCGGTAAGGCCCAGGCTGTAGCCGAGCACGTTCTGCGGGTTGTCGGGATCGTAGAGGCGGGCGTAGGGATCGGCGACGAGCAGCTCACGGGCCCGGGACACGATATTTTTCTCATCGAGGCCGATGTTCTTGAGGTGGATCCCGTCACGGCTGACCGTGTAGACGCGGAAGGCGCAGGGATAGGTGATGATCGCCGGGTCTGCAACATAGGTGATCTGCTGGTCGGTCTGCACCCGGGATACGTGATGATGGCCGGAGATGGCCAGCCGCACGTTCGGATGCCGCTCCAGGACCTCGCGCACCGCGTTATGGTTCCGCACCATCCAGAGCGCCCACTCCGGCGTTGTGTCCCGCTGCGACGTGGGGAGCAGTAGCTGGTGGGTGACGACGATGACCAGGCGCGCCTTCCGGCTTGCCGCAAGTTCGTTCGACAGCCACGCCAGCGCCGCAGGACCGGCTTCGCCGTAGGGTTTTCCGTCCACGGTCACATCGAAGCCGATGATCCTGACGCCCTTCACCGGCTCCACGGACCAGGAGGACCTTCCCGGCCCCACTCCCCTTCCCCGCCAGGCATACAGATATTCAGGCCGTCCAAGCTTTGAGACCCCGTGCACTGGCGAGACCTCCGTGTTCCCGAGCAGGATGTAGTACGGAAGGGCCAGATGTTTCGTCCACTCCTGGAAGACGTACAGGGAATCGTGATCGCGGGGGCCGGCCTGGACCTGGTCCCCGCCGAAGATAACGAAGTTCAGTTTATGGAGCTTCCCCAGCTGCCGCAGGGTGTCGATGAACAGCGGGACGCTTTTTTCCCGGTACTGCCAGGTGCTCGTCCCCTTCACGTCCAGGTGCAGGTCCGTGATGTGCGCGAAGCTGAACTTCGGGATATCAGCGGCTTCGGCAAAGGGGACGAACAGCTCGCCCAGGAGCGGGGCTCCGGCGACCGCGGCGCCGGAAAGGGCCAGCGACTTTATGAATTCCCTGCGCTTCATGGATAGGCTTAAATTGACATATCCTCCCCGCCCTGTCAAGAGCGGCAGGATCGGTTTGAGACGATTTTTCCCATCAACGACCGCCGTGACAAGCGGCGCTCAGGGAATCTCGGGACAGGAATAGAAAAGGCCGCTGACTGAAGTTATGTCAGCGGCCTCATGGGTGGGTTTGCCGGGCATGAGCGCGAAGATATCACACGATGCATGCATTGACAACATTTAGCTTTTCACGTCTGACCCGCCTGGGTTCTGACTTGACGGGCCTTGTCATCTCCGAAGAGGCGAAGCGGAACAGTGATCAACAGGTGACGCTCGTAGCACTCTATGTACCGCTCCTGCCCTGCTGGGATGAAAGTCGTTTAACCTCCTCGGCAAATTCCTCTTTCAGGCCCTGTTCCACATCATTTTTCTCAGACAGTATTTTGTTTACCTCCTGAACAAACTCATCCCGCAAGTGGGTATCGATAGGCCCGCTCCCGACGTTCGCCGGTCTGTTCGGGGAAGATTTATTTTCCTGAAGGATTTTCAGCATCCCCAGTTTTGTCGCTGAAAATCCGGTTTCGGAACCCTCTTCCTCAGACTTTACCAGCCGAAAAAAGTCACACCGCAGGCAGTCTCGCAGCACAATCGCAAAGGTCCCCGATGCGGCACTCGTACCGTTCGTACCTGCCGATACCCAGCAAGCGCGGCCAGCATTAACACCTCCATGGACGCCGCTCAGCGTGATCTCTTGAGCAGCAGGACAGTCATTTTTTCCGGCAGGCCCTCTCCCGCACCGCTTGAAATCCCAGCAGTTTTGTTTTTTCATGTCGAGAACGAACCTCCTCGTTGCCGGACCAACCGCTGTTTCCGCGAACGGAGCCGGCTCATCATCCTGTCGGGACAGGGGAAACCGGTTTCCCGTGGGAGATCCCCTCCCGTGATGATCGGTAACACGCCGGCAATATTCGGACGGTTTATGCTGCGCTCGCCCCGTCTGTTCATCTATCGGCACCTATCGCGCGGCAAGGGGATCCTTCAAGATCGGGAGCGGTTATTTAGGCCCTTTCGCACGGTATTTTTCGATCATGTTCATACTCGCTACGATGCTTACTTTCATCCGTCCAAATGCCTCGGCTAGGGTCTTGATCTCATCGTTGCCGGTCGCGGTAAAGTCTTTCGCGAAATTTCCCTTGCTGATGTCGTCGGCGGTTGCGGCCAACCGCTTGATCGGCTTGATGATCCCACTTACGATTGCTCTGTCGATCATGAAGAGAATGACGAGGAAGACCACGGCATACAAGCCCATAAAGGTCAAAAGGGCCTTGAAGGCATGTGTCCTGGCGAGCTTTGTCGGAACATACACGATCAGCGAGGCGATGACCTGGTTCGGCTGCCAGCCGAACGCCGCCGTATTCCCGTAGGTTGCCACGACCTCCGGGGGCGCATTTTCGGGTATGCTGTGGCATTGCATGCAGGAATCTTCCGAGACGACCGGTTTGGCGACATAAAAATACTCAGCGCTCCCCTTTTCGATGAACCCCTTGTACTCACGGATGTCTCTGCCGTTGGCAAAATACTGAATCAAGCTTTGTTCGAAACTGTCTGCCCGATTGATGGGATTACGCGGGTTCATGGAAACATGCCGGAAGGTGTACTCGGGAAACTTCTCCTTTAACCGCTCGGAGACGCCCCGCGCCGCATACGATGTCGACATGAGTCGCACATCAAATTTGCCCGGCATGTTTTCCTGCGCAGCCGGCCGCATGACCTTGCCGACGTGTTGCCGTACGGTCTCCATGGTGTTTAAGAAGAACTTGGCTTGTTCGAAAACGTCTTCACTGATGTTCTTTTCGAGCACGAAGTAGGCAGCGGTTCCTACCACGGGAATCGAGATCAGGAAGATAATGATGAGCATCACCGCAAACCGCAACTGTAAAGACATTCTCTTGAACATATGGCCTCCGCGAAATGTATTTTGCTGGATCAAACGTCATTATCAGTATTTCAAAGCGCCAGGCCGATGGCGTACTTGGCGGCGAACGTGGGCTGGTGCTGGCTAGGCAGCTCCCCCTTGATCTTGTCAAGCAGATTGCTGTACACAGGAGAGGGCATATCCGTTCCACGCGTGTAGCCCATTTCCGTGTACAGGGTTTCGAGAATCATCTTTCCAACGGGGCCCATAATACTGATGAAGTCATTCTCGAGTTTGAGGAGGTCGTCCGCTTTGACATGCACGGCCTGTTCGGCGCCCGTGCCGGTGCTGGTGCCGCCCATCACCGGATAGGATGCAAACAACTGGTCGAATTTGCTGTTGATCTGGTTGTCGGCAACGACAAAATCCGGCGCCTTGTAGCCTTTCATGAACGTTGCGCCTATCGGTTTACATTTGCCGAGCATGTTGAAGCAGTCCTCGTTCTTCAATGTTCCTATGCTGAGGCCGGCAACCACCCCGAGATCAAAATAGATCTTCAGCAGGTTTTCATACCCTTCAACTTTGACCGTAAGGAGTCCTGAATCCTTTTTTTGCTTATAGGGCAATACCAGTTTTATTAGGCTCATGATATTATCGGATTCTGTTTCCATCCGCTCTCCTTTCTTGTGATCTGTGACGAACGGCAGCAGGCACCGATTCGACGGCGGGGTTGCCGCTTCTCGTCCAGGCACCTGCAGAACGCCGCAAGAGCGTTGAACTTTGCGATTATAAACAAGTGTTCTATACTCACTTGATTCGTGTCGTCATCGAACTGCACCGGATATGCACGTTGAGAACCGTGCAAAACCGAGGATTCAGCATGCTCGACCAAAATACTAGCAAACATATTCGTCATTGTCAAAAAGCCGGAAATATTAAGCCGTGCTGGCCACCCCGTGCCGGGTCACCTCGGAAAAGACCGCCTGGGATTCAGACCTGAAATCCAGTAATGTTAACAGCAACTTCTCCGCTGCTTTCATGTCAGCAGCCAGCGCATATCTCTCCCGCAGGGAGACCTTCATCACTTTCGCGGGTAATACATTAGACTTGCATAAAATGTAATTTTCTGCGTCTCTGTGCTATGATGGTTTTTTTCAATACGTCTACGTACTCCCCGCAGAGGAACCGAGTGATGTCTGGAGAATAAAGGTTTTTATTTCATCCTCATCGCTCGCCAACCCCGCAACAAGACTTCGGCGAGCTCAGTCGAGCCGCTACGGGGAAAGCGTTCGTTCCTGAATTCATAGCATTTCATGGCGGACTTACTTTTCTCCGGCCTGCATACGGGCAATGATATTCAGGTGACATATGCTCCCTTCCCTGTCAAGAGGAGGTATCGCGGCGTCTTTCCAGCAGACAGTGTCCTCCCAAAGTGATAATGTCCTCTTTCGCCAAAGTTAAAATGTCCTATTCTAGGCTACAATGCCCTGTCGTAACGGGAGGGCATGATGGCAGAAGAGGACACTATTCTCATGAGTCAAAAAGAATCAAACCGGCTGTACGTTATCCGCCAGACGATAGATAAAGCGATAACCCAGGTTCAAGCAGCAGAAATACTCGGATTAACGGATCGGCAAGTAAGAAGAATCGCCAGAAGTGTGAGGAGGGAAGGCAACGCAGGCATCTGTCACAAGTCCCGGGGAAAACGGTCACACAATCGGATAGCGGATAAGATAAAGGACAAAGCCACCACGCTCTGCCGGGATATATACAAGAAATTCGGCCCCACCCATGCTAGTGAAAAGCTTTTGAAGCTCCACAAGATCAAGGTAAGCGACGAGACGCTCCGGGGATGGTTTCAGGAGGAGGCCATCCCTTATAAGGGCCGGACGAAGAGGCCGCATCGGCAGTTGCGGCCCCGAAAGGAATACCGGGGAGAGATGGTCCAGATGGACGGGTCTCATCACGACTGGTTTGAAGGGCGAGGCCCCTGGTGTGTTCTCATGGGTTACGTTGACGATGCCACCGGCACCGTGTATGCCCGCTTTTATGAATATGAGGGCACCCTGCCTGCCATGGACGGTTTCAAGCGGTACATCAGGCTCTACGGGCTTCCCCAGAGCGTCTATCTGGACAGGCACTCAACGTACAAGGTCACAGCCAAGCAGACCATCGAAGAGGAGCTAAGCGATATCCAGCCGATGAGCCATTTCGAGAAGAGCCTGGCAGTGCTTGTCGTAGAGGTCATTCATGCCTATTCCCCCCAGGCCAAGGGGCGGGTCGAGCGGCTGTTCGGGACCTTTCAGGATCGGGTCGTCAAAGAGATGCGGCTTGCCATGGTAACGAATATAGCGGAAGGCAATACGTTCCTGGATGGCTATTTGCCCGAATTCAACAGGATGTTCGCCAAGGAAGCGGCACAGCAGGCCAATTTCCATCGGCCGATCGTAAATAAGAGAGCGCTTGACTCGATTTTCTCCATCAAAACCGACCGATCACTACGGAACGACTTTACCATTACCCACAACAAGAAGCTTTACCAGATCAAGAGCAACATTTGGGCGAAGAAGCTGACCGTGGAGGAAAGAACTGACGGGACGATGCGTATAACTCACAACGGCCAGCAGCTGAAGTATCAAGAAATACTCGCTCGACCCGTAAGGACAGAGAAAACAGTAGAGAAGCCAAGACACAGAAGAGTGTGGACGCCGTCTGAAGCACATCCCTGGAAGTCTCCGGCAAAGGCAATGATCAAAAGAAGAACAGATATTCAGGCAACATCTTAAAACCGGACATTTTTGCTTTGGTAAGAACCGGACATTTTAACTTTGGCTTGACATACGTTCGCGGGGACAAGGGGCAGGGGAAAGGAGGCAAGGCATAGGGAACAAGGTACAGGGGGCAGGGCAGGGGACAGGGAAGACAGGGGGACAAGGGGACGGGGGGACACAGGGGGAGGGACAGGCTTCTGCCGTACTGCTGACTATGGGCTCCTGCTTCTTAATTCTTTTCTTCTTGAGTTTTGACCCCTGGTCCCTGTTTTTAAACTTTTTCCCTTGATTTATTCAGGCTGATAGATTAGATTATACCCGCTTGTCAGCCAGGGACGGGCGAGTAGCTCAGCTGGGAGAGCGCCGCGTTCGCAATGCGGAGGCCGAGGGTTCGATCCCCTTCTCGTCCACCAAAATAAACAAAGCTGGTCACACGTGACCGGCTTTTTTATTTTCATGAGAGGGGATCGAACCAAAGGGAGTTTGAGGGAAAGGATTTCCCTCATGTTTCGGGAGAGTCCACGAGAGGGCAGGACCTTTCGTGAAGCGAAGCGCGTGAGATTCCCCTTCTCGTCCACCATAATTCAGCATCGTTCTCACCGCAGAGGACGCAGAGGAAAGCAAAGCCTTGTATGAGAGATCATACAAGGCTTTTTTTATTTACTCGACGGAGGCGGTGGAACGGCTTGTTCCATTACAATGCAGGTTCCTGTTGTGATAAAGGCCGTTCTTTGTTTCTCCTTGCAGGATTCTTTTATGAGCCGCTCATCCCTCGGCCCTTCACTGTTCCGGCCCCCCCCGGCCCGTCCTGCGCGTCGGGCCGGCTGCCGGACACAGGCCGCCAGCCGGTCAGCTCTTCGATCCGGCGATGCTCGACGGTCCGCGCATCCATGCCTCTTCCGATCTTGTTGTACTTGAGCGCTTCGTCTTCAAAGTACATGGGCTCGACAAAACCGCATGTCACCTGTTCTACGATGCATTCTTTTCCCGCGAGGACGTCAACGATGACGAGCTGCATGTCCGGGCAGTGAGTCGTATCGACGTCGAGCCATTCAGTTACAGCAAAGTACCGGGAGCAGGGTGACCAGATGCCGTGCCATCCGAAGATGCGGGAACCGAAGACCATGTCTTGCAAGGTCAACAGGGCGTGGGAGCAATCCCAGATCGAGCCGGCGCTGGGCGACAGCCGGGCCTCATATCGCCGGCAGGGTGATGGGATTGTTTTCTCGGGAACTGGCATAGTAGCGGTCCTCAATCAAGCCGGATGAATCCAGGCGTGAGCGCATTCCCCAACTGGCTGCGGGAACTTCAACGGGAACATAGTACGGCGAATGCCACCCAATGTCAACAATTATTAGTTTATAACCATTTTAATTGGAGATGGCGCCAATTCTTTCCGAAGCGTTCACAAAAAACCTCGCATGCAGAACAAGGCTTTCTTGTTTTCAGCGGCACCCATCCAATTATTATTTGTCATTTCCGAAATAAAATGTCATAATATTGATATAGCTATATAATGCCGCTCGGGGCAGAAAAACTCGTCATGCAGAGCCTGTACGAGAACACTCTCTATACATTCAGTCCGATTGCGATCCAGACGCTTGTGGTCGCACTGGGGATGATCTATCTCGGCATCTATGCCCTGACCCGGGGTCAGGGGGCCCCCGTAGCAGTGGTTTTTTTCGTGATAACCCTCTGCATGGGCATCTGGATCTTCGCGTTTTCCTGGATGTACGCTTCGCTCGACTACCGGCTCGCGATGTGGTGGGCGAAAGTCGGCCATGTCGGCATCGCGTTCATTCCCGCCGCTGTCCACCACTTCAGCGCCCTGATGATGCAGAACCAGGAAAAAACCAGGGAGCGCATACTGATCGTCTGGCTGGCCAGCGCCGTTTTTGCGGCGATCAACAACGTGACGGATGTTCAATTCGGGTCTCTGTATTCCTACTCATGGGGGGTGTTTCCTCGCAGCGGTTTGTCGAGCGTGCCCTTCCTCCTGTATTTCTT
>Ga0102851_10000490_pt1 | contig 20056 bp, 16 predicted proteins | sample Mud3Dept3metaG_FD_79558 | JGI IMG/M metagenome (GOLD analysis project Ga0102851, IMG submission 79558) | Freshwater wetland microbial communities from Ohio, USA, analyzing the effect of biotic and abiotic controls - Mud 3 Core 4 Depth 3... | ecosystem: Environmental > Aquatic > Freshwater >... | reverse complement strand
CGCTATTCATGATGTGCATGCACGTTACTTCCAGGGTATCGATGCAGGCAATCCTGACCAGGTGCGCAGTTGCTTCACCGGAGATGTCCGGGCCGCCTACGATGGAAGGTCTCTTGCACAGGGCATCGATGCGCTGATGGACTCATTCCTCGCGTTCAAAAAAAAGGCAACAGGGGAGTGGAAGGTCACCACGCACTTCATGGGCAACCTGAGCTTCAATTCGATTGAGGGCGACGTTGCCGAGACGGAGACCTACGCAATCGCATTTCTGGTCCTGACGGGCAAGCCGACGGATCAAGTCGCGATCCGCAGCCTGCGCTACCTGGACCGGCTGCGCCGCATGGAAGACGGCTGGCGGATCAGCGAGCGGGTGCACACGCTGGACTGGAGTTGCCAGGTGCCGCCCACCTTCGCGGCGACGATGGCGCAGCGCGTAACGGCTCCGCTTGCCGCGCGGGCCGGCTGAATACCGGCGCGTGAGGCTGGTCATGCCCGGCGCTAGAGTGGTGGCGACACGCTCTCCAATGCGGCGTTGCGCCCGGCGAGGCGACCCGAAGTGAACGCCCATCCCAAGTGGTGGCCATGGCCCTCGAGCAGCAGGCCGCCCTGGCCGGTGGATCCCGCTGCGTAAAGTCCGGGTATCGGCGCGCCCCCGGCGTCCAGCACGCGGTGTGAGGTATCGACCGCAAGGCCGCCGTCGGTAAACGTGATGAGGAGCTTCGCCGGCCCGAGCAGATAGAAAGGTCCGGTCGACAGCGGTTTCGGGGCGCGATCGCCGGTGCCTTCGCGTTTTGTATTGACCGCGTTCACCGCAGCCCTGATGGCTTGCCCCGGGATACCCAGTTGCGCCGCGACGGCTTCCAGCGTCGGCGCGCTGTGAAACAGGTCCGGGCGATTGCGCCGGTAATCCGACAAGTAAGCGTAAGCGATCCCCGGCGCGGTCGAGATGTAATTTGGCCAGGACTCGAATGCGTTCGCGATCGCATCATTGAAAAGGATGAAGCCCCGGTGATCGTCCACCGCGCCCAGTGCGGCGACCCGATCATCGTTCCAATCCGCAACCAGCTCCCCCTTGCTCCCGATCAGAATGGCGCCGGCCGCGAAGAGATTGGGTGCGGGCTCCAGCACTGTAACGAGGAATTTCATCAGGAAGGGGCGCAGGAGCGCCATCGGCAGGCGCTGCATCGCAATGCGAATGAGGCGGGCCAGTGGGCGGAACGCCGGGAGGGACTCCGCGATGCTGCTGCGGGGCGGGGGAACGAAGCGCACGCCGATGTGCGCGAGGTGGCCGTTGATCACGGTGGCGCCGACGTCGGTTGCCATGCGGTGCCCGTCGCCGGTGCTGTACACGTTGACCGGTTCAATCGTGGCGGCGGCCGGTGAGATGAATTCGCGTTTCAGATCCGGGCTGGCGCTGTAGTCGCCACTCGCGAGAACGACCGCTCCGCTCGCGCGGTACTCGACCGCTTCGCCGCTCTTGAGGCTCGCGCGCACTCCGCGCACGCGGCCGCCTTCGACGATGCAGCCCGTGGCGCGCACGTCAACGCGAATGTCGACGCCGAGGCGCCGCGCCCGCCGCGCGCAGACCGCGATGTACGCCCGCGAGTTGGGTACGACATTGTGCATACGCGGCCGGCGATGGGGAGGCTCGGGCATGGGACCGAAGAACTCGACGCCGAGGGCCATCAACCACCGCAATGTCGTCGGGACTTCGCTGGTCAGGATGCGGCGCAGCTCATGATTGTCGGTTCCCTTGAGATGCGCGGCGAATTTCGGCATGTCCTCGAAGTGATCGTGGGGCGTATCCTTGATGCCGCAGGCGATCTGCTGGGGTGACAAGGTGGCCGAGATCGATCCGACGGACCATGCCGTCGTGCCACCCAGCTGCGGGGCCTTTTCCAGCAACAGCACGCGGCGTCCGACGGATGCCGCCTCGATGGCAGCCGCCAGCCCCGATCCGCCGCCGCCGATTACGATGACGTCGGGTTGGGGCGATGCATCGGCGCGCACGGCTCAGTCGACCAGCGGAATGCGCGCTTCCTTCGAAACCTTGGCCCAGCGCGCGATTTCATTCTTCAGGAACGCGGCGGCTTCGCGCGGCGTCGAGCCAACCGGTTCCGCACCCAGCTCCTTCGCGCGTTCCACCACCTCGGGATTTTGCAGGGCCTTGACCAGTTCCGCGCGCAGGCGATCGATGATCGCCGCGGGCGTGCGCGCGGGCACCATGAGGATATGCAGTTCGTTGACGTCGAAACCGGGTACGCCGGCTTCGGCCACGGTCGGCACGTCCGGCAGCACGCTCGTGCGTTTCATGCTGCTGATCCCGAGCGCTACCAGGCGCCCGGATTTGATGTGGGGGCTCGCCATCACCACGGTCGGAAACATCAGCGAGAGCTGGCCGCTCATCACGTCAAGGATTGCCGGAGCGCCGCCCTTGTAGGGCACGTGCACGAAGTCGATGCCTGCCATCCAGCGGAATACTTCCATGGTCAGGTGGTTGACGCTGCCGTTTCCCGCGGATCCGTAGTAGATCTCGCCCGGGCGCGCCTTGGCGAATGCGATCAGTTGCTTGACGTTGCGCGCCGGGATCGACGGGTGCGAGACCAGCAGCGTCGGCAGGATGGCGACGAGCGCGACCGGCGCGAGATCGCGCTCCGCGTCGTAGGGCAGCTTGCGGAACAGGCTCGGATTGGCGGCGAGCGCGATATTGGCGAGCAGCATCGTGTAGCCATCGGGCGCGGCCCTGACGACCGCGTCCGTGCCCACAATCGATGCGCCGCCGCCGCGATTGTCGACGATGAACTGCTGGCCGAGCGCGGCCCCGAGGCGCGCCGCGATGATGCGGGCCATGATGTCGGTCGCTCCGGCCGGAACATACGGGACCACGAGGCGGACCGCCTTGGTTGGATAGTCCTGGGCGACGGAATTCATTGCAGCGACTGCGACTGCGAGTGAAGCGGCGGCGATAACGTCGAGTTTGACGTTGAACTTGGTGCGCATACCTTCTCCTCTATCAAGGGTTGCCGGGGGCCCGCAATGGATATCGTGGCAGATCATGCGGCCCGCGGGCGTTGCAAGTCAAACGCGGGGCGCGCCGTTTCATGGAATCAAGATCGACGATTCCCACGGCCTCGCAGCCGATGATCGCGGGAAGCAGTATTGGATAGATCCCAGTGCCTGCGACTACTCCGCAGCCTCGAATTCGATCTTGCGGGTTTCGGTCACGCGCTTCGATGCGTCGAGGATTTCGAGCGAAACACGATTTCCCTGCGCGTCGTAATCCAGGATCACGCCCGGCTTGTCCTCGTCGCTTTCCGCGATCGGTGCTTCCTCGCGGAAAACCACGCTCAGCGTATCGGTCTGCTGGTCGTAAGTGACTTTCATGGCGCGTTTTCCGTAACCACATATTCGGGAATCGGCTCAACTGGCATAGTGTGCCATATTGTGGCACTGCGGGGCGGTGGAAGAAATAAGCACGCCGTGACGCCGTCCCGCTTTTCCGCCCTCACGGTTCTTCATACCACTCCCAGCCCAATACCCATGCAGCTTCCCGGGCGAACAGCGCACACCAAATTTCCATCCATCCACGATATGCCGTCAGCTGCGTAGCATGGGTTGAGCGCAGCGATACCCATCACGGGTAGATACAAATATTGCTGGTTTTTACGGTCCTACGGCGCCACCAGTAGCGCCTCACCTGCATTCGTCCACAGAGCAGGCGAGGCGCCTGCGCTACAAAATCTGTTGGTCGATAACCGACTGTCCGCCGACGGTCGCTTTCGACCCTTATCTGACCTTCGCTCTGCTCAAAAGCAGCCGCGCATGGGTTGCAGGTGGGACTTTCACCCGCCGGGTGCAGGGTACCTTTATGGCGTGATATAACGGGCCATGTGGTGCACACCAGGTCCCTTTGCAGTTTTGGTGATTGCGTTGACGTTTTCGGTGGCAAGCGCCGTGTGCGCCGCAGCCAGCGTTGATTCGACGCAGGAATATTTAGATGCTTATCGCAGCGACTGCGCTTTCGGCACGGCGCATGCGGAAGTCCTGCGACGGCACAAGGTGCTGCTCGTGCCCGGCTACTTCAGCGACCTCGATCCTGTTTATTTCTCGGATCAGTTGCATTGGCTCACGTCGATTGGCGTCGAGCACCAGAAGGTGCCAGTCAAGTCCAGACAGGGCGTCGCGATCAACTCGCCTATCATAGCCACGGCGATCCGGGACTCGACGAAGCCAGTGATTCTGATCACGCACAGCAAGGGCTCGGTTGATGCGCTCGACGCGTTGCGCGCAGAAACGTCCTTGAGAACGAAAGTAAAAGGTTGGATTTCCCTGCAGGGCGCCTTCTTTGGCTCGCCAGTGGCCGACATGTTGCTTGATGAGGCGCGGCTCAACCCCTTGGTCGCGACAGTAATCCTCCAATATTTTGGGGGCACGAGGGAATCGGCACGAAGTCTCACCACGGGTGCTTCGCTCGCCTATTATCGCGACAATAAGCCCGCGATCGATGAGGTTGTGCGCGAAGTGCCGGCAGTAGCCTTTGCAAGCGCGCTCGATGGCGCGTCAGATGCGCAGACCAGGACGAGCCTCGAGATTCCGCTTGAGCTGATGAGGCGCCAAGGCATCCGCAGCGACGGACTGGTGCCGCTCGATGCCGCGATCCTGCCCGGCATGGCTTTTGTCAAAATCTCGGGAGTTGATCATATTGCGCCGGTAATGCCGGCTGTGCAACGCTTCGACCGCGTACGTATGACTAAAGCGTTGCTGCTTTTGCTGGGGCCGTTTCGCGAGGTGCCGAGTGCCATGATCTGCAAGGGACCCCGCTAGCATGATTTGAGTGATCTCTACCCGCCAGTCGTGCCAGTCGACCATTAGAGAAGGCCGTTAATTCGGCCAATATCTGCTTTAAAGGGAGATGGCTGGTATGACAGCTCATGGCCGAAATGCGACGTTCAAATTCAACCTGAGACACTACCCAACGACGAGCGGTTTTACCGTGCTGTGGCTGCCGAATTTCCACAGTATCCGCCAGGCGCAGACCGATCAACAACCACGAGAAGAGCGAGCATATTCACGCAATCTGCGTATGCCTGTCGTGCCGGGACAGCCGGGCGTTCGCGCAGGTGGCAATGGATGTGCTGGACGTGGCGATATCTGCCCCCGGGTCACGGCGGCAAACCGTGCGGTTCATGCGCTTCCTGCGGTTCGACGTGGATCGTGACCGAGGCCTTTGCGAGCTCGCCGGTGATCGATTCCTCGATGCGGTCGCATAACACGTGGGAACTCCTTACGCTGGTCTCGCCGGGCACGAGCAGGTGGAATTCGATGAATCGTCTCGCGCCCGCTTTGCGCGTGCGCAACGCGTGGAAACTTGCTCCCGGCGGCAGCTCCGCCTGGATGAGCTGCTCGGTCTTGTGAATTTCCCGCGGCGACAGCGCCGTGTCCATCAGGCCCTCGACCGAGCGGCGCAACAACCCGATGCCGGTGTAAATGATATGCAGCCCGACGCCGACCGCAATCAGCGGATCGAGCACCTGCCATCGCGGCACGAACAGGATGATCAGCAGGCCGCCTAACACGCCTCCCGAAGTCCACACATCGGTCAGCAGGTGCCTCGCGTCCGCCTCGATGGTGATGCTGTCGTGTTTCCGGGCGACCTTGAGCATGAGGCGGGCGGTTGCATAGTTCATCGCCGCCGCCAGCAGCCCGACGATGATTCCCGGTCCGAGGTTGGCGAGCGGGGCCGGATGCTGAAAGCGGTCCCACGCGGCGTAAATAATCGAGATGGCCGCGACCAGTATCAGCGTGCCTTCGACTCCGCTCGAGAAGTACTCGGCCTTGTCGTGGCCATAAGTGTGGCGGTCGTCCGCGGGCGTTGCGGCGATGGTGAGCGCGGCGAGCGCGATGATACCGGCGGCAAGATTGACCAACGCCTCCAGTGCGTCTGACAACAGGCTCACCGAGTTCGTCAGGAAATACGCGCCAAACTTCAGCGCCAGCGTCGCGAGCGATGTGGCGATCGACAGCAAGGCCATTTGGCGCGGGGTATGCATGACCGTTCGGGCCGGTGCGGGAGGGCGATCCTGAGATCAGTTTAACGCAGCAGCGAGTTACAATCACGCGACATGAAGGCAATCGTCAAATTCGTGCTGTGGCTGCTCGCCGGTATCATCCTGATTCTTGCCGCAGCGGCAGCCTATATTGCCGCGACGTTCGATCCCAATGATTACAAGCCGCAGATCGTGCAGGCAGTCAAGGACCGCACCGGGCGCAATCTCAGGCTCGAGGGTGACATCAAGCTCGCGTTTATTCCGCGTATCGCGGCGACGCTCGGCAGGGTGTCGCTCTCGGAGCGCGGGAGCGACCGCGAATTCGCGGCAGTTGACGATTTTCGGGTCGCGCTGAAGCTCGCACCGCTGCTGTCGAAGCAGGTCGTGGTCGAGACGGTCGAGGTCAGGAACCTGCGCGCTCGCGTCGTGCGCTTCAAGGATGGCACGACCAATTTCGACGACCTGGCCGGCGGCTTCATACCCGCGCCCGCAGCCCGGGGCGATGAGTTGCCGCTCGTAATCGATATCGGCCACGTCACGCTCGAAAACGCCGCGCTCACTTATACCGACGAGGCGTCGGGCGCCGCCTACGCGCTGTCGAAAATTAATCTCGGGACCGGGCGCATCGTGAGCGGCGTGCCGGTCAGGATCGACCTTGCGTGCACGGTTCAAAGCGACCAGCCGGTGATCAATCTGGAAGCCGCGCTCAAAGCCACTGTCGCGTTCGATCTTGACCAGCAGCGCTATACGTTCGCGGGAATCGATTTCAGCGCGACGGGGCTGGCGGCAGGCATCAGCAATCTGGCGGCAACGGCAAAGGGCGAGATCGATGCGAGACTCGCAAGCAGGGAATTTCTGATTTCGAGGCTGGCGATCGCTTTGACCGGCAAACCGGAAAGCGGCAATCTCGATGTCAGCTTCGATGCCCCAAAACTCACCGTAACCGGCGACAACGTGAGTGGCGAAACGCTGGTGCTCGATGCAACGTTGCGCACGGCCAAGGGCAAGCTTGCCGCGAAGTTTGAAATCTCCGGCATCGACGGCAACGCCAAAGCGTTCAGGGCCGGTGCGTTGAACGCGGGCATCGATGCGCAACAGGACGGCGCGAGGATCAAAGCGAGGTTGACGGGTCCGCTCGCCGGAAGCATCGAGGGACAGAAGCTCGACCTGCCGAAACTGGTTGCGACCGTCAACGTCAATCATCCCGCGCTGCTGAAAAACCCGCTCGATGCAGCCTTCAACGGGTCGGCGCAGGCCGATTTCCCCCGGCAGACGGCCAGCGTGGCGTTTACCGCCAAGTTCGACGACAGCGCCATCAAAGGCAGGATCGGGCTCACGAAATTCACGCCGCCCTTTTACACGTTCGACATCGACATCGATCGGCTCGACGCCGACCGCTATCTGCCGCAGCGGGATTCCAAGGAGCCATTCGATCTGGCGGCGCTCAAGGGTCTCAGGGCGAATGGCAGCGTGAAGATCGGTGCGCTCAAGGCGTCGGACGTCAAGTCGACGAACGTTCGCATCGAAATCAAGGCCGACGGCGGCCGGCAACCACCGCCGAAAATGTTGCCAGACAAATCCGCGAGTCCTGATTGACTGCGCCGATCCCAGGCCGCAGTTCCGATTCGCTGGCCAAGTTGCGTGAGGTTTTCGGTTACGCGGCCTTCCGTGGCGCGCAAGGCGAGATCGTCGATCACGTTGCCGCAGGCGGTGATGCACTGGTGCTGATGCCTACCGGCGGCGGCAAGTCGCTTTGCTACCAACTGCCGTCGCTGTTGCGCGCGGGCACCGGCATCGTGGTGTCGCCGCTGATCGCCCTCATGCAGGACCAGGTCGCCGCGCTGAAGCAACTCGGGGTGTCCGCGGCCTTCCTCAATTCCGCGCTGGATGCCGACGCCGCCCGCGCCGTCGAACGCTCGCTGCTCGCGGGTGAGCTCGATCTGCTGTACGTCGCGCCCGAGCGGCTGACCACGCCGCGTTGCCTCGATCTGCTCGCCCGCGCGCAGATCGCGCTGTTCGCAATCGACGAAGCGCACTGCGTGTCGCAATGGGGCCACGATTTTCGCCCGGAGTATCTGCAGTTGTCGCTGCTGCACGAGCGTTTTCCGCAGGTGCCGCGCATCGCGCTCACCGCCACGGCCGATCCGCAGACCCGCACCGAGATCGTCTCGCGGCTTGCCCTCGACGCCGCGCGCATGTTCGTCTCCAGCTTCGACCGGCCGAATATCCGCTACACCATCGTCGACAAGGTCGAGCCGCGCGCGCAACTGCTGCGATTCATTCGCGAGGAGCATGCGGGCGACGCGGGCATCGTCTACTGCCTGTCGCGGCGCAAGGTCGACGAGACCGCCGCGTGGCTCGCCACGCAGGGCGTGAATGCGCTGCCGTATCACGCGGGCATGGATACCGCTGCGCGCACCGCGCATCAGTCCCGCTTTCAGCGCGAGGATGGCATCGTGATGGTGGCGACCATCGCCTTCGGCATGGGCATCGACAAGCCCGACGTGCGCGTCGTCGCGCATCTCGACCTGCCGAAGAGCATCGAGGGCTACTACCAGGAAACCGGCCGCGCCGGCCGCGACGGGTTGCCCGCGGACGCATGGATGGCGTACGGGCTCGCCGACGTCGTGCAGCAGCGGCGGCTGATCGAGATGGGCGAGGCCGCCGACGAATTCAAGCGCGTCTCCAGCGCCAAACTCGACGCGTTGCTCGGTTTGTGCGAGACAGCCGGCTGCCGCCGGGTGCGCCTGCTCGATTACTTCGGCGAGGCGAGCGAGCCGTGCGGCAACTGCGATACCTGCCTCGAGCCGCCCGAGACCTGGGATGCGACCGAAGCCGCGAGAAAAGCGCTCTCGGCGATTTATCGCACCGGCCAGCGTTTCGGCGCGGTGCATCTGATCGACGTGCTGCGCGGCAAGGACAACGAGCGCGTGGGCCGCTGGGATCACGACAAGCTCTCGGTGTTCGGCATTGGCGCCGATCTCGACGCAGACGCGTGGCGCGGCGTGTTTCGGCAACTGGTCTCACTCGGGCTCGCGCGCGTGGATCACGAGGCGCACGGCGGCCTGAAGTTGAGTGCGGCGAGCCGCGAAGTGCTCGCAGGCGGGCAGCGTGTCGAAATGCGCCGCGTAGTGCCGCGCCGGCGCCCCACGCCGGTTTCGCGCACGGCGGCGGCGGGCCATTTGCCGCCGGTTGCTGCCGGCCTGCTTGAGCGGCTCAAGGCATGGCGTCTCGCCGAGGCGCGCGCCCAGTCGGTGCCGGCATTCGTGATCCTTCACGACAGTACGCTGATGGAGCTCGTGCGCACGCGGCCGCAGAATCTCGATGCGCTTGCTGGTGTCGGCGGCATCGGCGCGAAGAAGCTGGAACGCTACGGGGCCGCGCTGCTCGATTTGCTCGGGGCGCAAACGCGCTAGAATTCGAGCAGGAGGAAGCGCGGCTATTGCAAATAACGTTTGTCTGTGACAGTTTTCAGGTCAATTTGTCACGCAATTTGGTAATACTCAATAGTCGTGGTGTTCGGAACAATCGCCGGCGCGGGAAAAGCCGCAACATTCTGACAGGAGGAAATATGTTTTTATCCAGGACGATGTTAAGTTTTGCGCTGCTGGCCGCGTCAGCGCCGGTTTTCGCCGCGGCCCAACAACCGGTTGAGCGCGACTACCCGTCGAAGCCGATTCGCGTGGTGGTGCCGTACGCACCCGGCGGGCCGATGGATTACACGGCCAGGATGCTGGGCAGGAAAATGCAGAACCTGATGACTCTGGTGGTCGACAACAGACCCGGGGCCGGAGGCGCGCTGGGCTCGGATCTCGTGGCAAAGTCCGCGCCCGACGGCTACACGATGCTGCACACCTCATCGAGCCACGCGAGCCTGCCGGTGATAATGAAGAGCCTTCCGTACGATCCCGTCAAGGATTTCGCGCCCATCACGCTGGGCCTCAAAAGCGTCGGTTTTCTGTTTGTGACGCATCCCGGCGTTGCCGCACGCTCGGTGCGGGAATTCATCGCCGGCGCGAAGGCGCAGCCTGGCAAGTTCACGTACGGATCGGGCGGGGTCGGCAACGTCATGCATTTCGCGGCCGAAATCTTCAACGACATGGCGGGAACGCAGATCACCCACATCCCATACAAGGGCGTAGGACAAGCCATCACCGATCTTCTTGCCGGGAGAATCGACACCTGCTTTGGCCCGCCGACGGTGCTTCTGCCCCACGTCAAAGCGGGCAAGTTGAGAGCACTCGGCATCACCGCGTCCACTCGCTGGAATGATCTGCCCGAGGTGCCGACGATCGACGAAGCCGGTGTCAAAGGTTATCTGTTCGTGCCGTGGTACGCGTTCTGGTTTCCGGCCGGCACGCCGAACGAATACGTGAATCGCATGCGCAACGAAATCGCGAAGGCTCTGGAGGACCCGGAAATCCGGCGCGCCTTCGCGGAGCAGGGTTTCGTTTCCGTGGGTTCCACGCCCGCCGAGTTCGCGAAGACCGTCGTCGATGAAATCGGGGCGAACAAGCGGCTGGCCGCCAAGATAGGCCTTACACCCGAGTGACGCGGCAAATCACAGTGTCGCAGCCACTTGAAGGCATCAGGGTACTGGAACTCGGCAATTTGATTGCCGGCCCGTTTTGCGGCATGTTGCTCGGCGATATGGGCGCGGACGTCATCAAGATCGAGCGTCCGCCGCAGGGCGACCAGACGCGGGCAACGCCCCCCATGGTCAATGCGGAGAGCGCAAGCTTCGCGGCATTGAACCGCAACAAGCGCAGCCTGGTCCTGGATTTGAAGCAACATCAGGCGCGCGACATCGCTCATTTGCTGGTCGCAAAAAGCGACGTGTTCGTCGAAAACAACCGCCCCGGCGCGCTCGAGGCGATCGGTCTTGGTCCCGCGCAGGTGCGCGCGATCAACCCCAGGATCGTGTACGTATCGGCCTCCGGCTTCGGTCAGACGGGGCCGTACCGGCGGCGCGCGGGTGTCAATTTGATCGTCGAGGCCTTTTCCGGCGCTTTATCGGTCACGGGATTGCCCGGTGAAATGCCCATGCGTTCCGGGATCCAGACCGCGGACATTCTGGGGGCTCTTTTTGCGACTTACGCGGCGCTGTCGGGACTGATCAGCGTGCTGCGCGACAAAGGCGGACGGATCGCGGATGTCTCGCTCGTCGAGTCCTCCATCGCCGCGGCGGCGTGGGAGGCCGCGGGGTATCTCGCGACGGGAGTGGTGCCGGAGCGCATCGGACACCAGCATCGCCTGAATGCGCCCTATCAGATTTTCGAAACCCGGGATGGGCGCTACCTGGCGATCGGCACGCCCAACGATGAATTGTTCGGGCGGTTAATGAAAGTGCTCGGCCTGGAACGCTGCATTACCGACGCCCGCTTTGCAACCTACGTCCTCAGGAAACAGCACGAGACCGACCTGCTCGCCGTCGTGTCACCGGCGCTACGCGAGCGCAGTGCTGACGACCTGGAGGCCGTGCTGATGGAGGCGGGCGTGCCTTGTTCGCGCGTGAACAATTTTCAGGAAGTCTTCGCCAATCCGCACATCCGCGCGAGGAACGTCGTTGAGGATGTCACGCATCCGCGCATGGGGACCACGCGCACGGTGCGCAATCCGGTTTTGTTCGATCAGGATGGCCCCAGCATCCGCAGGCCCGCGCCGCTGTTGGGCGAGCATTCCGCTGAAATTCTGCGGGAACTGGGATACAGTGCTGCCGAGATCGAAAGTTTTTCCAAAGCAGGCGCCGTCGTGTTGGGGAATTAAGGAGCATAGTTCATGCGCATCTGGCGAAGCTTGTTGTTCGTGCCGGCCAATCAGCGGAGGATGCTCGACAAGCTCAACTCGCTGCCTGCCGACGGCTTCCTGTTTGACTTGGAGGACACGGTTCCGGCCGCCGAGAAGGCGAACGCGCGGGCCATGGCGAAGGAAACCATTGCGAAAACGCCGGGCGACAAAAGCTGGGTGCGGGTCAACGCCGTACCCAGCGGATATCTGCATGAAGATCTCGCCGAATTGGCCGGCACGCCCGGGCTTGCCGGGTTTGTCGTACCCAAACAGGATTCTCCGGGCGATGTTGCCGCGGTCGACCGCATGCTCTCGAGCCTGGAAGTCCGCAAGGGTCTCGCGCCGGGAAGCACGCCGATCATCGTGATGATCGAAAGCGCCCTGGGTGTCCTGTCGTCGCTCCAGATCTTGACCGCCGCAAAGCGCGTGGAGTCCGTGATTTACGCCGGCGGCGAAGACGGGGACATGAACGTTTCTCTCGGCGCGACGTGGTCGAGCGACGGGCCCGAGATGATGTTCGTGCGGCAGTTCACCTTTGTCGCGGCGCGCGCCGCCAACATCAAGTGCCCGCTGGACGGCGTCTACTCGAACATCAGGGATCCCGAAGGATTCAAGCGCGACACCATGCTGTCGAAACGCCTCGGGTTCCGCGGGCGCGCCGTAATCCATCCTTCTCAGATCGAGGCGGCCAACCGGATTTACATGCCGACCGCGGCCGAGATCGATTACGCCACGCGCGTATTGAAGGCGTTTGATGAAGCCCTCGCGCGGGGCACCGCCAGCACCACCGTGGACGGCAAGCTGGTGGACGTTGCGATGGCGAAGACCGCAGGCAACATTCTTGCGCTCGTGAAATCCATCGAGGATCAGAACCGGCCGGCGCACTCTTGAGATTTAGGTAACCAAGTGACAGTCCCACCCTCACCCCAGCCCTCTCCCGCCCAGGCGGGAGAGGGAGGTCCCTGTGAAAACGTCACCGCCCGGCTCGCGCAGTTCATCGTCGAATCACGCTGGAGCGACATCCCGCAGTCGCTGCGCAGGGAAGCGACGCGATCGATCCTCAATCACATCGGTTGCGCGCTGGGAAGCTGCCGCGACACAGTGATCGAACGCGCGCTCGTCGTGATGGACCGGTTCTCCGGCCCGCGCGTAGCAACCGTGGTGGGGCGGTCGGAGCGCCTCGACATCCTCGCGGCCGCGTCGCTCAACGCGATGAGCTCGAACGTGCTGAACTTCGACGATACGCACGTGCCCACCGTGATCCATCCCAGCGCCCCGGTGGCCCCGCCGCTGCTCGCCTGGTCGGAGCATCGGCGCGTGAGCGGCCCCGAGCTGCTGCACGCTTTCATTCTTGGCGTGGAAGCAGCCTGCCGCATCGGCAAGTCGGTGTCGCCGTGGCATTACAGCCACGGTTTTCACATCACCAGCACCTGTGGCGTGTTTGGCTCGGCTGCGGCGATCGGAAAAATGCTCGGGCTTTCCGCGCAGCAGATGACCTGGGCACTGGGCAACGCGGCGAGTCAGTCCTGTGGTCTGGTCGAAACCCTGCCTGACATGGCGAGAAGCATCCCAGTCGGCAACTCCGCGCGCAATGGCATGGTGGCGGCACTGCTGGCGGAACAGAACTTCACCGGAGGCGAGCGCGCGATTGAAGGCACGTTCGGTTTCGCGCGGGTAACCGGCCAGCACGCCGATCTGTCGAAAATCACGAGCGGCCTGGGACAAACCTGGGAACTGCCCCTGAACGCCTACAAGCCTTACCCGACCGGGGTGGTGCTGCATCCCGTGATCGACGCCTGCCTCGAGCTGCGCAGTGAGCACGCGATTGCTCCCGCGGACATCGAGCACATCGCGGTGCGCGGCAGCCCGCTGCTGCGCGAGCGCGCCGACCGGCCGGCGCCGCGCGGCAGCGGCGAGGCCAGCGTCAGCATTCACCACTGCTGCGCGGTCGCCTTCATTTATGGCGCGGCGGGCGTGCGCCAGTTCACCGATGCAGCCGTGGCGCAGCCCGCGGTGCTCGCGTTGCGCGCCCGGGTATCAATGACGGAGGATGCCGCGGTCGGCAACGAGGAGGCGTACGTCACGGTGCGCACCCGGTCGGGCGCGAGCTTCGGGAAGCACATTCCCCACCTGCGCGGCAGCCTGCAATGCCCGTTGAGCGATGATGAACTGGAAGCGAAGTTTCTGGATCAGGCGGCGCTTGGCGCGCCGGGCTGCGACGCGCGACGCATCATTGACGCCATCTGGCACATCGATGAGCTCGATGACGTGGCGGCGCTGATGCGGATGCTGGTGCCGGCGGCGGTCTGAAACGGAAGATCGCCGCGCAGCAGGGCACGATAAAGCATCCGGCACCGGAGGTTTTCGATTATCCCCGGCGGGTTTTTTTGTTAACATCACGTTTCCTGCATCGAAAGTCAGCAACGCGCTGGATCACCGCGCAACCGCGCGCATCGGCAAACGATATCCGAACCCCAACCTGAACATGATCACCAATCTCTTTACGCGTTCCACCCTGCACGAACATGCTGAATCCGCGCAACGGGTCCTCGGCGTAGCGCAACTTGCGTCCGATTCGGACGAACTCGCGCTTTTGCTGGCCACTGATCCCGCACCGGAGGTCCGCGCCGCCGCGGCACGCCGTTGCGCCGTTCTCGCCGTACTCGCCGCCGCCTGGGAAAATGAAACGGATCCCGCAGTGCGCGATGCGCTTGCGTCGGCACTGGGCGGTGCGCTTGCCGACACTCAGGACAGCGCCAGCGCGCGGGCGTTGCTCGAGGGGGATCATTGCACCGATGCGATCCGCGCCGCGGTGGCACACCGCGCGCTCGATGCGGAACGCTGCCGCATCGCGATCGCCGGCATACGCGCTGAAGAGCCGTTGATCGAGCTTGCGCTTGCCGCGGAGCATGCGGAGACGCGCATGGCGGCCGCGGAGCGCGTCGTTTCTCCGGACGGTCTGCGCAAACTCGCCGCGGCGGCAAAGAACCGCGATCATGGCGTGGCCCGGCTCGCGCGGCAGCGGATCGATGCGATGGAGGAGCGGCTGGATCAGAAAGCCGAAGCCGACGCGATACTCGCGCAGCTGGAAGCGCTGGCGGTCAAACCCGGTCCGATACTCACCGCGGTGGTCGAACTCAATCGCCGCTGGCAGGCGCTGGATATGAGCGGCGACACCGCGCGCCTGGCGCGCTGCGAGGCGGCCCGTCAGGCGGTGCTGGCGCGCTTCGAGCGCGAGCAGGAAGAGCAGCGCGCGCGCGCGCGGTTCGAGCGCGGGGTGCGCGAATGGCTGGCGGCGCTCGCGCCGCCAGCCGCGGCGGACGCGCTCGGCGGTCTGCGCACCGAACTCGCCGCGCTGCGCGACGAGGCGGAGCGGCGCGGCGACGGCGCGGCGCTCGCGCAACTGGATGAGGCGGAACAGCGCATCGCACTATGGGAGAAGGAGCATCTGGCGCTCGCCAGTGCCGAAGCGCTGGTCGTTGAAGCCGAACAGCTTGCCGCAAGCACATCCGTAGACCATGCGCAGCTGCCTGAGCGGTGGCAGGCGCTGAATCCGGCGATCCGGACGCCGGAGCTGACGCGGCGCATCGAGGCTGCGTTGCTGGTCATCGAGCAACGCCGCGTCGCGGTGGTCAGGGCCGCGCAGCAGGAAGCGAGCGCGGTGCGGCAGCGCGTCCTTGATCTGCTGCACGCCGCAGAGCAGGCGCTCGTTGCGGGGCAGTCGCGCGCTGCGCGTGCGGCTGCCGACGAGTTGCGGACGCTGAAGGCCGCAGCCGGCCCGCTGCCGAAGCCGGCCACGCAGCGGCTCGGCCGTCTCGCGCACCAGCTGACGGAACTCGAACGCTGGGAATCGTTTGGCCAGCAAAGCGCCCGCGTTCAGTTATGCGAGCGTGCCGAGGCCCTGGCGGCGCAGACGATGGATGCGCCGCAACTCGCGCTTGAAGTGCAGAAACTGCGCAATGAATGGAAGGCGCTCGACCAGCAGTACGCGGGCGTTCCCAGAACGCTGTGGAAACGCTTCGACAGCGCGTGCGAAAAGGCTTATGCGCCCGCCGCCAAATATTTCGCCGAGCAGGCCGCGCAGAGAAAGCAGGCGCGTAAGCAGCGCGACGAGTTCATTGCCGCGGCCGCAGCGCACGCACCGACTCTGCTGGGCGAGCCCCGTGACTGGCGCGCCGTCGAGCGCTGGCTGCGTGATACCGAACACGCGTGGCGCGAGGGCGATCTGGGCAGCGTCGAGCCCAGGGCGTGGAAAAAGTTCGACGCGCGGTTCAAGGAAGCGCTCGTCCCGCTGCGCGCTGCGTTAGCGGAGGCGCGCGATCAGGCGAAGGCGGGCCGTCAGGTGTTGATCGAAGAGGCGACAGCGCTCGCATCGAAAGCAACGGAGCGCGACACGTTGTCGCAAGTCAGGGCGCTCCAGGCCAGGTGGCAGGAGCAGGCCAAGGCGCTCGCGCTCGAGCGGCGCGATGAACGCGCGTTGTGGGAACAGTTTCGCGCCGCGTGCGACGCGGTGTTCAACGCCCGCGATGCCAAGCGCAAGGCTGAGGACGGGCGCAAGCACGAGCACCGCCGCGCGCTGGAGGAGATCTGCGCGCAGATCGAGCAACTCGCGCGGGCGGCGGACGGGGACGATCAGGCCGTGCGGCGTAACGTGCGCGATCTGCAGGAGCAATGGAAAAAACAGGCTGGCGGACCGGATCCTGCTCTGCGCGGCCTCGAATCCCGTTTCAGGGCTGCGAAGACGGCGGTCGAGGCGGCATTGTCGGCGCGCGTGCGCTCCCGTGAGACGGCGGTATGGCAGACCCTCGCGGCGAAGGAACGCCTGTGCGAGGAACTCGATTCCCTCGTGCGTTCGAATCCGGATACTGCCGCGGTCGCGGCACAGCCGGCTGCCGCGCAGGAACGGTGGGCGGCATTGCCGGCGCTGCCCGCCGCATGGGAAAAGCAACTCGCCACGCGACGCGATGCTGCGCTCAATGCCCTGTCCGATGCCGCAGCGGCCGGCGACTATCGCGCGCGGGTCGAACGCGGTATTGAGTCGCGCCGCGAGAGCTTGCTCGAACTCGAATTGCTGCTGGGTCTCGACAGCCCGGCCGAGTTTCAGGCGCAAAGGCTCGCGCTGCAATTAAAACAACTGAGGGAACGTTTCAAGGGCGCGGTGGCAATCGGCGCGGACGCTGCGGGCGAGCGGCTGGTTGCGTGGTGCGGCGAGCCGGGTGTCGCGGATGCGGGCGACCGGCAGCGCTGCGAGAAGATTTTCACCGCGGCGGGGAAAGCGGGCGGACGCGAAAGCGGAAGAGGGAAACGCTAGTGTCGGTACGCCACCGGGAACGCCACCGCACCGACCGCATCGGCTGGTTACGCGCGGCGGTACTGGGTGCGAATGACGGCATCGTTTCGACCGCGAGTCTGGTGGTTGGCGTCGCCGCCGCGCATGCGACTCACAGCGAGGTATTGGTCGCGGGGGTTGCCGGCCTGGTCGCGGGAGCGATGTCGATGGCTGCCGGCGAGTACGTGTCGGTGCGCTCCCAGGCAGATTCCGAACAGGCTGCGCTCGATCTCGAGCGCGCGGAACTCGCAGCAGATGACGAAGGCGAGCGCCGGGAACTGACGGCGATCTACGTCAATCGCGGCCTCGATTCCGCACTCGCGAAACAAGTCGCCACGCAGCTCATGGCCCACGACGCACTGGGCGCGCACGCGCGCGACGAACTCGGGATCTCCGAGACTCTCAAGGCGCGTCCGATGCAGGCTGCGTTTACTTCGGCGGGAAGCTTCGCGGTGGGAGCAGCCATGCCGCTCTTGACCGCTGTCCTGGTTCCCGCGGCGATTTTGATCCCCGTGGTCTCGGGAACTTCATTGGTTTTCCTCGCGATTCTGGGCGGGTTGGCGGCGCGCGTGGGCGGTGCGCCGGTGACGGTGGGCGCAATGCGCGTCACGTTCTGGGGCGCGCTGGCGATGGCGCTGACTGCAGTTATCGGAGCGCTGTTCGGCGCGCTAGCGTGAAGACCTGACCGTTAGGATAAGCACACGTGTTTCATCATGTTAAGCGCTCTGAGTATCGCAGTGACGAGATGTACCGATTGACTAGACCCCGGAAGGAAATGATATGGCCAAAGCTTACTGGATAGCATTTTATCGCTCGATCAGGAATCCCGATGCGCTCGCGGCATACGCGAAGCTTGCCGGACCCGCGATATTGGGCGCGGGAGGACGCTTTCTCGTCCGCGGCATGCCGGCGAAGACTTACGAAGCCGGCCTCAATCAGCGCACGGTGATGCTCGAGTTCGACAGCGTGGCGCAGGCAATCGCGGCGCACGACAGCCCCGGCTACCAGGAGGCGCTGCGGGTCCTCGGTGATGCGGCCGAGCGCGATATGCGGATCGTCGAGGGCGTGGCCCTCTAGGTAAAATCCACGCGGGTGTCGAGCACCACGCCGAAGATCCGCATCGGTTCGCGGCGCGGGATCCTGAACAGAGGCAGTTCCCTGGCGTCGAGCGCAACGCCGGAGTCCGCAAGCGCGTCCATGATGGTTTTCGATACCACAATCTCGCCGGCGCGCGCGCGATGCAGCAGAAGTTCAGCGACGCTTACGCTGTCGCCGATGACGAGCGGCTGCTCGCGCACCGGGCCGCCTACGCAGCCGAATACCGCCGCACCGCCGTGCAGCCCCATCGCCACCGCCGCGCGGATGCCGTGATCATGCTGCCATGCCGCGTTGAGGATGGTAAAGTCGCGCCGTATCTCCTGCGCCGCCTGCAGGGCGCGGGGTGCATCACGCTGGCCCGCGAAGGTTGCCATCAAAGTATCGTTGAGCATGTTGGCCACGATACCCTCGTGCCGTTCGACTGCTGCCGCGACCAGGGCAAAAAATTCGGATGCGCGTGCCAGCACTACCGGCGGATCGAGCGTGTCCGCCATGCGCGTGAATCCGCGCATCTCGGCAAACAGGATCGTTACGTTTGCGCGCGTCACTGCGGCTGAATGCCGATCTTCTTCGCGATAGTCGCCTGAAGCGCGATGTCTTTCTTGATGAATGCGGCAAATTCCCCCGGCGAACTGCCGAGCGGACGCAGGCCGTTATCGATGAAGTGTTTTCGCACCTCCGGCACGGCGAGCGCCTTTACGACCTCGGCGTTCAAGCGGCGCACGATTTCGGCGGGCGTGCCTGTCGGGGCCCACATGCCGTGATAGCAGATTACGTTGTAACCGGTCAGTCCCGTTTCCAGGATGGTCGGCACGTCGGGCAGCCACGGCGAGCGCTCCGGACCGCTGATGCCGAGCGCGCGCAGCCGCCCCGACTGGACGAACCCCATGGCGGCGATTGGACTCATCAGCATCACCTCGACGTGCCCGCCGACCACGTCGTTAATCGTCGCCGCGGTGCCGCGGTAGGGCACGTGCGTGAGATTGATGCCGGCTATTGCCGCGAACAGCGCGGCCGCGACGTGCGGGGGGCTGCCGATGCCGGCCGAGGCGTAGTGGAGTTGGCCCGGCCGGGCTTTGGCAAGCGCGATGAACTCCTTGACCGAGCGCGCCGGAACCGATGGGTGGACGACGAGCAGGTTGCCGTAGGTCAAGTTGATTTGCGTGATCGGCGCGAAGTCAGCCTCGGTGTCGTACGGGAGCTTCTTGAAGAAGGACGGGTTTGCCGTATGGGAGCAGTTGGTGACCAGGAGCGTGTAGCCGTCAGGCGGCGCCTTGGCCGCATACTCGGTGCCGATCGTTCCGCTCGCGCCGGTGCGGTTCTCGACCACGAACTGCTGGCCCAGCGTCTCGGACAACCGCTGCCCGACCGCGCGCCCAGGCAACTCGATCGGGCTGCCGGCACTGAACGGCACGATCATGCGCACCGGTTTAGCGGGATAGCCCGCGGATTGCGCATTGGCCGCTGCCGGGAATGCGGCGGCGACGGCCGCGCACGCAATGCCAAGGATCACACGAGGGATCGGTAGTTGCATGATGTTTATCCTTTCAGGATAAGGGTTCGACGTTCGCGGGACTGAAGTTCTCGAGGAAGCGGGCGATTTGGGCAGATGTTAGGGTGCGGCCGGCATCCAAGTCAACATGCGTCGATGCGTAAACGCGGCCCGCGAAGCCGGCTTGCGGCTGAGTGTAATCCAGACTGATTCGCACGGGTATTTTGACCGGGCGGCACAAATCATCGCGTTCCAAATGGGAAATCTCCGTCGCGCATGGCATACTGCTGGTCACCACTATAT
>Ga0102851_10000489_pt1 | contig 20064 bp, 18 predicted proteins | sample Mud3Dept3metaG_FD_79558 | JGI IMG/M metagenome (GOLD analysis project Ga0102851, IMG submission 79558) | Freshwater wetland microbial communities from Ohio, USA, analyzing the effect of biotic and abiotic controls - Mud 3 Core 4 Depth 3... | ecosystem: Environmental > Aquatic > Freshwater >... | reverse complement strand
GGATTGTACAACATTACCCCGGACGCCCAGCCGATTTATGGGCCGCACCCGGAAGTGAAGGGCTTTTTCATGGCTATCGGTTTCAGCGGCCACGGCTTCATGCTGGGACCGATAACGGGGAAATTGACGGCCGAATGGATCCTGAACGGGAAGCCTTCCTTGCCCGTCGCCGGATTGGATGTGGGCCGGTTTGAAAGAGGCGAAACAATTCCCGAGCCGTCCGTGATCTGAAAAGCTGAACGAGAAAGACCGCCTTGTGGTTTCGTGAAGCATGGCGCTGTCCCCGCGCCCCTGCGATGGCTGCGAAGGATGGAATCCCCTTAAGGCTTTGCAAAAGGGAAGCAGGCAAGGATTTTCCAAGGATTTTCCTGCAATTGACAATTCGCTGAATTCTAATAAAATAAACTTTTATCAATAAAAAAGGAGGAAGAATCATGAATGAAAGGCCGGGAAGAATTCTTGCGGTTATTTTGGCGCTCGCCCTTGGGCTTGGGGTTGGCATGGGGACGGCGGAGGCGCGGTCTTTGGACCAAGTCATCAGCGCCGGGGTCATTCGGGTCGGCATAAATCCGACTTTGCCGCCCCTGGGTATTTTTAACGAGAAGAATGAAATCGACGGGTTCGACAAGGAATTCGCTGCGGAGATCGCCAAGAAACTGGGGGTCAAACTGGAGATCGTGAAGGTCGGTTCGCCTGACCGAATCCCCTTTGTATCCACCGACAAGATTGATTTCGTCATGGGGGCGATGACCCGGACTTCCGAACGAGCCAAAACCATCGACTTCACGGTGCCGGTGCACACCGAAATCATGGGCGTTCTCACCACCCAGGGAAAACCCTACAAGCACTGGAAGGATCTGAACACGAGCGAAGTGACCTTCGTCCAAGTCCGGGGGACGACGGCGATTCCGTTTCTTGAAAAAAACCTTCCCAAGGCCAAGGTGGTGCTCCTGGACAACTACCCCGACGTCATCCGCGCCTTGGCCCAGGGAAGAGGCGATGCCATGATCGATGTCCTGGATTTCATGAAAATCCACATGGACACCCACAAACAGACCAAGTGGAAAATTCTGGACACCCCCATTACGGTTTATTACTGCTGTCTGGGAGTCAGCAAGGGCAATCACTCCCTCAAAGAATGGCTGAACGTGACGATCTTCGAACTTCACCGCGACGGCGTTATCGACGGCATCTGGGAAAAGTGGTTCCATGGGCCGATGCTTCACAAAATCAAATGGAGCGACTGGTTCTAATTTCCCCCTCCCCGGTTTCGCGAGAAACCGGGGATTCCCCCCCGGGATGCGAGGCGACCTGAAAGAGACCCCCCGATGAATTACACCATCCACTTCAACCTGGTCTGGAAATATGTCCCCGACTTGCTGCAGGGCGCCGTCCTGAGCTTCCAGATCGCCCTCCTGGCTTTTCTGGGAGGAATGATCATCGGTTTGGTCGGAGCCTCGATCAAGATCTTCGGGGGGCGAGTCTCGCGAGGAATCGTCCAGGCGTATGTGTCCTTTTTCATGAACACCCCGCAGTTGGTCCAGATCTACTTCTTTTTTTTCGCCCTGCCGCAGGCGGGGCTTCTCCTCAGCCCTTACCAGGCCGTGCTGGTGGGCATGACCCTGAATGCGGGGGCTTATTTGACCGAAATTCAGCGGGCGGGTTTTCTGTCGGTGCACAAGGCGGAGCTGGAGGCGGCGGATACCTTGGGCATGTCCCTTACGCAAACGATTTGGTACGTAATTTTCCCGCACATCTGCAAGGTTCTTTTCCCCCCGCTCTCGAACCACTACATCATCATGACTCTGGGGACTTCCATGGCCGCCATCTTCGGAGTCGAGGAACTGACCGGACGGGCATTCAACATCAACGCCGTGACCTTCCGGTCGATCGAGGTCTTCATCCTCACGGCAGGGATCTATGTGGGAATCACGATTCTGGCCAGCCTGATTCTGATGTTTTCGGGGAGATGGCTGTTTCGAATAAAAGGGAAGGTTTTCTAATGGCCGGCAGCCTCTGGGAAGAGATCCCCCGGTTTTTCACCTATTACAATTGGGTCTTCCTTCTGGAAGCGGCAGGCCGGACGCTGCTCCTGACAGGGGTCGGCTGCCTGGTCGGGTTCGCCTTGGGTTTCTATCTGGCCGTCGCCCGCCTTTACCATGGGAGGATTTTCCTCCCTTTTAAGGTGATGATTGTTTTATATGTGGAAATATTCCGCCGGGTGCCTTTCCTGGTCACCCTGATGCTCGTTTTCTTTTTCTGCCAGGGATTCGGGCTGGAAGTATCTGTTTTCACGGTGGCGTTGGCCACCGTCTGCCTCATTGCCGCGAGCTACACCGCGGAAATTGTCCGGGCGGGGTTCGAGGCGGTTCACCACACCCAGTGGGAAGCCACCGAAGTCATGAACTTTACCCTCGGGCAAAAGCTTCGTTTGGTGGTAATTCCTCAGGCCTGGAAGGTCATCCTGCCCCCGGCTTTCAGCTTTTTCATCGCTTTTATCAAAGACACGGCCCTGGCTTCGCAGATCGGGGTCGTGGAGCTCACCTATGTGGGCAAGGTTTTTAACAACAAGGGGTTCTCGCCGGTATTGGCGTTTGGGGCCATTCTGGTTTTGTACTACCTGATGTCCTACCCATTGGCGCGTTTCGGAGCCTGGATGGAGAAAAGACTTGTCGTATCTAAACATTGAAAACCTTCATGCCGCCTACGGCGACAACCTTGTCCTGCAGGGGATCGACATCGCCCTGGAAAAAGGAGAAATCGTCAGCCTGATCGGCCCTTCGGGCTCGGGGAAAAGCACGCTGCTTCGCGCCCTGGTGGGTTTGACGAAACCCCACATCGGGACGGTCCGCCTGGAAGGCCGCGTCATCGACTATTCCAACAAGCGGTCGCTGCGGGAAGCGCGGGATCACTTTGCCATCGTGTTCCAGCAATACAACCTTTTTCAGAACATGTCGGCTTTGAAGAACGTCACTATCGCCCCGGTCAAAGTGAAAAAACGTGAGCCTGCCGAGGTGGAACAGGAAGCCAAAACCCTGCTGGCCAAGGTCGGTCTCGGGGATAAACTTCATTCCTACCCGGATGAACTCTCCGGAGGGCAGCAGCAGCGGGTGGCCATTGCCCGGGCCCTGGCCTTCAGGCCCAACATCCTTCTCTTGGATGAGGTCACGTCGGCTCTGGACCCGGAGCTCGTGAAGGAGGTTCTCGACACGGTTCGAATGCTGGCCCTGGAAGGAATGACCATGCTGATCGTCTCGCACGAAATGGCCTTTGTCCGGGAGGTTTCCTCAAAGACGGTTTTCATGGACGAAGGTAAAGTGGTGGAAATCGGGGCGCCTCGTGACGTCCTGGATCACCCGAAAACCCCCCGGGCAAAAGAGTTCATGGCTAAAATTCTACGCCATTGATGGAGCCCTGCAAATTCAACCGGAGAGAGGAGCGGGCCGCGCTTCTTTTGCCCGAAATCTGCAAATACAGAGGTTCCCACCCTGAGCAATGAATGGAAGACCGATCCGGGAAAAGAAAGGGGACGGGATTTCCCCCGAGAGTCTCCAGGGGAAAGTCCAGACGGTCTGCGGGTTGATCCCTCCCGCGGAACTGGGTCCCACGTTAATGCACGAGCATATCCTTTGCGATCTAACTCCTCCCGGGCTTTTTCCTGCGGATCAGCCGGATACGGAGGTCACCCTGGAGAATGTCTGGGAGATCCGGCACCACTGGATCAGGCACCCGGGGAACCACCGCCTCCTGCAGGAGGACGTGGCCTTGCGGGAGTTGGCGGCCTATCGGGAAGCCGGAGGCAGGGCGATCGTGGAGGTGACGGCAAAGGCCTAAGCCGGGACCCCCGGGGGCTGGAAAGAATCTCGCGGGCCGGGCGGGCGCATATTGTAATGGGGTGCGGCGATTATACCGAGGAGTTTGTCGGCGGGGAAGGGAGGGGCCGGACGGCGGAAGCGGTGGCCGAAGAAGTTCTCGACGATCTCCTGGTCGGAGCGGAGGGCACCCACATCCGGGCCGGAATCATCGGCAAAATCGGGTGTTCGCATCCATGGAGCGAACAGGAGAGAATCGCCATGGAAGTGGCGGTGGCGGCCCAGAAAAAAACGGGAGCGACGATCAGCGTTCATCCCGGACGGCACCCCCACGCCCCCTTTGAAATTGCCCGGTTCATCCGGGAGGCGGGTGGGCGCCCGGACCGCACGATCATGGCCCATGTTGAGCGCACCCTTCCCGATCTGGATTCCCTCCTGGAATTTGCGGAAACGGGTTGCGTGGTCGAATTCGATTTTTTCGGGATCGAGTCCTCTTATTACCCTTTTCAGGATATCGACCTCCCGAACGACGGCCAACGCCTGAGGTGGATCCGCTCCCTGATCGAAAAGGGGCATATCCAGCGCATCCTTTTGTCGCAGGATATATGCACGAAGACGCGCCTTCGGTCTTACGGCGGACATGGGTATGGGCATATCTTCGAGAACGTGGTTCCGCACAAGCGGCGGAGGGGATTCGACGACCGGGAAATCGAAGCCCTTTTGGTCAACAACCCGGCGCGTCTGCTCACTTTCAGAAAATGGGACTGAAGCGGACGCGATGAACGACGAACGGCGAGAAAGAGGAGAGAAAAAATGAAAGATATGGCGAGCTGGGTGAAAGAAAGAACCACAGAGAAAAGCTACGAACTGCTGAAGGGGGCGATCGACATTCACGTGCACGCCGGGCCGCATCTGAAAAGCAGCCCGCGGTCGGTGGACCCGGTCCAGGCCGCGATTCAAGCGCGGGACGCGGGAATGCGGGCCATCGTGTACATGGACGTTTTTGAAATGACCACCGGGACAGCCTGGATTGTGAGCCGGGTGGTCCCGGATTTCAAGGTCTTCGGCGGGATCATCATGAACACAGTCTACGGGGGAATGAACCCGCGATCGGTTAAAACCGCGATCTTTTACGGCTCGGGGGCCAAGTATGTGAGCTTCGGCGCCCATTCCACCAAGTACCAGGCCAGCAAAGAGGGACGGGTCGTGGAGGGGAAGTTTTCCCCGCTGAAGGATCTCTACCCGAAATTCGTCGAAGAAGAGCTTGCGCGTTGCATCGAGATTCCGTTAGCGGGCCCCTTGAGCCCCGAGCTTTCGGAAATCATGGAGATGATCGCCGCCAATCCCCACATCATCCTGAACACGGGGCACGTTTCCCCGGCCGAGGCCTTCCGGTTGATCGATCTGGCCGGACACTACGGGATCAAAAAGGTGCTTCTGGCCAATTCGGTGGTGGCCAATCTGACGCTCGCGGAGATGAAACGGGCAGCCGCCTCAGGGGCTTACCTGGAGCGGACTCTGGCGGCGCACACCCACACGACTACGATTCCCAAAACGCATTATTACGTGGAGCCGGAGTGGCGGGCCCTTGACGAAGGCCTTCCGGGCGCCATCTCGGGGGGGCTGAAAATGATCGCCGAGCAGATTCAGGAAGTGGGGCCGAAATACTTTATCCTGGGAACGGATTTCGGGGTGTACACCCTTCCGCCCCCGGTGGAAGGCATGCGGGAGTTCATCGCCTCCATGCTCGACCTGGAATTCAGCGAAGCGGAGGTGCGGCTGATGACCAGCGTCAACCCGGGGAAGTTGCTTGACCTGGAGTAGCGAATATTCACCGCGGAGAACGCGGAGGACGCAGAGGAATAATTTGCCGATGAAGGATTTAAATCCGCTTTTGAAGCCGCAAACTATCGCTGTCGTGGGCGCTTCGGAGAAGTTCGGGGCCGGATCGCTGGTCATTGAAAACCTGCGCACCCTCGACTTCCAGGGAACTATTGTCCCGATCAACCCGCGGTACAGGGAGCTTTTCGGTTATCCCTGTTACCCTTCGCTCTCCCAGGTTCCGGGGCAGGTGAAGATTGACTGTGTTGCCATTCTTCTGGGGTTTGCCCAGGTCAATCCCGTTCTCGAAGAGGCGGGCAGGCGGGGGATCCGCGGGGCCTGGGCCTTTGCCAGCGGGTTCGCCGAAACCGGCGCCGCCGGCGCAAAGCTCCAGGCGGAGCTGAAACGCATCTGCAGCGCCAACCGGATTCATTTCTGCGGACCGAACTGCGTCGGTTATGCCAACTTGCAGGATCGGGTCGGAACGTACAGCGCCCCGATTTCCCCAACCCTGCGCAAGGGAGGGGTCAGCGCCGTCGCCCAGAGCGGATCCGTTATTCTCGCCCTGGCCAACAGCAATCGGGGGATCGGCTTTAATTTCCTGATCTCCAGCGGCAACGAAGCGGTGGTGGACCTGGCGGATTATCTCGAATATCTCCTGGAGGACGAACGGACCGAGGTCATCATCGCTTTTATCGAAAGCATCCGGCGCCCGGAAGTCTTTATCCGAGCGTGCACCAAAGCGGCGGAACTCGGCAAACCGATTATCGCCCTCAAGGTGGGAAAATCGGAAATCGCCCGGCAGGCAGCCTTGTCCCACACCGGGGCTCTGACCGGCACGGACGGGATTCAGGAAGCCTTGTTCAAAAAATTGGGGGTTATCCGGGTCGATGATTTAGACCAGCTCCTGGAAACCGCGGAAATCTTTGTCCGCTGCCGAACCCGTCTCCCTCAGGGGAATGGGGTAGGGGCCATAGCCGTATCGGGCGGGGAGATCGGGCTGATCAGCGACCTGGCCGACGGGCTTTCCTTTCGCTTCGCCCCTCTTTCTCCGGGCGCACAGGCGGAGCTGAGAAAACGGCTTCCCGCCTTTACGGCGATCGGAAACCCCCTCGACGGGTGGGGAAGCGGAGACCTGGTGGAAACCTACCCCGCCTGTTTGGAGGTCCTGGCTAAAGAGGAAGGGGTAGACTTGATTATGATCTCGCAGGATTCGCCTCCGGGAATGGCGAAAAAGCAGATAGAACAATACGCCGACGTGGCCCGGGCGGCAGTAAGGGCGGCCGCGAGCGGCAAACCCGTGGTCGCGATCAGCCACGTTTCTGGAGGATTAGATTCCACAATCCGGGGGATCTTGGAAGAGGCGAATATCCCTTTTCTTCAGGGAACGAGGGAAGGACTCCTGGCGGTGCATCATTTTATCGAATATGCGCGGTTTCAGCAAAATCGAAAGTAAAATATAAAAATATTTTTGTCACATCTTGTAATAACCGGAATTAATGTAGAAAATTTCCCCATCCTCCTTTAGATAAAAGAGGGCAGGGGGGATTTTCCTGGTTCGAGGATATTCGCAATTCCTGAAGAACCTGCCAAAAACAAGGAGCGGATCCATGAAAGTATTGTTGTCCGGAAACGAGGCGATTGCCCGCGGAGCCTACGAGGCGGGAATCCAGATTGCCGCCGGGTATCCCGGGACCCCCAGTTCGGAGATCCTCGAAAACATGACCCAGTACCCGGAGGTTTATTCCGAGTGGTCGGTGAATGAAAAAGTGGCCATGGACATGGCTGCCGGCGCCGCCTACTCCGGCAGGCGGGCGATGGTGACCACCAAGCAGGTCGGGGTGAACGTGCTGTCCGACTCCCTCTTTTACACGGTCTATACGGGGCTCGAAGCCGGACTCGTGGTCGTGACGGCCGACGACCCGGGCATGTTCAGCAGCCAGAACGAACAGGATAACCGGCACTACGCCAAACTCGGGAAGTTTCCGCTCCTCGAGCCGGCGGACAGCCAGGAAGGCAAAGATTTTGTCGTCCAGGGCATCGCCATCAGCGAAAAATTCGACGTCCCGGTTATGGTCCGGACCACCATGCGGACCTCGCACTCCAAATCGGTCGTAACCCTGGGGGAGAGGCCGGCGGAAAAGGGGGGGGTTGGCCCCTTTCCGCGGAACATGGAAAAATACAACTGCATGTGCCTCTATGCCAAGAAACGGCACCCGGTCATCGAGCAAAGGCTCCTGGATCTCGCCAATTTCGCCGAGACTTTCCCCTGGAACCGGATCGAGTGGGGGGATCGCAAACTCGGGATCATTTCGAGCGGAGTGGTTCTAGAATATGCGAAAGAGGTTTTCCCGGAAGCCTCGTTCCTGAAACTCGGCCTGACCTATCCTTTGCCGAAAAACCTGATCCGCAAATTCGCCGCGGGGGTGGAAAAGATTCTCGTGATCGAAGAACTCGACCCCTTCCTGGAGGAACAGATCAAGGCCATGGGGATTTCCGTGATCGGCAAAGAGTACTTTTCTCCCTGCGACGAGCTCCTGCCCCAGACGATCCGCAAAATCGCGGTCGAAAAGGGGCTTTTGCGCGGGAGCGAAAGGAAAGTGGCTCCGGCTGCGCCGTCCGCGCTGCCCAGCCGCAGCCCGGTTCTCTGTCCAGGCTGCCCTCACCGGACCTCTTTCTATCTTCTCAACAAGATGAAGCTTCCGGTGGCGGGAGACATCGGCTGTTACAATTTGGGGACCCTGCCTCCATTCAGCGCCCAGCACACCATGGGTTCCATGGGCGCGAGCATCGGCGTCCTGCACGGAATGGGCAAGTCGGGGCTTCCCGAACCCTCGGTCTGCACCATCGGGGACTCGACCTTCTTTCACGCCGGGATCCCGCCGCTCCTGAACATGGTTCATAACAAAGGCGCGGGGACGGTGATCATCATGGATAACCGCACCACGGCCATGACCGGGCACCAGGACCACCCCGGGATCGACAAAACGCTCATGGGAGAGCCGACGAAGCGCGTGGACATTTACGGACTGGTGAAGGCTATGGGCGTCGAGAAAGCGCTCAAAGTGAATGCCTTTGACGTAGACGCCATGGAAAAAGCGCTGAAGGAGTGTACGGCCTTCAAGGGAACTTCTGTCCTGATCGCCGAAGGCGACTGCGTTTTCATCTCCAGCCCCGCCACCCCGGCTCACGAGATTGATGCAGATCTCTGCACGGCCTGCGGGCTTTGCGCTAAATTAAGCTGCCCGGCCATTGTCAAAGCGGAAGCCGTCAATCCGAAGACGAAAAAGAGAAAAAGCGCGATCAACCCTGTTCTGTGCAACGGGTGCGATGTCTGCGCTCAGGTGTGCCCGACGAAGGCGATCAAGAAGGGAAAGAGCAGAGCTCAGAGCGCATAGCGCAAGGGGCGGGGAGTGCGACGTCCGGACTGCGGCAAAGGTAATTGCTGCCGGTCCTTGACTCTATGCCTATGCTCTGTGCGTTTTGAAATGCATTTTAAGGATTTGAGGAGCGGAGATGAAGAAAAAGGATTTGAAGTTTCTAATATCGGGCGTGGGCGGGCAGGGGACCGTTTTGGCGAGCGATATCCTGTCCGATGTGGGGATATTTTCGGGCTACGATGTGAAGAAGTCGGACATCCTGGGGCTGGCGGTCCGCGGCGGAGCGGTGGTGAGCCATGTGCGCTGGGCGGAAAAGGTTCACCCTCCGGTTCTCGAGGAAGGAAGCGCCGACTACCTCGTGGGTTTTGAGTGGCTGGAAACCCTCCGTCGGGTGTCCTATATCAATCCCGCTGGGACGATCCTGGTGAACGACTGTCGCCTGGATCCCATCAGCGTGAGTTCGGGCGAGGCGGAATACCCCGATCGGGAGAGGATTCTTGCCCTCCTCAGGAAGAGTGCCAAAAGCGTTGTCGTCATCCCGGGCCTCCAGACGGCCCTGGATTTGAAAGAGGCCCGGGTCCTCAACATCGTCATGATGGGGGCGCTTTCCGGGTTGCTGAAGAACGAAGGAAAAATATGGGAAGAGGTGGTCCGGAAACGGGTGCCGAAAAAATTCCTCGACCTGAACCTCGAAGCGTACCGCCGCGGCCGGGCTTTAACTGCCTAAACGCCCCCGATCTTTTTTGCGAAAAATGAAAGGAAGGAGCATGGCGGACGCCGAAAATCAGGACCTCATTCTCTTCACCCGGGGAAATCCGGCAGAGGAGGCTATTCCCCTTGCAGACATCGTCGATTGCGCCCGGGATATCTTCCAGAGAGAAGGGAAGGTCCTCTTTCAGTACGGGCACTATTCCGGGTACCGACCCCTGCGGGAATGGATCGCCGGCCGCTTCGGAGTAAAAATGGAACAGGTTCTGATCGGCAACGGCTCGATGGAATTTTTTACCTTTGTGGGCTCCCTGTTTGTTAAATGGGGGGAGACCGTTTATGTCGAGTCTCCGAGCTATGACCGGGCCATCACCGCCATGAAAAGAATCGGGGCGAAGGTGGCGGGAATTCCCCTGGAAAAAGACGGGGTAAATATTGAAGCCCTGAAAAAGGAACTCAAGAAATCTCCCCCGAAAATTTTTTATATAATCCCTGATTTTCAGAACCCTTCGGGAGTGACGACTTCGCTGGAGAAGCGGAAAGAAATCGCCCGTCTGTCCGAAGAATACGGATTTCTGATCATCGAAGACTCCCCCTATCGCTATCTGCGTTACCGGGGGAAGGAGGTCCCTTCGGTTCGCGAAATCCTTCCGGCCCGGGTAGTCCACATGTCTTCTTTCAGCAAAATCCTGAGTCCGGGAATGCGCATCGGTTTCCTCCTGATCCCGGAGGACCTTGCCCCGCGGTTTCATAAATGGAGCGAGGATACTTACATCCACCCGGCTTTGCCGACAGCCGGGATCGCCTACGAGTATTGCCATCGAGGGCTTTTGAATCCCAATATCGAAAGGTTAAAAAGCATCTACCTTCCCCGGATGGACGCGATGCTTCGGGCTCTGCGCGAAAACCTCGTCGGCGCGGAATGGATCGAACCGGAAGGGGGGTATTTTATTTCCACCAAGCTGCCGGAGAGCATTAACGGGCGGGAAATCTGGAAGAATTGCCGCAAATTCGGGATCGTCCTGACGGACGGGAAAGGTTTCTTCCCTGACGGGCAGGGAGAGAACTTCATCCGCCTTCCCTTTTCCGCCCTTACCCCCGGGGAGATCGAGGAAGGAATAAGAAGGCTGGCCAAGGCTGTGGACGATTACCGAAAATAGGCGGCGAGATCCGCACTTTCAGCAAAGGAAGGCAAAAGAGTTTCCCCCTTTTGAAAAAGGGATCGGGGAGGGATTTCTGATCCGACATTTCCAGGACTGAATGGATACCGCCTGGCAAAAACGGAGGAAAACGTAAAATGAAAATCATGGTGATCAATCCGAACACTTCGGAGAGCATGACGGACCATATCCGCAAGGAAGTGGAAAAAATCAAACGGGCGGATACAGCGCTGACTGTTGTTTGTCCGAACAAAGGACCGGAAACGATTGAGTCGGCCTACGACGAGGCTTATGCGGTTCCGCCCACCCTGGAGCTTGTGAAGAAGGCCAACCAGGAAGGATACGACGCCGTTATCCTCGCCTGTTTCTCCGACCCGGGACTCGAGGCCGCCAAGGAGGTTTCGAAAATTCCAGTGGTGGGGATCGAGGAAGCGACCCTGCACCTGGCGGCCATGCTCGGGGCTCGGTTTTCGATCATGACCCCCCGCAAAACCCGGATTCCCATGAGGACCGAGCACGTGCACATGCGCGGCCTCGGCCATTCCCTGGCCTCGGTGCGGAGCCTGGATCTTTCCGTCGCCGATACCGACCGCTACCCGGAAAAGACCAAACAGCGGGTTTTTGAAGTGGCTCAGAAGGCGGTGGAAGAGGACGGGGCGGAAGTCATCATTCTCGGGTGCGCCGGCATGGCCGGGTATGCGCGGGAGCTTGAAACGAAGCTGAACATCAAAGTCCTGGACCCCACGGCTGTCGCTTTGAAAGTAGCCGAGGCCCTGGCGGACCTCGGGCTCGCCCACAGCAAGCGCGCCATGTTTGCGTATCCCCCAGAGAAAGTGTTCAAATAAATGACCTTAACCGCAGAGAGTGCAGAGGATGCGGAGATTGATGATTCAGAAAGAAATCCCCATCCCCTCCCTCGAGATTGGGGGGAGAGGGCGAGGTTGGGTGAGGTTAAAAGGAAAATAGAGCGGTTTTCCACGGCGCTATTTTCAATATTCAAGTCTGACCCCAAGAATTTCAGGGAGGTTCTATGACGGAAGGATTCGATCTCCTCATAAAAGACGGGACTTTGGTCTCCGGCAAGGGGCTTTTCGCCCGGGACTTGGCGATCCGGGGGGAAAAGATCGCGGCTGTGGAGCCGCGCCTACCGAAGACGAGCGCCCGGCGAGTTGTGGAAATTCCGGGGATGTACCTTCTGCCCGGGGTTATCGATGTCCACACTCACCCGCTTTACGAAGATGATTTCGCCCACACGGCGATCACCGCCGCCTGGGGGGGAACGACCACGCTCGTCCACTATGCCTATGCTTTTCCAGGGAAAAACGTGAAGGAGACCCTATGCGACGCGATCGCCGAAGCTTCGCGAGCCTCCTGCCTGGATTTCGGCCTCCACGTCGGGCTCTTCCAGGTGGAGAATCAATATCGGCAGATCCCCGACGCTTTCGACCTGGGAGTGCGCACCTTCAAGATGTTTATGACCTATCAAAAACTCGGGCGCATGACTTCGGATTATTACTTGATGGCCGCTTTCGACCTGATCGGCCGCTGCGGGGGAATGGCCATGGTGCACGCGGAAAACGGACTGGCCACGGATTTTCTGGAAGATAAATTCAACAGCGAGGGCGTTCCCGCCATCGACGCCTTCACCCGCATGCGCCCCGCCTCCCTGGAGGCGGAAGCGATCCACCGGGCCATTGCGATCGCCGAGGTGGCCGATTGCCCCATTTACATTCCGCACCTAAGCGTGAAGCGGGGCCTGGACCCCGTTGTTCAGGCCAAAGCTCGGGGGCAGGAAGTGTATGCCGAAACCTGCCCGCAGTACCTGGAGTTGACGGAGAGCAGCCTCTATCGGTTCAAGGCCCTAGCCAAAATCGGGCCGCCTCTCAGGACCGCAGAAGACAACGCCGCTCTCTGGCGGGGCCTTGCGGATGGGGCCGTCGATGTGGTGGCGAGCGACCACGCGCCTAAAGCGAAGAAGCAGGACGAGGATTTCTTCAAGGCCGCTTACGGCTCTCCCCAAGCGGAAACTCTGCTGAACGTTACCTACGACGGCGGAATCAACCAAAACCGTCTTACCCTCCCGCGGCTCATCGAGGTCCTGGCTGAAACTCCGGCCCGGATCTTCGGGTTATACCCCCAAAAAGGGGTCCTGGAAACGGGGGCGGACGCGGATATCGTCGTCTTCGACCCCGCGCAGCGGCACACGTTGAAAGGGGAGAACCAACACACCAAAGCGGCGTACACCCTTTTTGAAGGAAGGGAATGCTTGGGCAAACCTGTTCTGACTCTCCAGCGCGGCCGGGTGGTTATGGACCGGGACAAACTGTTCGCCCGTCCAGGCGACGGGAAATATATCCCCTTGACGCGCGCCCTAAAATGATGAAAGGGTATTACAAAAAGAAACTAGCTGCCGAACGACTGCAGACTTGCTATGAAATCGCCCCGCCGCGGGTCAAAGAGTACCTTGAATCGGAGATCGATTTCGTCCTCGAAAGAACGGCCATATCCCAAACCGTTTTGGAGCTTGGCTGCGGCTACGGACGAGTTCTAAAAAGGGTCGCGGCCGGAGCCGGAAGATCTTTCGGCATCGACACCTCCTTGGAAAGCCTCCGGTTCGCCCGGGATTTCCTGTCGGGGCCCGAGACCGTACGGTTGCTCCTGATGGATGCATCGCGAATGGGTTTCTCTGACCGGCGGTTCGATCTCACCTTTTGCGTGCAGAACGGGATCAGCGCTTTTGCGGTCGATCGGCCGAAACTCTTTGGCGAGGCTTTGCGGGTGACCCGCCCGGGAGGAACCGTGCTTTTTTCCACCTATGCGCCCCGGTTCTGGAACGATAGGCTGGAATGGTTCGAGCGCCAGTCGGCCCACGGACTTCTCGGCGAGGTCGACCGCGAGGCTACCCGCGACGGGGTCATTGTCTGCAAAGACGGTTTTCGAGCGACGACTGTGGAGATCGAAGAATTTCAGGACCTCGCTGCCAGGCATGGCGTAATCCCCCGTATTGTCGAGGTGGACGGCTCCAGCCTCTTTTGCGAGGTTACGGCTTCCTGATTTCCTTATTTTTAAAGCGCGGAGGAGAAAATAGAAAATGCAGGCGCGGGAAGATCACTTCTTGGAAAAATTTCTGTATCCGGAAAGCGTGGCCATTGTCGGCGCCTCCAGAAACCCCTTGCGCCCGAATCATCACTTAGTGGCGAACCTGGTGAGGCTCAGGTTCGCGGGAAGGATCTATCCGATCAATCCTGAAGGCGGCGAGATCCTCGGGCTAAAAACTTTTCCCGATCTAAAGAGCGTCGAAGGCCCCGTTGACCTTGCGGTCGTAGCCGTTCCCCAGCATCTCACCCTTCGTCTTCTGCAAGACTGTGCGGACAGGAATATTAAAAGGGTGACCGTCGTTGCCGGTGGATTTTCGGAAACCGGGAAACAGGGGAAGATGATCCAAAGAGAGATGGCGGCGCTCCTGCGGCAGAACGGCATTCGGGCAATTGGGCCCAACGCTTTAGGCCCGATCAACGCCTTCCGGAACTTCGCAATCAGCTTTTTTCCCCTGGAGAAACTGAAAAGAGGAGGACTCTCTTTTATTTTTCAATCCGGCCTTTACGAACCCCGGCTGGAATGGCTCTTCTCCGACTTCAACCTTCACCTCTGCAAGCTGATCGACCTGGGGAACAAAATGGACATTCACGAAGTGGATGCCCTGGAATATTTATCCCGCGACCCGGAAACCGCCGTTATTGCCGTTCACCTGGAAAGCATCGAGGGGAATGGACGGGAATTCTTCCGGCTCATCCGGGAAACAACGCCGCACAAACCCGTAATTGTGCTCAAATCCGGGCGGACTCCGTCGGGAGCGCAGATGGCCGCTTCCCACACGGGGGTCATGGTCCGGGGGAGCGACGCGGTTTTCGACGCGGCCATCAGGCAGGCCGGGGCGGTCCGGGCCTACAATATCGAAGAATTTTTCGACCTCTCCCGGGCCCTGGAACGCTTTGGCTCCAAGACCTTGCAAGGGGACCGGTTAGCCATTGCCACTCTGCCCGGCGGAGAAGCGGTGGTTGTCACGGATCTCTGCCAGCAGTTGGGGTTTTCTCTCGCCCGTTTCACCGAAGAAACCCGGGAAAAATTAAAATCCGTCTTTCCCCCCTGGGAAATTTCCGGCAACCCTTTTGACCTTGGGGTCACCCTTCAGTTTCACAATCCGTTAAAAGTCTACGAAACGCTTCTGGGGGCTGTGGTCAACGACCCGAATGTGGATGGTTTGGCGATCCAGCTTCCTTCCCGGACTTTTATCGTCCCCAAGGATTTTATTCAGACCTTTGTCAAGGCCTCGAAAAAAGGGAAGCCCATCGCCCTGTGGCTCGCCGGTGCCTCTTCGGGGCGTTATGAATTTCTTGAAGGGCTGGAGGAACAGGGCCTCGTCGTCTTCCCGTCCCCGGAAAAGGCGCTCCAAGCTCTCCAAGCCCTGCGTCGGTCGAGCCTGAGCCGTTGTCGCCCCAATTCTGCCCCCCTCCAAAGGGGGAGGTAGGAAATGAGATCTTGGGTAAAATCGAATTCACTTTGCGGAAACTTTAGCCGATGAGGGAATATATCCAGGAATAATTAGCCGGACAATTCGAGGGTCTTCTGAGCGGAAGGAATCTTTTCATTCAACATGTTCTGGCGCCGGCGATTCTGCCGGCCTTCTTTTTCCTTGTGGCCTTGACGCCCGTCGAGGTCCTCGGTTGCTTCACCCGCGGGCTCATTGCCCTCCTGATCGCTTTCGTCGGTCTTCTGGGGGGGTTGGCTGTGGCTGTTATCGCCGTGAAGCAGAAAGGAAGCGGAAATCCCAAGGCGAAGTGGTGGATTGTGAGCGCCCTTTTCCTTTCCATACCCGCAATGGCCCTAATCTTTCTTGCCTGATTTTTAAAAGACCTTGCTCTCGTTCCGCGAAGGCTCAACTCTTCCTGCCCCTCCAGCTCCAGAAAAAGGCAATTCCTTGTAGTAAAGTAATTTCTAAGAGATTTTCTAATACTATTTGATTTACAAATAAATTTTCCCAACCTTTCTTTGGGAAAGGGGGGGCGAAACGGCAAAAATCGACTAGCGGGCGAGACCGAGAATCGTGTCGGCAAGGATTTGGGTCCCGATGACTGCGTCCTCCAGGCGGATGGATTCCTCTGGAGAATGGCTCTTCCCCTCTTTGCAGGGTATGAAAATCATTCCGCTCGGGATTCCGCGGGCCTGGAAGGTCATGGAATCGTGGCCGGCCCCGCTGCCCATGCGATGCGAAGCAACCCCCCGATTGCGGCAGGCGATTTCGAGGGTCCGCATGATATTTTCGTCCAGAGGCACCCCTCCCTTGGAAAGCAGTTCATGCATTTCGCTTCCCGCAGATGAGCGGATGATTTCTTGAATGGCTTCCCGCACTGCAGCCAGAATCGGTTTCTTGAGGGATCGAAGCTCCAGGAGAAGGTCCGCCCGCCCCGGGATGATATTGAATACCCCGGGATGAACCTCCACATTTCCGATGGTCCCCACAACATCCGGCCCCCCGGCCAGGACTGCCTCGTTCACCGCCAGGATGATTCTCGCCGCTTTGACCAAGGCATCGTCCCGGTGGCGCATTGGCGTCGTCCCGGCGTGTCCGGGCCGGCCGGAAACCCGGAGAATATGCCGCTCGATGAAAACGATACCCTCGACAATGCCGATAGGCGTCCCCAGGGATTCCAGGATAGGCCCTTGTTCGATATGAACTTCGAGAAAGGCGCGAAATTCCGAAGGCGAGCGAACGGCCTGCCCGATCTCCTCGGGGTTCTTGCCGATCCGCCGAAGGCTGTCGGCAAACGAAGGCTGCCCTGCGCCTTTCGATCGGTAAATTTCCCCTTCCGCCAGAAGATTGAACATGGCCCGGCTCCCGAGGGTCCCGGCAAAATGGCTTCCTTCTTCATCGGTGAGAACCAGGAGTTCGAGGGGGCAGGGGAGGGGAGTCCCGCTTTCGCGGATGGCCCGTAGGGCTTCCAGACCGGCGCAAATGCCCAAAGCGCCGTCGAATTTGCCGCCGTTGGGCACGGCATCGCTGTGGGAACCGAAGGCAATGCAGGGAGAATCGGGGGATCCTCCCGCAGGCGTCCAACGTCCGATGATATTGGCCGCCTCATCTTCGCGAACCTCCGCCCCGGCTTCCCGCAGACGGCCTTTCAACCAGGCACGCGCCGCAAGATCGGCATCCGAAAGGGCCCGGCGCATGATTCCGCCCTCCTCGGTTTCCCCAAATTTCCCCAGATCAACGAGGTCCTTTTCCAGCCGCTCCGGCTTGATTTGAATGCTTGGATGGCCCATAGTTAATCTCCCCTGGTATAGAGCTTGTTTGTTCCCCTTCCCCCGCCGACAAAATCAATATGCGCCATTGCAGAACGAAGGATCCTTGCAAAGGAAGGTAATCCGATTTCAATTACAAAGCGGTTCGACTGCGCTGCCGCTCTCCCCTCATTGGCAGAGCAAAAAATCTCTTCAAATGAATTTATCAACGATTGAGGATTCGGGAGGAATTTTTCCGAAACAAGAATATTCCGGATTTCATCAAAGGACAAGGATTTTGTTGTAATCGGAAAGAAGGCCGGGGCAAATTTCGACTGGGACGAAGGCAAATTTATGCTAAAATGCAGTAATTTCCAGTTCGCCCCATGAACAGCTCTCAGAAAGGAAGAGAGAAAAAGCCTCTTGCCTCAAATGGGGAAATCCTCTTCCGTGGAACCGGCTTTTATCCGGGCGGCGGCCGGCCCTCAGACGAGGGGATCGCCGGCCCGCTGCAGATAGACTTTTGGTGAAACCATCAAATATTTTTAAGGAGGAAACCGGCAATGGGTGACAAGACTCCAACCCGCCAGCAGGCCCTGGAACTGCTTCACAAGTTCAACGAGACCGACAGCCTACGAAAACACGCCTACGCCGTCGAGGGTGTAATGCGCTACATCGCCCGCAAGCGCGGGCAGGATGAGGAGAAGTGGGGGATTATTGGCCTCATTCACGACCTGGATTACGAGAAGTTCCCCGCGGAGCATTGCTCCAAAACCCGGGTCCTTCTGGAGGAACAGGGGTGGCCCGGGGAATACATCCGCGCCGCCGTGTCCCACGGTTTCGGGATCTGCTCGGATATGGAGCCCAAATCGGATTTGGAGAAGGTGCTCTACACGATCGATGAGCTGACCGGACTGGTCGTTACGACCGCCCTTATTCGGCCCTCGAAGAGCGTCATGGACGTGACCGTCAAATCGGTAAAGAACAAGTGGAAAGACAAACGCTTCGCGGCGGGGGTAAACCGGGAAGTGATTGAAAAAGGAGCCCAGATGCTGGGGGTTCCGCTGGAAGAGCTGATCGACGACACGATCAAGGGCATGCAGGAGGTCGCCGAAGCGATCGGATTGAAAGGGATTGCGGTCTGACCCGCCGACCTTTTTCATTCCGCAAGGGAGGCGGCGGAGACGCCTTCTGCGCCGCGCTCCTCAAGCCGCCTGCCGAGCGGAAATGTCGGTAACGTTCCTCTGTTCAGGCTTGGAAGCCGTGAAGTCGAGGATGACGGACCTCTCCCCGAAGCCCTTGGCCAGCATTCCATGGTCTGCTGGGCGGACTTCTCGATTTCCAAACTCAACCGCTGGATCAGAAAATCTCCTTAGAATAAACTTTGAAGACGACGAGTTCGCCGAGAGCCCGCAATTTTTCAACGAAGATCTAAACCATGACTTCTTCCCTCTTGGCCGGCGTTTCGTTTCCTTTGAAGATCTTTTTAATTCCGAAAACAGCCAGAACGCCGACCGCTAAAATCGTCAGTTCCATCGCGTCCTCCCCGGTTGGTTTTGTCCAGTCTAAAGAGCGGATGGATGGGTGAAGCCTAACCCAGAAAACGCATGGCCGCCAGGGTATAAATTCGCATCGCTTCTACGAGTTTGTCGATTTCGATATACTCGTTGGGTTGATGAGCCAGTCCCGGGGCTCCGGGACCGCAGATCAGGAGCGGGGCGTTCAAGGCGGGGGCCAGAACCACCCCGTCCGTGAAATACCGGGTCCCTTTGGGAACCGGAGATCTTCCGGTCGCCTCGCGGATCACTTCGGCGAAAACGCCTACGGCCGGGTTGTCCGCGGGGGTCTCGACCGGGGCCCGGTCATTGATGATCTTGGCCGAGGCCCTGAAATCGGGGATTCTCCTTCCGAGGTCCGCGATCAGCCCTTCGATCTGTCCGAGAATCGCCTGGTGATCCTGCCCCGGGACCGTGCGCATGTCGATGGTGGCGGTGCAGGCGTCGGGGACGACGTTGGTCTTGACGCCTCCGGCGATGGTGTTTACACTCCGGGAGAAGCCGTCGAGAAGAGGGTGGGGCTTAAAAGGGATATCCAGTTTCTCGAATTCGGCAATAAACCGGACCATCATGAGGACCGCATTCCGTCCCAGGTCCGGCATGGAGCCGTGAGCCGTTTTCCCCTGAGTGGTCAGCTCGACCCAGAATGCCCCTTTCTCGGCGATAAAGAGCTCATTGGAGCTCGGTTCGGGAATCAGAACGGCCTGCACTTTCCCCAGGTCCTTGCGGGAAGCGATGACCGTGGCCCCGAGGGAGTTGATCTCTTCCCCGGCGGTGGCGGCCAGGATGATGTCGCCCTTCAAGGGGATACGCGCTTCCGCGAGGATTTTCAAGGCCATCATAAGGGCGGCCACTCCCCCCTTCATGTCGGCGGACCCCCGGCCCCAGATTTTCCCCTCGGCGACTGCGGCGCCAAAGGGGTCCCGCATCCAGGCCTCGGCGCCAACGGGTACGGTATCGATGTGGCCGCTGAAAAGAAGGGCGGGAACCTTGCCCGAACCCCGCAGGCGGACAAGAGTGCTTGCCCGGGTCGGCGAGTGCTTCACGAGTTCCGCTTCCAGCGCCGCTTTTTCCATCACGCCGAAGATATACTCCGCCGCGGCCATTTCATCTCCGGGAGGATTCACGCTCTTGAGTTGCAGCAAATCCCGGCAGATTTGGACAACTTCCTGCTCATGTTTCGCCTGCACCACGGCGAGGCCTTTCATGCGCCCTCCTGTTGGCAATATGATTCTGGATGATAACACAGACTTGCGGCCGGGGGAATAGCAAGCGAAGAAATCGGTGTAACCATTCAGTCACGGGTGGCCCGGAACCAGTTTTGTTGTGGCCTGGGGGTTCGGGCGGT